>Ga0116228_10004129_pt1 | contig 12824 bp, 11 predicted proteins | sample S1TSphfallax_2_FD_89694 | JGI IMG/M metagenome (GOLD analysis project Ga0116228, IMG submission 89694) | Host-associated microbial communities from peat moss isolated from Minnesota, USA - S1T2_Fc - Sphagnum fallax MG | ecosystem: Host-associated > Plants > Peat moss > Unclassified | place... | reverse complement strand
CTCGCGCCGTCGTGCAGCAATCACCGCCACCGGCAGGCGGTGCTGGGTGTGCCACAGCGGCTGTCGTTCCCAGGCCGCGACGAAGCGTTCGACGCCATGTCGCTGCAACATCATTATCCAGCGCTCGTCCTCGGTCCGCCGTGCCGCACGCAGGGCGTCGCTATGCAGCCCGGGATGGGCGGATACCACCACCGCATGAACGAAGCGCTGCGGAAAGCGTGCCAACAAGCCGAGCACCAGACGGCCGCCCAGTGAATAGCCGAATAGCCGGGTGGCCTGCGGCGCCAAAGCGGCAAGCCGTGTCACCTCGCTCCAAAAGTCCGCGCTCGGCGGTTCACCGAGATGTCCGCCGAGAATCGGCGCCACGCTGCCGGGGGACGACAGCGGCGCCATGCTCTCCGGCGAGCCGGTGAAGCCGTGCAGCATGATCGAGCTCAACGATGCACCTTCGCGTAGCGCCGCAGTCGCGTCGCCGGCATGCCGCACGCGGACGCGGCTTGCGCAGCGGACGAGGCCAGTCGTGCAAGCACCCGCTCACGCACCGTGCGCGCACTATCCGGGGTGACCTGCACGTGCAGCAGCGTGGCTGCGTTGCTGGTCAGCGCGTCCGCGGTCGCCGCCGACAGCGCCGCGAGCGTCGAGGCGGCGGCGTAGCGGATGCCGAACAGCTGCGCGGCGTGCGCGAGATCGCAACCCGGCGAGGTGCGCCAGAAGCGCTCGACGGCCGGCTCGCTTTGGTAGAGATCTCGGACGGGCAGTTGATCGAAGATGCGGCCACCACCGTTGTCGAGCACGGCGATGACGAACGGCTGGTGCACCTCGTGCGCGATCGCGAGACCCCCCAGATCGTGCAGCAAACTCACGTCGCCCAACAGCAGCAACGTCGGCGCCGGCAGCGCGAGCGCGCTGCCCACCGCTCCCGAGACCAGTCCATCGATGCCGTTGGCGCCGCGTTGGCTCAAGACACGGACGCCGGCAGCGGCACTCACATAGGCATCGACATCGCGGATCGGCAGGCTGTTGCCGAGTACCCATTGTGCCCCGTCCGGCAGTCGTTGGCCGATACACGCGACGGCCGCGCCTTCCGCGAGTCCGGGTTCGCATGCGATCTCCTCGGCGACGATGGCTCGACAGTCTTTTGCTGCAGCGATGCAGGCTGCGGTGAACGCCCGCTGCTGCGGCTGCCGTGGCCTCGCGAGCGCGGTGACTTCACGGTGCAGCGCCGCCAGCGAAAGAGCGATGTCACCCTGCAAGATCATGCGTGCGCCACCGGCGGGGTCCGGGCTGCCGTAATCGCACACCACGTAGCGCGCGGCATTGGACTCGAGCGCCCAGCGCTCGAACTCCGTACAGGTCGGCGGACTGCCGAAATACACCAGGACATCCGGCGCATGGGCGCGTCGAAATGGCGGCGAAGCGAGCAGCCAGCTGAACTCAGCGCAGGCATGGGGGTGGCTGGCGAGGGCAAATCGCATCTGGCTGGTGGCTTCCGCCAAAATCGGAAAACCGATCTCGCTCGCGAGCCGGCCGAGGTCATCTGCCAGCGCGCCGCGCGCCGGCGCCAGCGGACCCAAGATCACGGCGCCCGCGCGCGCGGTGACCAACACGCGAGCCAGATCCCGCACGGCCAGTGAGCACGGGGTTGGCGGACCCGCAACGTGCCGTGTCATCGGCGTCGCCAACAGCGTGTCTACGCGCGCCGTGAGTGCGACCTGAGCTTCGGTTACCGCGATGAGGGGCTCGAGCGGTTTACGCACGCGAGCATTCAGATGAACGGGGCCGGGAATGGGTGCCAGCGAGATCGCGACCGCCTGAGTGACGGCACGGCGCACGCCGGCCAGACCGGCTCGCGTGCCATCCGGCAAACCAAGTTCGAAATAGCGGCGCACCTGGTCGCCGTAGAGTTTCACTTGATCGATCGACTGCGCCGTTCCCGAGTGCTGCGCTTCGAAGGGGCGATCGACGGTGATCGCGAGCAGCGGCAGAAAGGCGAGTCCCGCTTCGACAATGGCAGGCAGGTAATGGGCGGCGGCCGTCCCGGAAGTGCATAAGAGCGCGGCCGGCCGGCCGGTCGCGCGGGCAAACCCCAGCGCGGCAAACGCCGCGCAGCGCTCATCGACGACCGGATGACAGCGCAACCCGGGGGTCAGCAACGCCTGCCACGCCAAGGGCGTCGAGCGGGAACCGGGACTGATGAACACGTCGCTCACGCCGGCGGAGCGAAGCGTGCCGAAGATCAAGCGCGCCCATTGTCCGTTGAGATGCGCCTCATCAAGCTCGCTCGCAAGCTCGCTAGCCGCACCCGCCATATCAGGCAACGCCGATCGCGTGCAGCAAGCCCTTGAGCTTCCAGCGCGTTTCGCGCCACTCGCTTGCGGCCAGCGAGCCGGCGACGATGCCCGCGCCGGCGAACAGCCGTGCTTCCCGCGTGTCCAGCAGTCCCGAGCGGATTGCAACGACAAACAGTCCGTTGCCGGCGCGATCAAATGCGCCGAAGGGTCCCGCATACAGGCCGCGATCCGTCGCTTCGTGCGCGTCCAACCAGGCGAGCGCGGCGCCCCGCGGCGTCCCACCGACGGCGGCGGTCGGGTGCAGGCGGGCAACGAGATCGAGTACGTGCAGCGGCGTCTTCAGTGTACCGGACAGGGCGGTACGCAGATGCTGCACATGGCGCAGCGCATGCAGATGCGGACCCGTCTCGCATACGCGCTCGCAGAGCGGCGCCAGCGCCGCGCGAAGCCCGCGCACGACGATGTCATGCTCGGCCCGTTCCTTGACGTTGCCGAACAGCGCCTCGCCCGACGCCGCCCCGTCGTTCGCCATGGAACCGGCAAGCGCCTCCGTCCACACGCCGGTGTTCGACACTCTCACCAATCGCTCGGGAGATGCACCCAGGAAAGTGCGTTCGCCCACCGCGAGCGCGAAGCGCGTACAGGCCGGCCCCTCGAGGCGCAGGCGCTCGAGAACCAGCGCCGGATGCGGGAACGTCGCGCCGCGCACCACGATGTGTCTGGCTGCAACGACTTTTTCAAGACGACCGGCCTCGATCTCGCGGCCGATGCCGGCAACCAGCGCGGGCCATGCTTCGGCGGATTCGTCGGTGCCAAGCGAAAATCGACCGCTCGTCGGCGGCACATGCAGCGGTTGGTCGAGTGCACTCAGGGCCGCGGTTGCCTCACGCGCGAGGCGCACACGCGCCGCGACACTGGCAAGTTCCATGCCGCTCGCGGCCACCGTGAGCCAGGCGCGCATCCCCTGGCGCCGGTAGCCGATGCGGGGCAGTACAAATCGTGCATCACCAAAGCCGGCCCACACGGCGCTCTGCGTGCGGGCCGGTTGGAAGGCAAAGCCGCCGAGCAAGGCGGGCTCCGGCGCCGATTCACCGGCCAGCGATACCATCGACAGCCCTGCATACAACTGCTGCGCCGTCTCTTTGATCTGGGCAAAGCGATGTTCGCCCGTGCCGGTCAGCACCTGGGCGGTCCCAACGCCGGCAGACTCGTCATCGATCGACGGTGACCACAAGACGCGGCAGTCATGATCGGGAAGCGACAGCAAGCGTTCGGCCGCCGCCACCGGCGCGTCGAGCGTCACGCACAGCGTGCCGCCGGGATCTCTCGCGGTACCGAGTGCGTGCACCAGCGCCGTCTCGAGGTGATCCTGCGCGCGTCGCGAGTTGGCACGAGCGGGTTCCCGAACCGTGGATGGGGTCATGCCTCACCATACCGGCCCGCGCGCCGGGTGGTCTGTGCGATAGCAGACCGACGTTCCGCGGCAGATGGGGTTTACTTGTGCCATGGCACTGCGCACCGGTCTTTACATCGTTCCCACTCATCGTTGGTACATCGAGCGAACCGTCTGGCTGATCGCGGGCGTGGTCCTGCTGACGTCGACCGTTCTCGCTGCGACGGTGAATCCGCTGTGGATACTCGGGGTTACGGCGACCGGGCTGGTCTCGATCAATGTGGCATTCACGGGATTTTGCCCCGTGGGCAACCTGCTGCGGTTGTGCGGTTTTCAGCCGATGCTGGGCACGAAAATCCCGACGCGCTGGAATTTGTATTTCCTGCAAACCGACAAATGGTATTTGGAACGACGCATCTACGTGACGGTCGGCGTCAACATCTGCATCGGCTCGCTGCTGGTGCTCTTTTACTCGCCGTGGTGGGCCCTGTTCACGGGGTTCGTGGGCGGCGCCATGATTTGGTTCGCGGCCACCGGTTACTGCGTGCTGGCCAATATTCTGCTTTGGCTTGGCGCCGAGCCGCGATTGAATCCCGAACTGATGCCTTCGGGGCGCTGCGCCGACTGCGCGCGATCTGCCGTGTGCCTCAATCCCGACCTCAAGCGCGTTGAGGCCCATTGAGGACGAGCCTCGAGGCGGCGGATTTAAGGCCTCTCGTTCGGATCGGATCCGCCCGTGCCTGGCAGGCGGCCGTGCGGCCGCGCACCCTGCTGGTCGCCGTGAGTCCCGTCATCGTGGGCGCTGCGCTCGGTTTCGTCCGCGCCGGCGTCATCGACCTGCCGGCGGCGGCTTTGGTACTCGGCGCTGCACTTCTGGTTCAGGTTGCGACGAATCTGCAAAATGACCTTGGCTTCACCTTGCGCGGCGGTGATGCCAGCGGCACCCGCATCGGTCTGCCGCGAGCCAGTGCCTTGGGGTGGCTCAGCGTACGTCAGCTGAGAATCGCGATTTGCCTGGTGGCGACGATCGCCGTCGCGCTCGGACTCGTGCTGACTGCGTATCGAGGGTGGCCGGTGCTGGTGATCGGCATCGCCTCGCTAACGGCGGCGCTCGCCTATATGGGCGGACCGAAGCCGATAGCGTACACGCCGTTCGGCGAGTTGACGGTGTTCGTGTTTTTCGGGCTCGTTGCCGTACTCGGCACGGAGTGGGTGCTCACCGGGAAGATCGGCATGCTCGGCGTTCTCGCCGGCTCCGCAATCGGCTTGCTGGCGGCCGCTGCGCTCGCGGTCAACAATCACCGCGACATCGCGCACGATCGTCTGACGGGACGACGCACCTTCGCCGTGTTGACGGGAACCACGGGGTCGCGTCGTTTGTATACAGCGCTCTTGCTGGGCCCGTTCTTGCTGGTTCCCTTGATGGCCGCGGATGCCCGGGCAGTTGCCTTGCTGTTGCCGCTGCTGCTGGTCCCGAAGACGGCGCGGTTGCATCGCGACTTCGTGCGCTCCGCACCCGGTGTGGCCTTCAATCAGATCTTGTTCAGAACGTTCCGCCTGGAGATCTGGTTTGCGTTATTGCTCTCGGCAGGGATGGTGATTGATAAGTTCTTTATATCCACTTAGATATTACGCGAGCCTTATATTTGGGTTGTGGCGCCGATGTTTGTAAGATCAGGTAAATATTCACGGAGCCCCCATGGCAACATCGTTCACCCTCAACGGCCAACCCACCACACTCGATACCGATCCCAGCATGCCGCTGCTCTGGGCGATCCGCGACTTCGCCGGCTTGCCCGGAACTAAATTCGGCTGCGGCATGGCGCTCTGCGGAGCGTGCACGGTGCACGTGGATGGCCAGGCGACACGCTCCTGTGTGCTGCCGGTGTCGTCGGTTGCCGGTCGCGAGGTGACCACCATCGAGGGCTTGCACAGCGCCCCGGCCAAGGCCGTACAGGCGGCGTGGATCAAGCTGCAAGTACCCCAGTGCGGGTATTGCCAATCCGGCCAGGTGATGTCCGCAACCGCCCTGTTGGAGCGGAACGCCGCGCCGACCGACACCGACATCGATGCCGCCATGAGCGGCAACATTTGCCGGTGCGCCACGTACTCGAGAATTCGCGCGGCCATTCACGTTGCCGCCCAATCCATCAAGGCGTCGGCATGAGCTCGCGGCGCGCGTTCCTGAAGGATGCCGGCAGCCTTACGATGGCGGCGCTCACCATCGGTTTCCAATGGGCCGGCACGACGCGGCGTGCCGCCGCCATGGCGGCACCGGTCGCCGCCGGCTCTTTCGCGCCCAATGCCTTCTTGCGCATCGGCGCCGACAACAGCGTGACGGTGATCGCAAAGCACGTTGAGATGGGCCAGGGCGCCTACACCGGCATCGCCACGATCGTCGCCGAGGAACTCGACGCCGACTGGACGCTGGTGCGTGTCGAAAGCGCCCCGGCCGACGCAAAACTCTATGCCAACCTCGCCTTCGGCACACTTCAAGGTACCGGCGGCAGTTCGGCCATGGCCAATTCCTGGAATCAACTTCGAGACGCCGGCGGCAAGGCCCGCGCCATGCTGATGACCGCGGCCGCCGCAGAATGGCGGGTACCCGTCACGGACTTGACGGTGGACAAGGGCATCATCTACCACGCCGGTAGCAAACGACAGGCAACTTTTGGTTCGCTGGTGCACCGAGCGTCCGCGCTGCCGGTACCGGACAAGGTCACTCTCAAAGCCCCGGCGGATTTCACCTTGATCGGTCGCCAGGCTGCGCGCGTCGACGTGCCGCCGAAAGTCAACGGCACCGCCCAATTCACCTTGGACGTGGTGCAGCCCGGCTTGCTGGTCGCACTCCTCAAACGCCCGCCGCTGTTTGGCGGCGCGGTCAAGTCTTTCGATCCTGCCGCCGCGCTCGCGGTTCCGGGGATGGTCAAGGTGGTCGAGGTGCCCCGCGGCGTCGCGGTGCTCGCCAAGAATTTTTGGGCCGCCAAACTCGGGCGCGATGCGCTCAAGGTGGAGTGGGATGACACGCATGCCGAGAAGCGCAGCTCCGCCGCCATCATGGATGAATACCGCAAGCTTGCCGAGCAACCCGCACTCCCCGCTCGACACCAAGGCGAGGCCGTACCGGCAATCCGCGATGCGGCGCAGAAACTATCGGCCACCTATGAGTTCCCGTATCTGGCGCACGCCCCGATGGAACCCCTCGATGCCGTCGTCAAACTCACCGCCACGAGCTGCGAGATCTGGGCGGGCGATCAGTTTCAAACCGTCGATCAGATGAATGCGGCGAAAACCGCCGGGCTCGATCCGCAGCAGGTCAGCATTCATACGCTGTACGCCGGCGGCAGCTTCGGCCGTCGCGCCAATCCGGGGTCGGATTACATCGTCGAAGCCGTATCGATCGCCAAGGCGGCGGGCGCCGACGGCACGCCGATCAAATTGCAATGGACCCGTGAGGACGACATCCACGGCGGCCTGTATCGGCCCATGTATTTTCACAAACTGGAGGCGGGGCTCAACGAGAAGAAGGAACTGGTCGGCTGGCGGCACGTGATCGTCGGTCAATCGATCATGGCCGATACCATCATGGCCGCGATGATCAAGGACGGTGTCGACCCGACGTCCGTCGAAGGCGCCGCGAATATCGCCTATGCGATACCGAACATTGCGGTCGAACTCTCCACCACCAAAACCGGCGTGCCGATCCTGTGGTGGCGTGTGGTCGGCAGCTCGCATACCACCTTTGCCGTCGAGGCATTCATCGACGAAGTGGCCCATGCCGCCGGCGAGGACGCATTCACCTTTCGGCGCAAGCTGTTGCAACATGAACCGCGCCTGCTGGCAGTGCTCGAACTGGCGGCGGATAAAGCCGGCTGGAGCAGCCCGCTGCCGAAAGGCAAAGGGCGCGGCATCGCCGTCGCGGAAGCATTCAAGACCTTCGTCGCCCAAGTCGCTGAAGTCAGCGTCGACGATGCGGGCCGCGTCACCGTCGATCGCATCGTATGTGCGGTCGACTGCGGCACGCCGATCAATCCGGATATCATCGCCGCGCAAATGGAGGGCGGGATCGGCTTCGGACTGGGGGCCGCTCTGTATGGCGCGATCACCCTCAAGGACGGCCGCGTCGAACAGGACAACTTCAACGGCTACAGGGTGTTGCGGATGAACGAAATGCCGAAGGTCGAGGTGCACATCATGCCGTCGACCGAGGCGCCGACCGGCGTCGGCGAGCCAGGCGTCGCGCCGGTGGGGCCGGCCGTCGCCAATGCCATTTACGCGGCCAGCGGAAGGCGCCTGCATGTTCTGCCGTTCCCGGCACCGGCGGCCGTCTGATGCGAAAAATATTGTGGACCCTTGCCGGGGTCATCGCCATCGGCTTCGTCATCTTGGGCTACCTGGTATTCGCCCCCCGGCCCACCGACTTCGCGCAAGGCAAGCGTGTGCCGCTCGCGCAGTATCACGGCGGTGATCCCACCGGAGTTCCCGCCGAGCTCAAGTCGGCCGGCGCGGTCGAGCGTGGCGAGTATCTGGCGCGGGCGGCCGATTGCGTGGTCTGCCACACCACCGAGAATGGCACGCCCTTCGCCGGCGGACGTGGGTTCGTGCTGCCGTTCGGGACGCTCTATTCCACCAACATCACGCCCGACGTCGACACCGGCATCGGCAGTTACACGGATGCCAATTTCCTGAATGCCGTCCACAAGGGCATCGGTCGCGGTGACACCAAGCTGTATCCCGCGATGCCGTACGCCAGCTATACGTATATGTCCAACGACGATGCGCTCGCGATCAAGGCGTACCTGTTCAGCTTGAAGCCCGTGCACGCCCCTGCGACGCCGAACACCCTCATCTTCCCGTTCAATCAACGGAGCCTGATGGGCCTCTGGGCGGTGCTCTTCAATCCCGACGTGCGCTTCGAGCCGAATGCCGAGCGCAGCGACGCATGGAATCGCGGCGCCTATCTCGCCGAGGCCATGGGACACTGCGGCGAATGTCACACCCCGCGAAATCTCGCCTTCGCGCTCGACAACCGCCGCAAGTATGCCGGCGCGATTCAAGCCGGCTGGCGTGCTTTCAACATCACTTCCGATCAAAGCAGTGGTGTGGGGCCCTGGAGCGATGCGGACCTGGCGCATTACCTAGCGACGGGACACGCCGACGGACGCGGCACGGCCGCGGGGCCGATGGGAGAAGCGGTCGACGAGAGCATGAGTCACCTGGCGCCGAGCGACATCACCGCACTGGTAACCTATCTTAGGACGGTACCGGCGGTGACGACCAGCGATCTGCCTGAACCTCGGACCAATCCCGCACCGCCGGTGTATTCGGAAGGCGCAACGGCGAACGCCGATCCTCATGGCCGAACCGTGTATGAAGGCGCGTGCGCCGGGTGCCATGGGTGGACCGGTATCAGTCCGGTGTTCCCCGCTGCAACGCTCACCGGTACGCGCGCGATCAACGATGCGACGGCGACCAACGTGGCCCAGGTGATTATCCGCGGCGGCCAGCGCCATAGCGTGGCGGGTTCCACCAACATGCCGGCCTTCGGCGATGCCTATACGGATGGAGAAATCGCCGCGGTCGCAAACTACGTCACCGCCCGATTCGGCACCCAGGGCTCCGCGCTGAACGCAGCGCAGGTTGCGAAATTACGGGCAGCGGACTGACTGCCTCACGCTATTGGCCGGGGGGCGGTTGCCATAGTTCCACCTTGTTGCCTTCCGGATCGATGACCCAGGCGAACTTGCCGTACTCGGAGTCGTCGATCTTGTCGAGTACGTTGCAGCCCTCTTCGCGCAAGGCCTTGACCAAGGAGTGAAGGTCATCCACCCGGTAATTGACCATGAACGTGGCGGTGCTGGGGGCAAATTGGTCGCTTTGCAGCGAAGCAATCGACCATGCGGTCGTTCCGCTCCCCGTGAATGCCGCACCCCCCCACGTTTGGACATCGATGCCCAGATGCTGTTGGTACCAAGCTCGCAGCGCCTTAGGGTCGCTGGCTTTGAAGAAAATGCCGCCAATGCCGGTGACTCGTTTCATAGAACCTCCATGGATTTAGCCCTCGTTAAGCTACACTTTCTGTTACTCAGGGTAAAATCCGCCGCCTGCCATGATCGAGTTCCAGCGCGTCAATAAGTATTTCGGCAGCAACCATATTTTGGTCGACGTGACGGAGACCATCGCACGCGGCGAGGTGCTGGTGATTTGCGGACCTTCCGGCTCGGGGAAGTCGACCTTGATTCGCACCATCAACCGGCTGGAACCCATCGACTCCGGCCGCATCACGCTCGACGGTGAGGATATCCACGCACCGCAGCTCGATCTCGTGCGGCTGCGGGCGGGGATCGGTTTCGTGTTTCAGGCCTTCAATCTGTTCCCTCACTTGAGTGCGCTCGACAATTGCACGCTGGCGCCGGTGCGGCTCGGCCGCCTTGCGCCCCGCGCTGCGCGCGAGCGCGCACTGGCCATGCTGGAGCGCGTGGGATTGGCCGAGAAGGCCAGCGCCTTCCCGGCGCAGCTCTCGGGCGGACAGCAGCAGCGGGTCGCGATTGCGCGGGCGTTGGTGCTGGAGCCGCCGCTGTTGTTGGTGGATGAACCGACCAGTGCGCTCGACCCGGAGATGGTCGGCGAGGTGCTGCTGGTGATCCGCGACCTGGCTCACCGCGGCATGACGCTGGTGTGCGTCACTCATGAGATGGGTTTCGCGCGCGAGGTGGCCGATCGGGTCCTGTTCATGGACCACGGCGTCGTGTTGGAGCGCGCCGCGCCGCGGGAATTCTTCGATCATCCGCAGCATCCACGCACCCGGCAGTTTCTCGCCGATATCCGCTCGCCGTTCGGCCGCGCGTAGTGTAAGTTCGAGCGGTGAGGACTATCCACACAGCCTGCTTGGCGTTGGCCGCGATTTTGAGCGGGTTTCTGTTGCCGGCGGCGGCGGCGGATTGGACCGTCGGTGCCAACATCGGCAACGTTCCGTGGGAATTTCAAAACGCCGGTGGCCAGTACGTCGGGTTCGAGATCGATCTCGTCAACGAGGTGGCGAAGCGCGCCGGTCGGTCCGTGCAGATCGAGAACATTCCGTTCAACGGTCTGTTCTCGGCGGTGCAATCGAACCGCATCCAGATCGCGATCTCCTCCATCACCATCACGCCGCGGCGCCTTGCCACGTTGGGTTTCGCGCAGCCTTATTACGACGCAGATCAATCGTTGTCGGTGGCGAAGTCGAGCAAGATCACGTCGCTAGAGGACCTAGCGGGAAAGACCGTGGGCGTGGACAGCGCATCGACCGGGGACATCTGGGCGACCGCCAACAAGGCGCGCTATAAAATTGGCGAGATCGCGCGCTACGAGGGATTAATGCCGGCCATGCTGGATCTGGCCAACGGCCGCATCGACGGCTACATCAGCGACCTGCCGGCGGTGGCGTACTACATCAAGGACAAGCCGCAATATCGAGTCGCTGCGCGCATCGCCTCGGGGGAGCGTTATTCGTTCATGTTCGCCAAGAACTTCGCCGATGCGGCCAGGATTCAGAGCGCCCTGACCCAGCTGAAGCGCGAGGGTTTCGTGGCACACGCGCACGAGAAGTGGTTCGGTGCGCCGCCCCCCGTCGACTCTGCCTCGGTGCAGGTGCTCGAGCCACCGCAATAGCGGACCTCATGGACTTGGCGAATCTCACCACGACATTTTTCAACTGGCAGGTGCTGCGCGAAGCGTGGCCGATGCTGCTCGTGGGCCTTGGGGTCACGGTCACTTTGGGTGCGGTGAGCATCGTGGCCGGACTCATCAGCGGGATGGGGTTGGCGCTGCTGCGGCTGTACGCGGTGGGGCCGCTCAAGGCCATGGCGCGGCTGTACATCGATGTGTTCCGCTCGCTGCCGTTGTTGGTGTTGCTGGTGTTGGTCTACTACGCGCTGCCCTTCATCGGCATCAGGCTGTCGTCGTTCGCCGCCGCGGCCACCGCGCTGTCGCTGGTGTCGTGCGCCTACAGCGCCGAAATCTTCCGCGCCGGTATCGAAGCCGTGCCCAAGGGTCAGTTCGAAGCCGCCGCGGCCATTGGCCTCAAGTGGAGTCACGCCATGCGCGACGTCGTGCTGCCGCAGGCATTGCGCATCGTCATGCCGCCGCTCACCGGTAATTGCATCAACGTGCTGAAGGACACGGCGCTCGCCTCGGTGGTCGCCATGCCGGAGCTGCTCAAGCAGGCGACCCAGGCTCAGGCGCTGGCCGCCAACCCGACACCGCTGATCGGCGCGGCGGTGTTGTACCTGGCGCTGCTCTTACCCCTGGTGCGACTGGTGGGCTACGTGGAGGCGCGGCAGCACTCAGCGATGCGCTCGTGACACTGGATCTCGCCGCCATCCGCCGTGAGTTCCCGGCGCTCGATGACTCCGTGGTGTATTTGGACAATGCCGGCGGCTCGCAGGTGCTGCGGCGCGTGGCCGACCGGGTGCACGAGTACCTCACCACCAGCAGCGTGCAGCTTGGCGCGAGCTACGCGCAATCGCAACTCGCGGGCGAGCGCGTCCTGGCCGCGCGGCGCGCGGTGGCCGAACTCATCAACGCCGCCCACGATGTCGAGGTGGTGATGGGTGGCGCCACCACGGCGCTCATGTTCCTCTTGACCCAAGCCCTATTGCCCGGGATCCGCCCCGGCGATGAAATCATCGTGACGCAGAGCGACCATGAGGCCAACATCGGCGGCTGGATGCGCCTCGAGCAGGCGGGCGCAATCATCAAGGTGTGGCAGGTCAATCCCGCGAGCCTGGAACTCGACCTTGCCGATTTACAGCGGCTCATCAGTTCGCGCCTGCGCTGGGTGGCCGTGACCTGGGCCTCAAATATTCTCGGTACCATCAATCCGGTGCCGGAAATCGCGCGGCGGGTGCACGCCGCCGGCGGGCGGCTCTGCGTAGATGCGGTGGCCTATGCGCCGCACCGGCTCATCGACGTACAGGCGAGCGGCGCCGATGTGGTGGTGTTCAGTTTCTACAAGGTGTTCGGACCGCACTACGCCGTGCTCTGGGGACGGCGTGAGCTGTTGCTGTCGCTGCCCAGCCTAAATCATTATTTCATCGGTCCCGAGGTCATTCCCTACAAGCTGCAGCCGGGCAACGTCAACTATGAATTATCCTACGGGT
>Ga0116228_10004128_pt1 | contig 12824 bp, 5 predicted proteins | sample S1TSphfallax_2_FD_89694 | JGI IMG/M metagenome (GOLD analysis project Ga0116228, IMG submission 89694) | Host-associated microbial communities from peat moss isolated from Minnesota, USA - S1T2_Fc - Sphagnum fallax MG | ecosystem: Host-associated > Plants > Peat moss > Unclassified | place: USA... | reverse complement strand
TGCACTGGTGCTGCAGAGTCCCATGTCCGCATTGAACCCGGCGCTGCGGATTGGCGCGCAACTGGAGGAAGCCTGGCGCGTCCATCGGAAGACGACGCGGGCTGAGCGCATGCGGGCGATCCGGGAGATGCTGGGGATGGTAAGCCTGCCGGCAGATGACGAATTCCTGCGGCGTTATCCGCGACAGTTGAGCGTAGGCCAGGCCCAGCGGGTCCTGATTGCGATGGCTGTGCTGCACAGGCCTGCGCTGCTGATTGCCGATGAGGCGACAAGCGCGCTGGATGTGATTACGCAGGCGGACATCCTGAAGCTGTTCGCGGAGCTGGGCCGGAAGTTGGGCATGGGGGTATTGTTCATTTCGCATGACCTGCTCTCGGTGGCGACCATCAGCCAGCGCGTCGCGGTGATGGATGAGGGCGCGATTGTGGAATGCATGGAGACGGCAGATCTCTTTCAGCGGCCCCAACATCCGTATACGCAGAGGCTGATTGCTGCGTTGCCGGCAGAGCCGCGATTTTGTCGCTGACTCTATTACCGACATAGACTCCTGAATCGTGCCTCTTAACGATGCATGGGGCAGTGTTCAGGCACCCTGCAGTCAGGCGGTGGGAGTAAACGAGATGTTGAGTCTGGTGAGGCCGCGGAGACCGGCATTGTCGCGCCATTCGAGGGTCTGATCGATGAGCGCCGGATCGGCGAGGCGGCGCAGAAGCGTGTTGAAGGCGATCTGGCCTTCAATGCGGGCCAGCGGCGCGCCGAAGCAGAAATGAGAGCCCCATCCGAAGGCGACGTGGCGGTTGTCGGGACGCAGCAGGTCGAGCTGGTCAGGGTTCGCGAAGCGGGCCGGGTCGCGGTTCGCTGCGGAGAGAACGGCGACCACCCGTGCACCCTTGCGAATGGTTTTTCCGTTTAGATCCATGGTATCTGGCGCGATGCGCGCCGTGTGTTGGACGGGGGACTCGTAGCGCAGCAGTTCCTCGACGGCGGACGCCACAATCCCGGGGTGCTCCCGGAGCTGGGCGAGGGACGCGGGATTGCGCAGGAGCGTGAGGAAGCCGCTGGCGATGAGGTTAGTGGTGGTTTCGTGGCCGCCGATCATGGTGATGATGGTGCTGGCCATCACTTCTTCGTCGGTAAGGCGCTGGCCATCGACTTCCGCAACCATGAGCGAATGGATGAGGCCATCATTGGGATGGCGACGCCGCTCTTCGATCTGCGCCATGACGTAGCTCTTCATGTCTTCGAGGCTGCGCACGATTTCTGCAACGCGATCGGGGTGATGCTGAAAGTTGCCCAGAACTTCGGCGATGTCGATGACCCATGCGCCAAGCTGCCGATGGTCTTCGACCGGGACGCCGAGCATGCGGGCGGTGACAATGGCGGGGAACGGGTTCGCGAAGTCGGCAATCATATCCATCTGGCCGGCTGCGATGCATTGATCGATGAGGCTGTCGGCGATGGACTGGACGACGGCGCGCAGGGCCTCGACTTTGCGCGGAGTGAAAGCAGCGGAGCAGAGGGCGCGGAGGCGCAGATGGTTCGGCGCGTCCATAAAGAGCATCTGCTGGCGCATCATTTCGGCGAAGGGCCTCATGAACGAGAGACCGAGCTGATCGAGGTATGCGGGATCGGGCGTGCGGTCTGCCGAGTAGTTCATGACCACGTGAATCACTTCCGCATAGCTGGTGACGATCCAGGCGTGCATATAGGGGTCCCAGTGGACGGGATCGTGAGCGCGGAGAGCGTGATAGAGCAGGTGGGGATTCGCGGAGACTTCAGGGTCGAGGAGACGCAGGACGCTGAGTTTTTCAAGGGACTCGGTTGTATCCGCGCTGGCGAGGGAAGGCTGCATGGGCAAGGACTCCGGCGGCTTTACGCGAACTCTGGCTGCGACGAATGTTGAAGATGGGACGAGATAGCGTCGGCGATCACCTGGACATTGTGTTCCTTGGTCATGTCGGTGTGATGGCCATCCAACGTCATCTCGTAGAGGCTGTGCGGTACAAGGGCCTGCCACTCCGGCAGGAAGTTGAGATGGGGAGGGCGATCGGAAGCAAGGAGCAGCAGGACCTTGCCGTCATATGCCAGCGGCTGATAGGTGGTGCTGGCGAGCTCAATGAGTTCCTGCGCAATCTCGACCTCGTTTTTCGGCGCTTTCGGCTGCGTAGCGTGATGCGGCTTGAACGCATACTGCATCAGCGAGTCCAGACTCTTACGCACACCCAGGCGTGCGGCGCGACGGGCAAGGTATCGGGGCTGATACCAGCGCGGCTTCAGCTTTTCCGGCGCAGAAAGATAGGAAGGGCTCGGCGGATCGAGCATCACGACGAGGGCAACTTCGTGTCCTTCGGCCCGGAGCTGCGAGGCGATTTCAAAGGCCAGAATGCCGCCGAGGCAGAGGCCGCCGACTGTGTAGGGGCCCTGGCGCTGCGCGGTGGTGATCTTCCGGACCAGACAGGCAGCGATTCTCTGCAACGTGGGCCGGCCATCCGATGCTTCGCAGAGCTGCTGCAGGTCTTCAGTGGTCAGGCGGGCGACGATGAAGGGCTGATCGTCACCAACGACGCGGGCCAGGTTCACGCTGAAGTAGTGGATCCAGAAGATGCTCGGGCGTGTACCCTTCGGCTGCAGGGCCAGCAGTCCCGGCGGCAGGGAATGAGGCGCTTCAATGGAATTTCGAATCAGCTCCGTCTGGCGACGCACGGTTGGATGGCTGAGGAGTTGATCGATCGGGACCTGCTTTTCGAATTCACCGGCGATGCGCCTCTGGACAGAGGCGAGCAACTCGGCCTTACCGCCAAGTTCAAAAAAGTTGTCGTCCGGACCGATGCGGTCGCGGCCCAGCAGCTCCGCCCAGATGGCGGCGAGACGCTTTTCGTTAAGGACGTTATCAATCAGGGCGGCAAGCTTTTCAACCGTGGGCGCTTCAAACAACTGGCGCAGGGTCAGTTCAACACCAAAGGCATTGGTTAACTGCATCACCAGCTGCATGCCGAGGAGCGAGTGGCCACCGGCAAGGAAGAAATTGTCTTTTGCCGAGATCTGCTGATTGTCGAGCAGCCTGCGCATGATGATCAGCAGCTGCGCTTCGATTGGGCTTGCATCGGCGGGTCCGGCGCCGGCATCGGAGCTGGCGTGGACGCGAGGGAGAATTCTGGGTTCCAGCTGCGACGGCAGCAGGGACAAATCAATCTTGCCATTGGCGGAAATGGGGATTGAAGAGAGACGGACGAAGGTCGCAGGGACCATGTAGTCGGGAAGGCTCTGGAGCAGATGCTCCTGAAGATCGTTGGCGCTCGGTTCTGGCGAGCCAGGATGAGTCAATGCAAAGGCAACGATTTGATTTTCGCCATTCTGGTCTTTTCGGATTGTTGCTGTAGCAAACTTGATCGCCGGATGGCGTTCGAGGACACTGCCGATTTCGTCCAGCTCGACGCGGAAGCCGCGAATTTTGGCCTGGCGGTCGCGACGGCCACGGAACTCCAACTCACCGCTGGAGAGACGGACAGCAAGATCGCCAGTGCGGTACATGCGCGCACCCGGGTCGCTGGCAAAGGGGTCGGCGAGAAAGCTGGCCGCAGTCTGTTCAGGCTGGTTGCGATAGCCGCGACCGACGCCCCGGCCGCCGATATAGATTTCGCCGATGGAGCCCTCCGGGACGACGTTGCGGTGCTCGTCCAACAGGTAAACGCGCGCGCCGGTGATGGCGTCGCCGATCGGCGGCGTGGCAGTGGAGCCGGACTGCAGGATGGAGGAAGTAGCAACGACAGTGGCTTCCGTCGGGCCGTAGTTATTCACAACTTGAAACGGCAGGCCCTCGGCCGGCCCCGCGAGCAGGGCGTCGCCCCCTGTCAGCAACAATCGCAGCGACGTTTGCGCGGGCCACGGCATCGCCATGAGCGGTCGCGCGTGGACGGTTGGGACAAAGCTTAGGCTGATGCGCTCGCGCAGGATCCATTGCTGGATCAAATCCGGCGAGGAGCGAATGTCGTCGCTCGCAAGACAGAGGGTGGCGCCGGCGCAAAGGTTTCCCCATATCTCCCACGCCGCGGCATCGAAGCCGAGGCCGGCAAGATGGCTGACGCGGTCCTGCGGGGTAACGGAAAATGCCTGACAATGCCAGGTCACCAGGTTGCTCAGGTTGGCGTGGGTGATCTCCACGCCCTTAGGGACGCCGGTGGAACCGGAAGTGTAGATGACATAAGCGAGGCTGTCGGGATCGATTTCCGCCGCAGCTCCGACAGATGGCGTGGATGCGATGAGGCTGGCATCGCGGAATGGATCGATCGCCTTCACGCCGGTGCGCAGACGGGTAGCCATTTCCGTCCGCGCGAGGAGAAAGCTGGCTCCGGAATCCTGGATGGCGAAACGTAGGCGTTCCTCCGGCCACGCCGGATCGAGCGGAACATAGGCGGCGCCGGCGCGCATGGTGGCTAAAGAAGCGACGATCCAGTCAAAAGACCGATCCAGGCAGATGGCGACGGTGTCTCCGCGACGCAGTCCAAGATCAACCAGATATGCGGCGAAGCTGTCCGCCCGGCGGACAAGTGACTCATAACTCAGTTCTTGATCGCCAAATCTGAGCGCAATAGCCGGTCCGTGGCCACCCCCGAGGGCGCCCAGTTGTTGGGGGACCGGGAGAGTATCAACCATCAACATCTTCATACGGGGCATCTCTTATAGCGACAACGGGTGAAGAGAACGTCCGACCTGCTGAGCCTGGCAGAGCGATTTCAGGCGTCACCGTTTCAGATGCGTACCGCAGTCCGAAGTTGAGTAATCATAACGTAAACTTTGGGCACGGCCATTTAAGTTTTCGACGAATCGTGCATTGCTTTCCAGGAATTGGCTTGGAAACGCTGTTCGCACCTTGTCAAGGCGCAGCCCGGGCCTTTGAGTGTGAGACTGGATGTGCCGCTCCCGGAAAAAAAGCGCCCACAGCGACGGGCCGTGGGCGCTTTACCAGGCAGGCTTCATCGACTTGCGATCAGCCACCGGTAAGGAGTTGTGGGTTGCCGTTTTACTTGGTGCGCTTTGCCACACAGGAGTCGATGACGCCTGCCGTGGTAACCACGACGTACTGCAGTTCATTGCCATTGTTGTCAATGGAACCGGTGAAGCCGAAGGGCTCGTTGCCGTAGAGGGTAAGGCTGCCACCGAAGCTACCATCCGAGAGCACTGCGTAGAGGCCGCTGAAGCTGCCGACTGTGTAGGGCGCAAGACCATTCGTGTAGTTGGTCCCGGTGGTGTTGCCGAAGACGCCGTAGTTGCTGGTTGATCCATCGAAGCTGATGATGTTCAGGTCGGTCTCGCCGAGCAGCGGGGCGGCGCATTCGGCTGTCCATGAGCCCTTCAGCGAAGCATTCGTGTAGGCAGGCGTCGAAGAACCGGCCGGGAACACCTGCGGTTTCAGAGTGATGGTTGCCGAAGCGGAGCTGTCCGTCTCAATGCCAAGTGCTTCGCCGGTCGGCGGAACGTAGGACACGACGTAGGTCTCAGGAGAAGACTCGTTCGGGAGCGTCAGGCTGATTGCAAATGTGTTGTCTGCATTCAGGTTGTAGCTTCCGGTGATGGACGCGTAATCGGTCACTGAGTTGTTCTCGCCGATGCTTACGTCGCCGGTGACGCCGCAGGCGCCATTAAAGGTGAGGGTGCCGGTCAGGAACTTGCCGACGTTGGACTGGGTACCGCCAATCACCTTCAGGCCATAACGGCCGCTCATGGCTGAGGTACTGCAGGCAGCGAACGCGCTGGAGGTGGCGGAAATGCCGAGAAGCGCAAGGCCGGCAATGCTGAGGACGCGCATTGTGCGCTTCGTCCATGTGGAATTGGAGGACTTACTGGCAGAGGAATTCATGCAGGAGATAGTTTTCATTTTTCCTTTTCAGGTTATGAGTAACAACCGTTAACTAAGATTGGCTTTCTGAAAACGAGTATGGCACGTGCTCGGTTAAGAAACCGTGTAAGAACTGTTGCACAGCCAAGCATTTAGTAACTCGATTTCGCCACTGCTTTCCGCTAGCAAGTTACCGCTGGATCCGAACTGCATCGATCCATTGATGCTTGGACAACATCGGGTAACCGGGGGCGAATCGACAGCATGCGCGAACATCTCCGCCGGGCCGGAAGCAAACGGCAATGACTCGACGATGACGGGACCGGGCTCAATCGGGACTTTTAATACTGCTGCTGATACGTACTCTCCCAAGCCGGTCCTGCTGCAGGAAATAGGCACGTTGGATGGTGCAGGAGGCATTTTTAAAAGGGATGTGAAAGAGGCATTTTCACGAGGAAAATGCCTCCCTGTTTCAGGTGCGACATGCTGAGGCTGTCTTGTGTCCCTAGTTGACAACTACAACTTGTCCCACCGTAGGCGCGGGGCCATAATTGCTATTGCCGGCCTGGTTGGCAATGACGCCGCAATTGCCGGCGTTCAGGAAGGTGACCGTATTGCCCGAAATACTGCAGTTGCCGTTCGGCACCAGAGAGAAGGTCACTGGCAGCCCCGAACTGGCCGTCGCGCTCACTGTCAGCGAAGCACCGACCTTCTGCGCGGGGATAGCGTTGAAGGTAATGGTCTGAGCACCGCGCACAACCACGATCTGACCCACCGTGGGAGCTGCGGCGTAGGAGGCATTGCCTGCCTGGTTCGCAATGACACCGCAGTTACCCACGTTGAGCAGGGTGACGGTATTGCCGGAGATGCTGCAATTCCCATTCTGCACGAGTGAGAAGCTGACCGGCAGACCGGAACTGGCCGTCGCGCTTACCGTCAATGTGGCGCCGACCGTCTGCGCGGGGATGGCCGCGAAGTTAATCGTCTGCGACTGCTGAGCGGCCGTAACGGTGAAGCTCTGCGTCACCGGCGTGGCCGCAGTGAAGACACTGTTGCCTGCCTGCGAAGCCGTGATGGTGCAAGTGCCCGCCGCCACCATCGACGCAGTGTTTCCAGAGACCGTGCAAACGCTCGCTGTCGAAGAGGCATAGCTGACCGCAAGCCCGGAGCTGGCGGTTGCACTGAGTGACAGCGTCGATCCCACGATCTGGCTCGGCGGGTCGGCGAACGTGATCGTCTGCGATCCGCCGATGACAAGGGTGACAGTGGTCTTCGCGGAGACGGCGCCGGATGTCCCCGTGATGGTAATCGGATAGCTGCCCGGCACAACTGAGCCGCTGCCTGCGGCCACGAGGTAGGTTGTGGTCGTTGTCGGGTTGCTGGGATAGAACGCACTGCTGACGCCGCTCGGGAATCCTGTCGCAGAGAATGTGACAGATCCCGTGAACCCGCCGGATGGGACTACCGTAATCAGATCGTTGGTGCCCGTGCTCGATGTGATGTTCATCGTGTTGCTGCCGAGCGAGATACCAAACATTGCCGATGGGTTTACCGTCCAGGCAAAGGAGGTGGTCGGGTTGCCGGCGCCGACGGCGGTTACCGTCACGCTGTAGCTGCCCGCCGTAGTGGGCGTTCCGGAAATAGCGCCGGTACTGCTGTTGATGGTGAGGCCCGGGGGCAGATTGGTAGCGCTGAAGGTGTAGGCGTTTCCGCTGGTGTTGGTGAAGGTGAGGGGCAGGCTCACGGTGCTGCCGGCCAGACTGGTCTGCGCGCCGGGGTTGGTGAAAGCGCCGATGGCGTAACCCATGACGCGGACTTCTGCCAGTTGCAGCGCGTTGACGTTGTCATTCAACTGCACGCGGACATAGCGTCCTTGCGTGTTCATCGGGATCTGCGGCACCATCCCTGCCGCGCCGGAGATGAAGAACTCCTGCACGCCGGACTGGCTGCGCGTTGCCGTGATGCTGGTGGACGTAAAAGGAGTCTGCGAAACGAATACCGAGACGTTGGTCAGCCGGCTTGCGCAGCAGTCCCAACGGTTGAACAACTGGATCAGGCTGATTTGCGCGGAGGTGCCCAGGTCCACCTGCCACCAGTCATTCGTCCCCAGGTTGTCCTGCGAGACGTACATCTGGTTCTGGTCGTAGTAGCCCATGGTGCTGCCGTCGATCGCTGCCGCGGCCTGATGGTTGTTGTCATAGGCCGGCGATGCGGTAGCCGTCCCGTTCAGCGCCAGGTCGCTGACCGTCGCATTCGGCTGCGCCGGATTCGGGTCGTCCGAGTCGAGGATACCGTCGCTGTCCATATCGATGCCGATACGGACCGCACTCTCTGCCGGCACCGCCGTAAAGGTCAGCGTCGAGGTGGCTGCGGCCGCATTCATCAATGCCGTGGTCGTATCGACTTCGGACAGGTGGTCGGACTGCCAGTTGTTGTTGCCCAGGTACATGTAGCCCCGCACCGGCGAACCGACAGCGGCGCCCTTGGCCACCAGACCAATGGCCCCCTGGCCGGCAAGCGTTTCCAACTGCGCCAGCAGACCGGTCGTGTCTGTAGGATTGGCCGGACTCAGCGTCACCTGCTTACCCACGGCTGCGTGCGCGTAGTTGCTCCAGTTATTGGCATTCAGGCCGGTGGGTTCATACGGATAGCCTCCGTTCATCGACATCATGAAGGCATACATGTTGGCGTCGCGCGACTGGTTCTGGCTGGAGTCGAAGGTGCCATCCTGCTGCGTGCCGAAACCAGAATTGCTGGCCGTTGGGTATCCGTACCAGAGACCGATACGCTTGTAGAAGTTCTTCCAATTGGGCGGATTTCTCACGCCCAGACCGAATGGAATGTTCGTAGAAATGAAAGCTGCTCCGCGATTGGTTTCTCCCAGATGGCAACTGCTGCGGCAGCTGTTCTCGAACTCCTGCGCGCCGAGCACTGCATTGCCGGTGATGTAGACAGTATTGTTCGGCCCGGGCATGGCGACTGAGGTCGAGTAGGAGTTGTCGAGATTGCGGTAGGGATCGGGAGGCAGCGTGATCGTCCCCAGGTAAGCCGCCAGCAGCGCCATGTTCGCATCTGACTCCGGGTTATCGGCGCCCTGCAGGGTCTGGAAGGCGCCCTCGAAGTCGTCGATCTGGCGGTCGCCGCGCCAGTGCAGGAACGGGGCCTGCATCATGTCCACCAGGGTCATGGTCAGGAAGGGCCCCTTCATCGGCGTGAACTGCACGCCTTGCGAGTTGGTGACGACGTCGCCCGCAGGGTTGCCGAGGTCCCAGGCCAGACGGTCTGTGCGTGCGTCGACGTGGCAGGAGCCGCAGGACGCCTGGCCAAGGCCGGAGGTCAACTGCGTGTTATAGAGGATCGGCCGGCCGAGCTTGATCGAGGTTGGCGTCGGATCGAAATACAGCGGGGTGACAAAGCTCTGCGTGCCGCTGCTGATGTTGATGGTTGAAATGGTCGCATCGAAGCGGTTCAGCACAAATGCCCGCTGATTGGCCTCATTCAGGATGATGCCGGTCGGTCCCTGACCCACGTTCACCAGGCCAATACGAGTACCGGTATTGCTCATCATGACTACGTTGTTCGAGCCCATGCCGGTGATGTACTCGACTGTGCCGGCGCCGTTCCAGGCAATGCCACGCGGGTCGCCGATGGCCAGCTGACGCTGTGCCATGGGGACGCTCTTTACCTGGTAATTGATCTGCGGGTTCAGATCGAAGATGGTATTCGCACCGCCCGGTGTAAACGACGCGCCCTCCACATGAACGAAGGTCGACTGCAGGACAGGCTCAAAGCGAATCTGATTAGTCGCATCCGTGCCCACCACAGACACGTTCCCCGTGGCCGGGTTGACGCCGATCGACATCACCATATTCATCAGGCTGGATTGATAGCTCACAGCATTGCTGTTCTGCGTGTCGATAACCGCTACGTCGCGGTCGGGCATGTCCCAGCCTGGGACGCGATCACCCGGAACGCCGGTTGCCGCCTTGCTGCCAGTGATGAAGGCCGACCAGTCAGTGCCGTTATCATCCAGCCATTTCGCCAGCGTTCCATTGATCGACTTGCGCACAATCAGACTGACGGCAAAGGGCGTTGGATTGGCCGGGTTTTCGGCTGGGACAAAGGTATTGTTGGGGCCGTTTGGCGGAGGATTGACGCCGCCATAGGGTCCCGAAGTATCGTCTACGTCCGAGTGCTCGAACTGGTTGTTGACACCACCGGGCAGGATGGTCGTCGCATTGCCGGACTCGAAGATGGCGAGGTAGATATACCGTCCATCCGCGCTGGTGGCGAGGGCTCGCGGCTGTTCGCCATTGATGGGGATTCGCTGCTGCACCGTCGTGGGCGAGGCCGCGTTGAAGACCATCAGCGTTTTCGCCTGGGCGCAGGAAACAAAGGCCAGACTCTGACCCGAACCGGCAAAGACCACGTCTGCCGGCTCATCGTCGGCCTGCAGCGTCTGGGTCACAATGCCGTTGGTAAGGTCGACGATGCTCACGCTGTCGGAGATGACGTTGACCACCCAGGCCTGCGTGTTCGTGCGCGCACGTACCGTCACCGGATCCAAACCCACTGGCACGCTAAGCAGAAAGGTCGGCGCCGACGTGGTATTGGAGACGTTGTACACCTCAAGCGAGTTGTTCGCAGTGTTCACCGCGAGCAGCTTGGTGCCGTCTGGCGTGATATCGAGGGGATGGACCTGCGGAGATTCGAAATTGACGAAACTGTTGTTGCGCAGGTAGTTCTGCGCCTGTCCGAAGGATTCCTTCACCGTTATCGCGGACAGAGTTACGCAGAGCGCTAGCAATATTTTTTTCACACTATCTCCAGGGCAGTTGCAGGTCAGCAAGCAATTACAGCGAGAACACTATTGGTGGTTCTCCGATGTTAGGGGGGGTACTCCGGACGGTCAACTGACACTCGTACCTTGGCCGGTGAAATGTGGTAACAGACAAGAATGCCTTGCAGTAACTCAGTTACGAGCTAGACATCTGGCGGTAACATCATGCACCGGCAAGAGCCTCAGAGGTGAATCATGGCTGACTATCACCTGCTCGAGGTTACCCACTCTATGTGCTCTGTTTTGTTGTTCAGAAAGACGTTGTTGCCAGCTGCTGAGGGTCCGAACAGAAGGATGACTTCTGACCCTCGGGGCTAAGAAGTAACCTGGTCTGCATTACTCGACTTATCCCAGTGCACTCACGATTCAAAGTCACCGTGATGCCACATAACCCTTGACGCAGCTACACGGCTTTTCGCCGGCCGTCAAAAACGGGTAATTCGGGTAATTTAAGTGGGGTCTTTGGTAGCGCTAACGGGGATCGAACCCGTACTCTTCGCCTTGAGAGGGCGACGTGACGGAAATGCAGGGATTTGCACCAGGCTGCACATACATCTTTCTTTATTATTTACAAGCACTTGCATGCCTACCATTCTGCAAGGGCTTGCACCGCATTGCAGGTTTTCGGGTGAAAAAGTGCCACCAAAGTGCCACCAAGACTTTATGATCAAAGCTGAGGTATTCATGCTTGGCAAGAAAACTGAAAGATATCCGAGGGATCAAGTTCCGCTCTGATCGGGGTACATGGGAGGCACAGTACAAGGCTGGCGGGAATCGTGTCCGGAAAAACTTTCTGGATCGTGATGCTGCTGTCGTCTGGCTTGAAACAGCCAAGGGATTAAGGCACAAAGAAGGTGTATCTTCTCTTCCCTCCAGCGCGGCCGAACCGCTTCTCACGTTGGCCGAAAAGAAAGAGCTGCAGGAGCATCGAGCCAATAGCCTGCTAATCAGCGAACTCTGCGACTTATACCTTGCTCATATCCAAAATCCAAACAATCCTGAACGCCCTAAAGACCAATTAAATCCCCCGCAAAGGCTAGAAGCCATCAAGGAAGCCTTCGGCGAGCGTTCGGCAATCTCCTTGCAGCCGCACGAAATTAAAGACTGGCTCATTTCTCTCGCACTGGCCGCCGCCACATTGAACCGCTACAAGTCCACCCTGTCAGCTGTTTACTCATACGCGAAAGATCGGAAGCTGGTGGGATCCAACCCATGCCGCGAGGTTCCCCAATTCGCTGTGAATCTAGGCCATCCGCGTTGGATGAGCGACGAGGAGGAGGGTAAGCTCCGTGCTGTCCTAGAGAGGTGGATTTCGGAGACGCCAGAGAAATACGAGATGACTCGTCTGGAACTGCGCGAGCACCCGAATGAGGTCACGGTCGGCTCTCAAACAGGAATGCGCAAGGGCAATCAGTACATGCTCGCTTGGTCAGACATCAACTTCACACTTCGACTCATCACTCTGCCAGACACTAAAACAGGTGTACCGCACACAGTTCCCATGACGGATGACGTGCACACAGCCCTTAGAGACCAGCAGGAGATTCAAGAGCGGATGCGAGAACTCAGAGGTGACAAAGAAACGAAGAGAATGAAGCTCGATGGCAGAGTATTTACCATCCGGGAAAATCGCGAGTGGTTTGAAAAAGCCAAGAGAGAGGCGGGCATCACGGCTCTGGGTTGGCATCAGCTAAGCCGACACACCGCCGCTTCGCGACTTGCTGCCAATAATGCGAATCAAAAGGTCATCCAAGAGATGTTAGGACAGAAGACAATTGCAATGAGTGCTAGGTATACCCACCTGACCAAAGCGCATGTATTAAGCGAAATGAATGCTGCTCTTTCGAGAGCACGCAAGGTATGAGAACTTCAGATGTCAATATCCCGTTCGTTCGCGAATAAAGCACTTGTGCTTCTAACCGTTACAACTCAACCATCCTGAACTGACGCAATCTCTTTAGCCAACGGTTTGCCCGTTTTCTCAACACCGATGAAGAACCGAACAAATTAGATTGCGTGACAGTCAGATGAAAAATTCTTGGTCTTCTCGGGATAGTAAGAATAGGCAAACTTACCCAGAACTGCTAACGGATCAACAACTTCGATCGCCAATCCGCCTAGTCGGCGGCGTTTCGAGTCCACTGGGTA
>Ga0116228_10004127_pt1 | contig 12824 bp, 9 predicted proteins | sample S1TSphfallax_2_FD_89694 | JGI IMG/M metagenome (GOLD analysis project Ga0116228, IMG submission 89694) | Host-associated microbial communities from peat moss isolated from Minnesota, USA - S1T2_Fc - Sphagnum fallax MG | ecosystem: Host-associated > Plants > Peat moss > Unclassified | place: USA... | reverse complement strand
TTCCATATTGCATATTCATGAATTTACTCAAGGTATTTACTAAGGATGTTTATGTGGGATCATTGTACATGATACATGTACCATGTGGCAATATTATTCATGAACACCAAAATAGAAAGAGGTGAACATAATGCAAATTTCAAAATAAACATTAAAAACTCAAAAAATATATTGCCCATAATTATCATAGAATTTTCATTTGGAAATATTAAAAAATATAAGATATATTTTTGGGTAACATATTTATGGTTGGATACATAAAGCAAGAATTTATTTATAGTTGATATTTACAATGCAACAAATGCAATTTGTGAACGGAAAATATCATTGTCTACAAACTAGTTAGGCAATATAACTTGCTCGAGGGCATGATTCAATCGATGAATAATCATTATGTTTACAACAAATGTCAAAAGGACAAGACAACAAGGAGAAGCCAAGAGCTTTAAGACATGGGGGAGTATTTTACATGCGAACCAATCCTAAACAAATGAGAAAGTGGAAGATGATGGCAAGCTCTTGGAAGTGAACCTTGCAGGTATAAATGGTTGGCAAGCTAGAGGAATAAGTGAGTTTCAATGATGGTATGCAATTGAAAATTTGTTGGTAGTTTGTGATTTTTGCATTATTTGATAACTAATGAAATAATTCAACTTGGGTTGACAAGTTTGTATATTTCAACTAGGAGAAGTTTACCAAAGCATGAGGGTTTGAGAATGTTTTAATGAGAATCATGGTCATTTGTAGGTTTAGGATCCTCAAATGCCAAAAAACCCAAGGCTTGAAGGTAAGCTTCTTATCCAAGTGTTTTTGTTACAAATGTTTTACAAAATCTCATTTTGTGTTATAATACAATGGAAAAAAATGAAAAAAACTATGTAGTTCCATAACAAGGTATCTTGTGTAAAATCACTTCACGAAAACATGTGAAGCCCAAAAAGAATCCATTCTTTCAATTAACATTAGAAATTTCAAGCTTTTTCTATTTTTGAAACTAGCATATCACATTACTTGAAAATGTTCATTTTGTAACAAGTCCCAATAATCAATTTTTAGTCACAAGTGACATGTGTGACAAAAATCTTAATAGTCACGTTGGACGACAAATCGCATGTGACAATATTCACAAAGAAAAACGAATTTTGGATGAAAGAAAAGATCAATGAAGTACACCTTTATTTTTTAAACTTGACATATACATATTGTCGATTGCAATTAGGATGTGACTTTTTGATGAACAATTGAGCAAGTGATATGTTGTTATATGTCCGAACTTTTAGTAATTCAAAATACTTCTACTATAATTTTGAGATAATGTAAAATGTTTAATTTTTATGCTTGCATAGTTTTAGATTTTGCAATAGAAATTTGTCACATAGCACATTACTTGAATTTGTCCAAAATAAATTGAAACAAATATTTAGGCCTGTATGTTGAACTACGTTATAACTAACTACGTAGGTAGGTAATCAAACATTGGTGCATTAATATTTATATTTTATTTATAGTGAAACCCTTTTTGTTGGCTCATTCATTATGCTCATTTTTTCAATTTGAAAATGTAACACAAAACACCTTGTTTAAATATATATAAAGATGAAAATGAACATATAAATATAAATATAAATTATATATATATATAAAAAAAAAACTTTCAGTTCCAAGAAGTCTAAGAATATATCCCATATTTTTATCTTCATTTTAACTTTTGTAAATTATATAATTGAATAGGTAACTAACTAACTAATTGTGCAACTAATCAATTAATAAATTAAATAATTAACTCATAATATTGCTAATTAATTAACGAATAATAAAGTGTTTCTTATAGAGACACAATTAAACTCAACTAACACAATGTTTGTTATCGAGAGAAAATTGCAGAGCCTATCATTAGACAAAATGAATGAAACAACATTTACTATCATTGATGATGTTCATTGCCTTCAACATATGTCATAAATTGAATGAAAACAACAACTTTACTCCTAAAATTATTGCAACAATTTATAAAATAGTTCCCTGTATTTTACTTCATTGATCATCGATGAACTTTCAAGATAAACATCTAATCTTCCTCAATATTGAGGTCATTCCATGACCTATTTTTCATTGATATTTGAATGATTTTTATCCACCATTGTTCAATTTTTATCCACCATCAATCTAATTAACATAGTTTAACATAGTTAACCTTAGACAATGGTTTTTAACAAAAACTTCTATGATTGATTTATGGACCTTCAAATTGGTGCAAAGTAAGAAGTACAATGATGAGAAGGCATGGATTGAGAATCGGAGAAAGGAATTTGGATGAGGTTGGCAATCAGACCCTTCTACACGCAACCAACCTATCAATTTTCCATTAAACTTGGAAGAGATTGCTGAGATGACCACATGGCTGAGGGAAGCCATACAAACCCATCAACATCAACTTGCTAGTGATGTGCCCATTGATACAGACTTGCTAAACCTTTCAATTCCTCCCAGCTTCACAGCATCAGCTTCTAAAAAAATCACAGCATATGGCAATGATTTCCAAATTGAAGACGGAAGCACCAATATGTTGGTAGCATATGCTTCTGGTGTGGCATCTGGTTTCCAACAATCAGAAGGGAGTGAAGATGTTCTTGGAGTGATCCAGTATGTTGGAATCTTCAAACAGATCTTGAAATTGGATTATGGACCTATGTCCTCACCCATTGTGTTGTTTCACTGTAGTTGGGTGAAAAATGGAACTGATAGCAGAGGCAACCCCACATTCAACCGAGACAATGCTAGTTTTCTACTTGCAAATTTTCGACATCTACTACATGAACTCCATCAACCTTTTGTGTTGCCTTCACAAATCCACCAGGTATTCTTCTGGAATGATCCAAAGACACCATTTTGGAAAGTTTTACTCCATAGAGAACCTAGAAGCCGAAGAGTTCTGGTGAACACATTTGAACATAACGAGATTCACGCTGTGTTATTTTAATTCTCATCAATACTACCATACCTCCCACTGACACAATTGGCAGATTTGGCTCAAATATTTAATTATTTCAGAACATGGGGTGATAAACCTGATTAGGATATTTCAAGATTTTGACAGTCAAGACATGTAGTTTGTTGGTTCAAATCCATTCATTACCAATTATTTTCCTTGTTGATGTTACTTTCTACACAACTCAGCTTTATACATAACAGGTCAACCAATTGAACCTGACAAGCAACCCTTTGGTTCAAGTCCTAATCATAAAACCAACACTAAAAGCATTCCCTATGATGTAACCAACCCTGACTCATAATAAGGGTCAGAAGTTCAATTGGACACTGAAAAACCATGGTGAGTAAGCAAGAGGATCAAACCTTCCATAGGAAAGTTGGGCAAACCTCATTGCCCCACGCCTTTTGTTTTGCCCGTTAGAAAAGTGACCTCTGAAATGGGTTTTGTTCTTGTTGGAGCTTGGTTTTGTTCTTCTTGTTGGAGCTTTGACTGCATCAGCAATTGCATCAGCAAATCACCAGTCCGTCAGCTTAAGATCCAATTGGGTATTGTCTTCTATTTTGCTTTCTCCCTCTCTCTTCACATTTGCTGCTGCAAAAGCACTCCCCCCAACAATCAAATCCACAAATTCAGCTGTACCACTGGATGTGACAGGAAGAGGTATGAATCTTACAAATTCCAAACTATGCATAACAACTTCACACTTAGCATTACACTGAAACATATGTTATGGTTCTCCTTCTGAGTCAGTAATTGAAAAATAAAAATCTTTGCCACTGGTGCAGCAATTACCTCAAAAATTGACAACAGGTTAGGTAGCTCAGAATCAAACTTCAGTCCAGAAGCCAATGCAAATTACAATTTTCCCAAAAGCAAAGATCAGATGTTTTATGGGTAAGTTAAGTGTCAGTCCTATGATTCATGTGTTTTCTTGAATGCAGCATCATGTGTTGTCTGCATGAGACCAGTCATGGGTCATTGTAGATGACAACAAATCAGCTGTTGCACAGCACATCTCCAGAGTACTGGAAAAAAGGAAGTCTTTAGACTACAATTTTGAACTGCTTTCAGAAAACTTGGGAATCAGGCCTGGGAATTTCCCATTTGTTGGTTGCAAAACCACAATCCTTGGTTAGAGGTTTGCAAATTAGTACAACAGTGGGCCTGATGTTCAACATCAAGGAGGGACAACTGGTCAAGAAGCACAACAGCACATAGGGTCAAGAAATCTTGCTGTAAGCCTGTACCACACTTAGGTACTACGATATATATATAGCGAGAGAGAGAGAGAGAGAGAGAGAGAGAGAGAGAGAGAATGGTACAAATTGTGGAAGTAAATGCAAGCCCAATGTGAGAGATGAACTTAAATGTGTAACACCAAAACGCATGCCTATTTTGACAGGTGTCATTTTCCATTATGAGCACAACATGAGAGATGGCCTGAATAGACTTGAAAGGTGTAAACCACAACACATGCCTAGCCTGCCAGGCTTCATTTTCCCAGTTACCTGCTTTGCAGATAACATGTGGCTAATAACACACTAGTTAGGTGAGGGTGCAATATTTCGGTTGATTCCAACACCCCCAACTATATGTTGTAGTGTTTCTCGAACTGCCAGCACATTAGGCCTTGCCAATGTAGCATCATTTCTCATCTGCAAATGCAACTGAATACTGTTAGTGCAAACTCCTGAGCATCAGACCATAACATAACACCTGAATCCAACATGTAACATCCAAATTGATATGGTAAGTACCTTTCTGTTCATGTTTGAAGTACAATCAACAAGGTATGCATCCTAGCAGTTACCTTCGCTTTCAATGATGCGGCAAGGTGGTCATTCCCTGTAGAGGCTTGCACAGCAAATACATCAAACTGAAGATTGCTTAGGGTCTGTAAAATGTCAAGAAGAAGGTTTTTTCTCCAAGGGCATTTGAGATTCAAAATTGCTTCATCACCCTCGATAGAGACTTGCACATCTGCATCCCCAGGTACTTCTTGTCCATTTTCACGTAGACTGGAATTTGTTGAAGTTGGATCCCCAGCTTTGGCTGTCTGCTCTATAGTAGATAATTTATCATTGAATTGCATGTTGGGCTGGTTATCAATATACATCTCACTCTTGTTCATGTTTATGGGCCTTTTTGCTGTTCTTGCCTCCACCACTTCATGCAATTGGTTGTTCTGTGCTTCAAGATCCTTAATGCGCCGCTGAAGCTCCTTGACATAATCAATTGCATCTCCAAGGATGGATGCCTTGTCCATCTGATACACAACAGACATCCCATAAGAAAACAAAACTGTAGTGGATTTGATTTTGTTGTGGTAAACATTTTGAGATGGTAGAGCTAAGAAGAAATGCTTCAAGGCAGTGCAGTCATGGCATTACCTTTGTGACAAAGGGAACAAGTGCCCGCAATGTTATGAACCTATCATTAAGTTTTTCACGTCGTCGACGCTCTGCAAGAACATGGCTTCCATTAACCTCCTCTGCACTTCCTCCACCTTTCCGAGATCCTCCAGCACTCCTTCTCTCCTCCTGTTCTGTATCCAGAGAGGCAAAACCACTTTCCCCTTCCTTGCTATCATCCCCCCTGGTGCTACAGAGTTTGGTAATGTGGAACATGGCCTCTTTTAGTAGTCGTTGATGGTTCCCAGGTTGTTGATATTTCTTCACAGGAGGCAGGCCATCTTCCCAATGGACAAATGCACTAGGAATTGGTGCTTTTGGTGCCCCTTCTGGCTTCTCATTCGGCTTTTCTGTGTTCACCTGTGTGGCCATGTTCAGAATAAATTTTTGAGATCAAGGTCAGGCTTCTGATTCTTGAAAAAAAATTCCATCTGTTGAACATAAGAGACATCTCATTGGAAAATTGATCTCAGCTTTAATAAAACCCTACCACATTGCATGGTTCTGAGGCGTGGGAAGTCCAGGTTATAGGATCTATTATTGAACTCTTGCACATCCCCTTCCTCTCTCAGATTCACCTGGGTTATTCAAGGTCCTTGTCCACATTAAGTACCTGTGGGAGATTCCAGGCCTCTACACTCTTGCAAAGAACTTTAGCTTGCTCCCAAAACTGTCAAATTCTTCAAAGATAATCCTACACATCTCATGTCTACCTGCTAGCATAGTGCCACAAGGATATATCCTCCTGAATAAAGAGAGGATCAGATGATGAAAGGCAACCCCAATAAAGTTGCACAAAAATTAAAAGCAAGACTACTTTCAACAGTTCAAAAATCATCACTGATATAAATCTGATTAATTCTTGCCCACTTCATTAACATGCATTTTGAGTCTTTGCTCTTTCTGCTGGTTGAGATATGCTGCAAGTTAGGCATACTTACAGTTAATGCTGGATGACTTTGGTCTGCTGAACTGCCCCTTTGTACCTGCTTTCGGGGAAGTGGTAGACTGGACAAGGTGCTGTCTGGTGCAAGGGAGGGATCATTGGGTTGCCGCAATCCCAGCATCAACATATCCCTTGGAGCACGGGCTTCTGCATTAAGATGATCTGCAGCCTGCAAAAATTACCAACCAAGGAAGAAAATGGGAGTACAGGAGAGGGAGAGTGAATTTGGTGGTGGTGGTGTCCTGCGTGCACAAAGATAAGATTGTGGAAGACATGGCCAAAGGTTGCACGTCTTGCTTTCAGTTCACCACCATCCCCTTCACATAACACATTTTAACTTCTACGTCCAGAAAGTTAAGACCTAGAAGTCTGAATTTAAACCTGTCTCAGGGCCCGAGGATCCAAGACATCTACTGTGAATAAATGGGAGAATGCCACCTCATACATTTAGAAGGTCAAGGCCACTTTCTCTCATTAATGGTGGAGTAGGAGTCCAACAGGGATTCCCCATTCAATACATGTTAAGTTGATGCCCATCAAAATGTCAAAAGGTGGTTGTGGATTGATGACCAGAGGGCATATCAACTAAGAATCTTTTCATACTCAAGCCCGTCAGGTATGTAATGGGTCTTAATATTCCAAAATCCCAGGCCTGTGGGGTATGAAAAAACCCATCACCTGCCCAACAAGGATATGTACCTGTGAAGATGGTGCACGTTGTTTTGGTGGAGGTGGCCATGGCTGGGAGGAGTGCAATGAGTATCTCAAACTAAGCCCCTGAGCTTCATCAGACAACAAATGCTGGCTCTCCTTTTGCAAGCCTGTAGCTCTCTTTGAACTCTTTGGTGCTGCACATCAAATTCCCAAAAAGCATTATTTGCCTAGAGTCTTTGAAAAGTTGAAAAATCACAAGTATTCACCTCACTCAGGACTAGAATGTTTTTCTTTAAGCTTGCAAGCATCTTCTACATCCAAGAACCTAAACTTCAGTTACAAGATTTTGTCTAGAAAAGAAAATGGTATAGCCCCACAGGTATCACAATTCATATGCCAGTAATATGGACTGACCTTTAGCATCAGATTCCTGAGTGAAGCCTAATACAGGTGTTTCCTGAGCACTGGACTTAGATGGTGAGTTTTGTACTGGAGAAGATAGCCAGCCAGTAGTACCCTGACGCTCTAAAAGCTCAGATTTTTCTGCTCCTTGATGACTAGATGCAGATTGCTCTGTGGACACAGATTTCATGTGGTCTACAAAGAAAGATAGAATGTGCTGCACTAGTGTTGGGTCTTCCTTCACCTGTCAAAAATGGAAACAGTGAAATCAATTTACTACAAGTAACAGGTATTGGATGCTTAAAAGGTGGAACTAAGCCTAAAAAGGTACATCCTAATCATATTGAGATTTCAAAGGTCTATAGTTGACTAGGCACAAGAAGACCTTTAGACTGAACTACATGTGATGCATTCATTTTGGCAAGATCAAGGGTATCAGGGAGGTGTTGGAAAAGGCTGATAGTGATCCTGACACTGAGAGGTGTCTTTGGGTCAAACAGCTTAGAAGGAAGAAGATGTAGAAATAGGAGATGAAACCATTGGCCAATGAAGACACAGCAAGGTTAAACTGCAGGAAAATCTTCTCCCTGTGAAGTTTTCTTACATTGCTTGCTCCTCTCCTATCCTCTCTTCACTTTTGCCTAGTGTTTTTCTCCTCCAACGTCTACTTTCCCATGTCATTCAGGAGGCCACATTTCTGAGCCATTCTTTACATGTGTAATTTGCACACCTGATGAAACTACAAAACCAACCCAACTAGAGTAACGGTCTGGGGTCATCTGGTCACCAATAACTGTGTAGGTACTTTAGGTCAAACCTTGGGGAGAGTTTGCGAACCATTTTGCCTACATTATGGCTGTTAGAAAGAGACCACCTTTGAAAAGGAGAGGCACTAGCCTAAAAAGGGTGAAGAGCCACACAGTCACACTTGGTTGGCAAATGATCTGTCTTCCTATTGTTTCCTAGTTTCCTTCATGACTATGATGAGATTGAAGGGAAATCTCAACAACATTATTTGAAGTTAACATGGCAATGAGTGCAGTCCTAACCTTATGAGAGTTGCTCACAAAGTGCCAGACCATCACCTTCACCATGAAAAAACAGGGACAAGCTGCAACTATTACCCACTGACTCAATCAGCTCCCAATGGCAAGTGGAGAAAAGTATATTAGTATCAGCCCAAAAATACAGGCAAATCAAAGATCTGGGTACTGAGTTTCTATAAAATTTCCAGAAGAAACTCAAATGTTTTCCATCTGAAGTTATCTGAGTAAAAGAAGATGCTGAGATAAAGTCATGGTAAACAGAGAAGATAAAATGGAACAAAATATCCATAATGAAGAAAGTGAAGTCAAAAACTTGGTCAAGGAGAGGGAGAGGGCAGACATTGAATACTAGTCAAAGCTTTCCTACAAACAATCTTATGAGATATAAAAAGTAAATGTCCAGCTTAGCTGCTACAACCCCCAATTGATGTCCCCAGAATTTGAAAGAGGTAGCTTATACTGATGTGGTTATTGGTGCTTACAAGGTCAGTTGTCCCAAGCTCAAGTACGCCATCAGCAAGTGGGATGCAGACAACTGTCTGTTACACCCACAGTTCAATCATATAGCCATCAGTGTGCAGTATGCAAAATGTAGCACAATTGAAACTGACCAATGATTCTACCATATTCAGTAAGACAACAAACAATTCAAATGGAATTCCTTGCAATCACTTGAAAAATACCTGGATGCAGGCAGTCTACATGCTCCATTGAATGTGGTATTAGAATCATGCCCACACAAAACAGCCAATGGAACAGACTTTTAGTAGGCACATAAAAAAGTTGCAACCCCTATATCAGCCAAGAGGACTATTTGACAATCAATAATTTGCCAGCTCTTCTAAAACTGCCCTGGGGCTTTAGCAGATTTGGATAAGAGGAAAGAAGAAATCAACCAAGTGCTAGGAACACCTCTTATTCACAATGGATTTGAAATGCACCATACATATCCACATTTGAATGCAAAAAGTTAGTGAGGCTGATCTACAATACTACAGCAGCACAGTCCATCAACAACAAACTTCAGTCTACAACTCTCAAAACTCTTTCCAAAGTTTCTAATCATGTTCCACTGTGTAGGCCACAATACTGTAGGCCACAAATTCCCAGCACTGAGTTGTGTCCCATATTGTCTTCTTTCTCTAGCTTCTTCTACAATCATGTATCAATGAGTGTAAAAACCAAAGAACAAGTCAGGAGAAGAACTCACCTTAGCAAGAAGGGCACGATTGAAGACTTTAGTGTTGGCTTCATTGGCCCCATACAGCCATACATAGCGCCCCTCTCCTATTGTGCGCCCTGGCAGGCTATCATGTCACAAAGAGCATATCTCTACATTGGTTATACATTTGGTCAAAAAGCACCTTCCCATTCCCAAGAAACAAGACCAAAGTAATCATGAGATAGTAGGGAAGCTGTAAGCATTCAAGATTATCAATACCCAAAACACATAAAAATGGATGATTTGGACTGAAATCAGCAAGGCATGGAGACAGAAGATACCCTGCACCAGAAGCAAAAGAGCATGACATGCACACCAGGTAGAACCATTCTGTCTCGGCCAGATCTTCAGGATTCAATGATGATGGTTTCCTGGCAAGTTCGTGCCCTGTGCCAGCCACAGACAAGGTTGCAAACAAATCACGGAGCTGCTGGGTACGTTGCAGCCCAAATTCCTCGGGACTCAGCTCCTCGGCATGCACTGTTCTCCTTGTTTTAATGCTGCCGTTGTAGTATCCATTGCCCCACACTAATGCCCTGAGTTTCAAGATTAATCATGCTTTCAGAGCAAGAACCACTATATGACAGGAGGGGACTATCAGCTTCTTTGATCAGCATGTCATGATGGTTTCTCATAAGTGAAAGCTTCTGATTTCATGTTTAGAAGAGGGAAAAAAGGCAAACAGGCCTCACATCAGATGCATTAAGTGATCTTGATTCTGGAACTCTTAAGTTTTACCTGGAAGTCCTTACAGAAAAATTTAGAACAGCAAGGAGGAAGAGAATGGACTAATAACTAACACATATGCATCAAAGATTACTGATAACTCATGAAGCTTTGCAGTTGCTTAGGGTCTGGAAACTTAGGCTCAGTCTCCAACCATCCAGATAATGCATATACAGGGATAGAGAGAAGGTGGCTATTCAAGGCTGGACATCAAAAGAATGCAAGAGGGAAAGACAAAAACATGCTGATACAGATGCAATCAACACAAAGAAGAAGGTAATGTAACTCTCAAAAGGCCAATTCTCCTGAAAAGGAGACCTACTGTTGTTTAGGGGAGGGCTCCCAGAAAATTGCATATGTCCACTGCACACTCCGTGTTGCTGCCTGCAATTTGTGGCAAAATGATAGTTGGGTCTTTTCCTCCTTCATCCTGTCGGGAGCCATGAACTTCAAGCCTGCCATCACCTCCTCATGCTACTACTACCTGCATCCCCATCCATTCACTTTACTCTCTCTTGCAGCAGAAGAAGAGCAGCCCAAACCGAAATTCCCATTAATACCTAACCACAATTCAGATCAACTGCTCCATGGCCAAACTACGAGGAACAACCTGGAGAAGGGAAGGTGAGTTTCCCAACTACATGTGTCATGCATCCATACTAAGGTTATTGGCAGGTTGTGATCAGTTGATTTCTGGTCTGACACCATATCAGCAAAGAGGAACAGAAACCCCAACCCCCAAAACACCCCCAAAGAAACAGAGGAGACCCAACCCAAAGAGAAAATACATACATTGACCAACATGTGAAGATTCTATCAAAAGACCACCAGTGACAGGGAAACTCAAAAATGATGCTGACTAGCTCAACAGAACATAAAGAGGTGGAGATGCAAAGGAAACCAAGGAAAAAGGTAAACACCAGGAGAAGGAAAATCTGAAATAGAACCAAGCAAGTAAAGAGAATATCTGTCATAAAAATAGAGAAATCTTCATTCTCCCGATGAAGAAAAAAACAGCAAGGTTAACACTTCCTCAGGAAGCCATTGAAAGAACCAAACAAGTAAAGACAGAAATTTTTTAAAAAAAAACAGAAAACACACACCGATATGAACAAAAGTGCCAGTCTCACGCCTATTCAGGTGCCATAACAGTAGTATGTATGATAATGACTTAACTACCACAACTTCCCCACTGACTTCATCAGCTCCCTACGGTGGGTAACAAGCATCAACCTGCGAACTGAGTTTCTGCTGCAATTCCGCAAGCAAGGGGAAGACTCAGCCATACTAATGGCTAGCAACAGACCGACAGAAAGGGAAAGAAAAACTAAAGGAAAGGAGAAGAGGGAAAGACTATGAACAAGTGGTCTTACAAGAAGCTCCCCACTTACAAGACTGGAAGACAGACCTAAACCCTAATATCTCCGCAAATCCGTTTCTCTTCTCGTCTCCATTCAATACCTAAAAGAAGACGGAAAAAAAAGCACTCCACCGAAAAACACTCCCAACAATTGTTGCCGCTACGTACTACTCCCGCTCTCTCTCTACCGATTGACTTCTACAACAAACAAAATAAATCAGGAACCATCATCAACAACAAAAGCAAAAGCAGAAAGCTAATATTATTCTACATCAGTCAGTCCTGCCTTTTCCTTCCTTCCTTCTTTTCCTTCGTGACTAAAAAAAAAAATCCTTGAGAAGAATCAACACAAACAATTACGCGACAAAAAGGAAAAAAAAAAACCCAAAAAAGAGAAAAGAAACATAGAAAAACATAACAAAACAAACCCTAATTCCTTTGACTCAGCGACAGATTCATCGTCATCCTCTCGCACTTTGACGTCACAAAACAAGGAGCATCACCCTCCCACCGGAAAGTAAGAGCCAACCAAGTGCGACCTCGTGATCACTGCTCTGCTACAAGACACCCTCCATTTTGGAAAACAAGTCAAGAATTAATACACTAGCTCCTGATGCAGCCACCATTACCACCATCAACAAAAACAACAATCTCTTTTTTCTTCTTCTTCTTCTTCTTCTTTTTTCCTCTGGAACTATGACCAACACACACAAACTAATTATAACTAAGTTGTATGCAGAGAGATCTGCTTCCTCGTCGATGCAGCATCAATCAATCAATCAATCAATCTATCTATCTATCTATCAATCTATCTATGCTTTCAATCCTGATGCACACCCACCAAGCTCTTTGAATTCCTCATGTTATTTCATGCTTTATTCAATGCAGATCCATCTCTAGTGTTGCTACATGAAGTTGAAGCTCATTCATGCATGCAGCAAATCTCTTGAATCTTCTTCCTCTTCTTCTTCTTCTTCTCCATCATGCAAATCAGTCTTCTTCTTCCTCAATAGCATATTTTCAATGCACATATTCTCCATGTACTTGTGTATACATTTTTTTTTT
>Ga0116228_10004126_pt1 | contig 12825 bp, 7 predicted proteins | sample S1TSphfallax_2_FD_89694 | JGI IMG/M metagenome (GOLD analysis project Ga0116228, IMG submission 89694) | Host-associated microbial communities from peat moss isolated from Minnesota, USA - S1T2_Fc - Sphagnum fallax MG | ecosystem: Host-associated > Plants > Peat moss > Unclassified | place: USA... | reverse complement strand
TATGAAATTGATCTAAACAAATTAATTAACATGTCCTTGATCTCACCATTGATTTTGATTGAAGAGGTTGTGAGCTTGTAAAATGTTTAAACACAATGCACCCACTTTTATCTTAATATAAAGGTCTAAATAGTAGTAAACAAAAACTCCCAATTGATTCAATCAATTTTGTTTTCAAAAGTAAGCAACAACAATGACATTTGATGGTGTTGGCTTTCAACCACCCACATCATTAAAAACAATAGTCATTTTATAATCATATAAATGACATTTAGAAGTTTCCATATTTTTTTCCTTTGTCATGGACATCTTATGATGAAAATAATTGTGTATTAATGATTTCATTAATACCATATGTGATATTATCATTCATTAATGACAAAAGAACTCATTTATCATGTAGGATTAAAAGTTATATAATATGGCATTCATTCATAGGATCATTGAAAATTTTTAATCATTGGCTTTTTAGTTGCAAAGGACAAGATTATTTCTAATGTGCCCACCACAAACCCAATTTAGTTTAGGTGGATGATGTTTGGTAGATGAAATTTGGAAATTTTTTTATATATGTTTCTAAACATAGTTATGGGATGCCAATTCCTAATAAAGGAATGGTTGCCAAACTTAGGGATTAGGACAATCAAACCTTGAATAAGAAAATATGAAAGTTTGTCAAGTTTTCACATTACTAAAAGCACTTCAAGTATGTCTTGTCAGGTGTCTTTCAAATTGTTTAGGAAAAATTCCATTAAGAGCCCATTGTGCTTAAGCACCTTCCCCCAAGGTAATGCAATGATTACTACCTTTAGTTTCCTAAATGTATTCCCTTTAACCAATCTCGATTCATGAAATCCATTACCTTCCATGGGACGCTCTGCAACTCTTGTTGGTCAAAGTTCATCATGTTTTGGGTCCACTAAATACAAACCTTCATAAAATTTACAAACATAATGAACAATTTACACTCGGGTGGTCAAGGCTTTCTCTACAACTAACTCCTTGAGCAAGACCCTTTTGTGGCTTCCCTCATGAAAGTTAAGAAATTCCTTGGATCATCAATTTTTTGTAAAGTTCACCAAACATAGGACTGATAGCCCCTTTGTTCAAAATCTAGCACATAATGCCCAATGTGACATGAAAAATTTACATCATGCGCCAACAAGGTATCAAATTGGATGTTGCACCTTAATTTGACACCAACCAAGTTTGGTGTTGAATTGTTGCATGTTGTTGCCACCTTGTGTGTCTCCTTTCAATGTGCATCCTCTTTCTTTTTTCCCCTTTGAAAAGCTTTAGTGATTCGTTTCTCTCCTTTCTTATCCCCGGGAATTGATAACACTTTTATTTCCTTTCTCTCCTTTGAGAAGTTTCAACTACACCTTTATTTCTTTTTTTCTCCTATGTGAACCTTTGGCAATAACCTTTTCTCCTCTTTCTCCTTTGTATAACTCCAACATGTTGTAAACGCAAAAGAATTATGTTGTTAATATCAAATGCATCACCCATTGCTCCTCCAAATCATGGAAAATATTTATGCACATGACAACTATTTTGTATAGAAAAAATATGCATGTTGTGTTGTTGGATTGAATTCCATTTGGACTTGCAAAAGAGCTTTGTACATGTTGGCATACGATCAAGTTGCTAATGCTTGTGACGACTACAACAAAATTAGAAAAGCCACAACTTTTACATATTTTAAGTATTTTTTGAGACCAATGAAAGAGGTTTGTGAACTTGAATTCCTCAAACAACACACATCAATAGATTTGGAGAAAAAGATGAAAGTGCATGCAAAGAGGGGTTGGTTTGGGCATGTTTGATTCATTGGACAATAAACAATATTGTTGGAAAAACTATCTTGTTGTTTAACAAAGTTCATTCAAAAACAAAGATGGGAAAAAGTCAAATGTATATGGCATGCATATTTTGGATTACTAGGACAAAGCAATGATTTGAATGTTTAGATAGAAGCTGTTTTATTTGGGATCTATTCTAGGGTGTGCATGCATCAACCTCAATTTTGAAATGAATGGCAATGTGTATCCTTGTTGGGTAAAAAACATGATAAAGTAGATAATTGTTGTTCCTTGTCACAAAAAATGACAAGTGGGTGTAAATACAATAAAATGAGCCATGACCAAGTGTTTTGTCATGTGTTTATCCAATAATAGAACACTCTTTGAATATTCTTGAAAATTTTTAATTAAAAATTATTATTATCTAAAGGTTAATATTAAAAATTTATCAAAACATGTCATTTTCAAATCTTTTCAAGTCTTTTTAGAATCATTTTATTGCTTTCAAACATTGGTTATAATTTTTTAAATTTTATTTTTAATACTTCGTATTCATTAAAACCATTTCAAATTTTTTCAAATGTTCCCATAATGTAGCAAAAACAGTATCATATTATAAGTATACCAAATTAATTACTATTTTAAAACATGTAAAATGACCATTAGTTATTCCTAGAAGCACTTTGATTTGGGATCTATTGGGGGGGGGGATGTGCATGCATCGACCTCAATTTTTGAAGTGAATGGCAATGTGCATCCTTGTTGGGTAGAAAACATGATAAAGTAAATAATTGTTGTTCGTTGTCACAAAGAATGACAATTGGTTGTAGATACAATAAAACAACCCATGATCGAGTGTGTTGTCATGTGTTTATCCAATAACAATCATAGAATATTCTTTGAATATTCCAAAAATAATAATTAAAAAATACTATTATATTACGGTTAATATTAAGGATTTATCAAAACATATAATTTTCAACTCTTTTCAAGTCTTTTTAGAAATCATTTTCTTGCTTTAAAACATTGGTTATAATGTTTTAGAATTTTTTTTGAGTACTTTATATTCATTAAAACCATTTCAAAAAAATTCACATTTTCCCATAATATAGTAAAAACATTGTTATATTATAAGTACACCAAATTAATTACCACTTTAAAGCATGTAAAATGAACATTAGTTATTATTTGTATTTGCATTCAAGTGACCATAAGTAAACTTTGATGTATTGAAAATAAAAATATTTTTTATTCAATTATTAATTTGAGTATAATATTTTATTTTCATTTATTAAAAATTTAAAAATCTTGAATATGCATTTAAATATATTTTAATAAAAAAAATGAAATAAATGTTTTGGGTCCACAAAATTGGTTGCAAGTAACTGAAAATAGATCAAATATTGATTGAACAAAACATTTTAAAATTTTAATGTAATAATAATTTTAAACACCATATTGCCTAGTTAGTTTCAAAGTTACTTGTTCCCTAATTTTGTTATGATATTAATTTTTTTCATATTTAATTTACCACAAATTTAATTGAAGTTTGAATGGTTTTATATTTCTACTTACAAAGGTTTTTGATTTCTTTTTTATGTTTATGTCAAAAATTGTCTCAAATGTAAAGTAAAATTTGAACATATTATTATTGTTGTTTATTTTACCATGTTTTTTCAATGTTATTATTTGCTTATCAATGAAATCTATCCTTAGTGGTTGTGTTTCATATAGATACCATCCATGAACCATAGGGGAAAAAATGTCAACATTTCTCTAATCTGTGAAAGGTAGCTTGTAAAGTTGTGGAATGTTGCTTTTGTGTCTTATCAATTGTGGGATTGTGTTGTGATCACAAATATGCCAATGTTGTGCATCATATTAAACAATGTTGTAAGATGAATATCTTACTTCATGAGTATAGATTAATTAATTAATCTAGGCTTCAAGGTGAGGTTGTGGAGTTGACCATTAAAGTGCCCAATGACATTTAGATGAAGGGGTTGACGTTTGTAGAATATGTTCAAGGTATAAATAATGTTCAAAACCAACTTGCTTACTACAATCTAAGAAATTATTTGATTGAACACCTCTAACTATTGAAAGGATTCAACCAACTATAATTTCTCATTACTTCATACAAATTTTGCATTTTGTTGTGTTTAACATTTTTTTTAGTTTTTTAGCTATTCAATATAGCTTGTGAAATCTACGAAATTTTGATTACTTATTTCTTGTTGATTGTCAAATTATGTGCAATAGGGATGGAACCTTTTGTTGCATCACTTGTTTGAGGTGTCATCATCTTGGTTTGTGCATTGTTCTGTTTGAGTTTAGGATGATTTCAAAGTAGTAATTATTTTTGCCTTTGCAAAGAAAACTATTCATGTCCTTCATGCAATTGAAAGGCAAAACACAGTTAGGAAGACTATTTGAACTATCACAATTGTAATTTTTTTGGATTGTAAATGAATTTAAAATGTAAAGCCAAATTGAAAATTACTATGATAAAATTTTTAATTATCCATGTTGCAATAAAATTTAATGGGAATCGTATTCTAAAATTTGAATGAATTCAAATAAAGTAATACATTTATAGTGGATTTTTGAAATGATAATGCCAACTTTGTCACATAAATAGAATTGAAAAAGTGGGTTCAAAAAATATGTCATGATATATTAAAATATAAATTGAAAAATAAACCACCATCAAATGAAGAACTTAATAATACCATGCATTGAAGCTTTTTCAATACAAAGAAATTTGATTTTAAAAAGATTAATTTACAATGTTTTTGTTATTTATTATCCTTTATAGTCCATTTCACATTTAAATATTTAAAATTTCAAATCAATTTTTGAATCAATCACGTATTTAATGATATCTTAAAGGTTGTTTACTAATAATTTTGATTAAAAAATAAAGAAAATAATTATTTTAATTACAAGAATTTTGGCTGCTGTAAAATGTAGAGCTTCGAAATATCAAAAATGAATCACATAACAATGTTTTTATGTTATAGTTGATTGTTAGGCATGGAAAATAGGACCATCATACTTTAATGTTGTATGATGATGGTTCTCTCCAAAATGGTACCACCATATCTCCGATGGCACAAGCTTGGGTAGTGATGATGTTATTTGTTGTTTGTGTCATGGCCTTTTAGTCTTCTTTTGTTTTCTTACAACCTTGTGGTCATTTTGAAGGTGGGGTCACATTGGGGGCAATGCTTGTAGCATCAAAACTTTGTTACCCATTGTTTTTGAAATTGTTAGAATTACCAAAATTAGTTTTTTAATGTTGGCAATGTCTTCCTCACTTATTTTCACAAGTTACCATTGAAATATGTTTTCTAACACATTTTCAATGTTCACATGCACTATGCTTTGGGTGTTATGGTTTTTACAAATCTAGAGTTTTTGAAATGCATCTTTAGTCTTGGCCTTTGATCTCAAAGAAAAAACACAATAGGGTAGTTTCCTTTGAACTTGGTAACATCTTATTTGATGACACCTCAATTTTTTTCCAAAGACGTTCCAAATCTTGGAACATAATCAATAAGACAAGACTCATTGAAATGTTTTAGCATCATGTCACAAAATGTTATAAACTTTTGTTCTTTCACTACCACCAAGTCTTGCAATACATTGAGAAACAAGCAACATGTTTGATGCTCCTCTTCCACAACAAAATTCTCAAACATTTTTTTTTGCTTGTCATTGCGGGTCTTAATGTACCCCCAATGGAGATGTTTTTACCTCTTTGACCTATAGCCAAATTTGGCTAAGACCTCTTATGGATGGTGGCCAACCCACCTAGCCCACAAAATTAGAAAGAACTTTTAATCCCATCTTGCTATGAATGTATTCAAAGGCTAATCATTCATAGGTATGTTATTCACAAACACAATACCATACATATTCTCAAATTTTCATATGATGGTATCATTGGTATTAGGCAAGGAGGACCTAGGTGTCACTTGAATTTTTATCAAAAGTTTTTAATATAGATTTATCAACTATTTATTTATGAACGAAGGTAGTTTGTTTTGTTTTGTTTTGTAACTATGAAATCCATCGAATCAAGATGCTTCAAATTTTGTTCTTTGTGTCATTGGAAAGGTCTCAACAAAAAGGAATGCATGGGCTTAGTTCCATGAAATTTGGACTTGTGGTGCAAAAGTTCTTGAATATTGAATAATTTCTTCACTAAAGATTTTATTAAATTGTAGTTGAATTTTTTGGAGGAATTGGAATGTGCATTTGGTGTTGTTGGAAAGATCTTGATGTGTCAAAATTTGATGGAATTTATTTGGTAGGATTTGGATTTAAAATGTGGGAAACATTGGTTTTGTAATGATTTCTACCACTGAAAATTCAAATAAATTCGAAAAAAACCAATTTTTGAAAGGAAAAATAAGTGTAGGACGTGGTAACACTTGGGCCAATAGCACATGCCATGCTAGTAAATTTTATAAAAACTAAACTTGAGCCTATTTCATGAAAGGCAATGTCATGTGACAGACATAAGAATTAAAGACTTATCAATTATGAGTGGAACCTCAAATGGATGTCAAGTAAATGAAAATGCAATCAAGGATGTATGTGGAGAAAGGAAGATGGAAAACATAATGATGGTTTTATGTGTAATGATGAATCCTCTAGCAAGCATTGGGTTTTGTTTTATTTTGTAGGTGATTTTGAAAAGGTGCTGATGGAAGACGATGGACGTGGTGGTATGAAATATCAAATGTTGATGCTATTTTGAATTGGAATGTCATTTGTGTGTTTTTGGCAAGTTGGTTGCCGAGAAGCTATGAAGGTTTTGGCTATGGTGTGGGTGAATAAAATGGGTTGTAAAAAATGAATTAAAATATAATACATTAAGGAGTATTGATTTTGTTTTTAGAAGTTTTTTTTTACTTAGTAGATGCACATTTTCCTTGTGTTTTTCTGAAGTGCAATGTTCAAGATTTTCATTAGATAGAAAATTTATTGTTTTTTTGTGCCCCTATATAAAATTAAGTCATGAGCTTGTGTTGTTGCACAAAATAAAATGGCCCCTGACTTGGAGGTGATGATTTGTGGAAAGAGAAAAAATAACATTGTTCATGGGAGATGGTTTGGATTCTTAATTTGTGATACAAACAAAGGTGGGAAAAATATAACGATATAATTGGATTGGGTAAGTAAAAGAAAGTATTCATGGAATTTTCTTGACAAGAAAGTGGAAATGTACAACAAGATCTATCAAAGATTCATTTGTGAATTGAATGTTTTTTAAGCATGTGACATGAAGGGTTGGGTGACATTAAGGGAGATTGTATGTTGTTGCTTGAATATGGATTTTTTTCATAGGTGATTTATGGAAGATAGTTGAGTGAGAATGGGTGTTGAATGAAACTATCAAATTCATTGTTTTCTAAAGTAGGGTGAAAGAATGGAAACAAGGAGATGAGTTGTTGATGTGAGTGAATGAAGATTGAATGTTTGATTCAAAAGTAATGACACAATTTGATGAATGTAAAATAATCTAGCTACAAGATGTCAATGGTTTGGCTTTGAGGTGGGATGTTCAAATGTTGCTAAGAATAGCTACTTAAGTTTATGATGCTATCTAATATGCTTTGAAGTTGGGAACTACTCAATAGCTTTGAGCAAGAATCCATGTTGGATTCTATAAAATTTGAAATGTCACAATATTTTCATAATTTATTAACAATCTTGTGTTAAATCATGTGTATGCTATATATATTTGGGGCAAATGACATGCCAATTCAGTAATAATGTTGATTGTGTTGGAAATGTGAAATCAAAAAAGTCATCATATAGATAATTACATTTTGTCATATGCAAGTTGTCAATAAAATCGGAATTAGATTGACAAATTTTATTCCTTTCTTTTTTTTTGGTTACATGGGGTCTTCCCATTTCTCCTTCGTTGTGTTCATGTGTTGAGCAAACATGCAACTTGAAAATTAACTACCATGGTACCTTTTCAGGTTTGACATAAATTAAATTATTTTTTAATTTGCTGAATTTTTTGGATATTAATAGTTAATTATAACAAAATTTTAAAAAATTCGTGCATCCAACCAAGATTGATCCCTAAACCTCTTTGAGCAGTTTTCAACAATACATGATTAATCAGCTAACCACAAAGCACTAAACCTCTCTTCTCTAATCACTTGGTTATAATAAATTTGATAGATAGTGCCGATTTTTCAAAATTTAAATTATAACCGCCTAATGAAAAATTGAAAATTAAACTAATTATTTGGCATTAAGAATCCAAATCTAAAAAGGTATTAGGATAGTACAATTCAAGCAATTGAAAATTGGATCTTAGAGGTAAATTTTAATGTTGCAAAAATAACAATCATCGAAATCAACACCTTGGATTAAAGGCTTGCAATCATTAATTTGTAGAAACTAGGTGACAACCAAAGCCCCATCATGGTAGCCTCTACTTTTTGAAGCCATATACAAAGACCAAAAGAAATTCCCTATTACATGGGTTGTAATTCCATGACTCTAATTCCAAACAGAGATGACAGATTAACATGAAAGTTTGATTTGTTTTACAGCCTAGTGTGTTTCACATATATCATATTTCCCAAATCTGAACAGATGAAACCATAATCATAACATTTGTGATTCTCATACAGTGTATGTAACCATTGGAGGGCATAACAACCACTTAACTAGTATGTGTGCATGTCCTTTTGAGAAGTAAAAGTGTATCGTTTAGATGTGCTCCTAAATCATATACAATGTAGATTTTGTTGGGTTAATGAAGGTATCCAATTACGAATGCTAATCAATGATGCTTGAAATATTATTGCAAATAGGAGACAATGTTGTTCAATAATTTTCAATGAAGATGTGACTAGCCATGGGGCTATTGAAGCACCAATGGCATTCATTTAAATATATGCATGGGTGTCAAATTCATGATTATTTAAAATTAGTTATGTAAAGGATTCTTGATGAAAACTTGAAGTTTTTTTCCTAGAAGAACATGACGAAAAATGCACCAATTAACTCACTTTATTATATATTTATTGTAAGTAATGATAACTATTAATTATAATTTTATTATAACTATAATGATAATTAATGATTTTTTCAATTAGCATTATATATTTAAAACTTATTTTTGTGTTAAAATACTTATGGTAAATAAGCTACATTAATTAACCTACAATTACATAAACATCCTCAACTGATTATTAATTTAAGTTATGTAAATGTATTAAATAATGTTAATTACTGATCATTTTAAGTAATCATAGTTATAAAAATATTTATTAATTATAATTACAATAGCTAACATTACTAGTGAAAATGAATCATTTTATTATCGTTATTATTAACACCATAAAATTATTGTATTATTACCTATTTATTATTATTATTATTTCCAATATATTGATATATAACTAATATGTAAACTAGGTTAATATATCGCATAAATACTAGTATAGTAGTTACATCCAATGTGCAACGAAGTTGGTGATGTGAACAATTGAATTTTTTATCTCATATCTTTTGGTTTCCAATTCAATTTTGCATGCTATATAAGTAGGTGCAATAATCATGTTCACAAACCAAGTACCAAGTCCCATTGGAGATGAGCTAATAAAAAGAAATTTGACCTTAAATGGTTAAACCCAAAAATAAAATCAGATTATTTAAAAACTGCCTATTATAATTAAGCCTACCTATTTACTTAATAAGGCGTAATAATTACCTACCTACATAGGCACAATGTGTCACCATATAATTGATGTTTAAAAATGGACATGTGTCTAAATGGTCAATGAACATTTCATGGTGTGCCATGTATCATTATCCTAATGGTAAAAGTTTCGACGATTGAGATTGATCCAATGAATTTTAAATATCTAATTAAACATTATTACTTAATACCTTGACCCTGCTATTCATTAGTACCATAATAAAATATGAAAGTTTTATTTCTATTTTCAAAAGTTAATTTTCAAATGACTAGTTTTTAATTTAGTGAAAACATATGGGGCAAGTTTCAAACAGAGTATCACCAAGGGTGATACCTAGCAAAATTCAAGGTGAAATTGGATTCAAACTTTGTTTGATTCTCAAGTTTTTTTTTTATATCCACCCAACACTGGTATAGATCAATCTTGTTTGGTTCTTTGATTTTGTTAAAAACTTTTTATTTTAGTTTGTTACATTTTGGAAATAAGAAACCTTTGGCTTTGATTTTTTTGATAATTCTAAAAATCAAAGAACCAAGTAGATTCATGGAAAAACCAACATTTAAAAAGAAGGTTATTTTATTAGTTCTTTGTTTTTTTAGAATTGTCAATCAATATCTGACACCCTTATCCACCCATTCTTTCTTTTAAGAAACAGATAAATGTTGAATATGGTTATGTAATATGTCCAACTTAGTTACACTGCATTTCACCTAGAAGACTATTGATATGTCTACTGAAAACGTCCCACTAGCAATATAGAACATGATAAACAAAATTTCTAAGTTTTCATGCAATTGCACTAATATGATGGTGAAAATACTTATGTAATTCATTTTAGTAGAATCACCCACATGCTACCAAAAAGTCTATAATACATATCACAAGATATGTAGCAAAACAATTAAAAGTTCCAAAAATAAACACATGAATGTGTTTACAACCTCTATCACCACAATAAAACATAGCTTGTATGCTCTATTTATTATCCAAACTAGGTCATAATATATGATATCTAGCAACTATTGTTCCATGTAAAATGAACATAATCATCAGAAATTAGGAAATTTGCCATATTGAACAAGGTTATTAGTTATCTTGGATGAAATTTAAAACAACCATTCCACATCAAAATTTGAAGATGATTAACATGTCTCAATTTGCAAGTTCAATCAAAATCTAAGTTAATTATTTAATGAAGGACCCACTTATTCACAAATGTAAGTCATGCTTAATTATGTAACATCATAGGTAAAACCTACAAAGTTAGGATCACCTATCACAAAAGAAATTTGAATTTCAATGGGTGGGTGCATTTTATTTCAGGCTTTTGACACAGAAAGGAAAAAAAAAGTATATTAGGAGCCAAATTGTGGATGTAATGATGTGATTAGAAATTTATTTATATTGAAAACATGTTCATTGGAAGAATTAGAAACATAGAAATGAACATATATTTGTTATCTATTGTGTGATGTGGAACTTAAGAAAAAAATGGGATTTTCATAAGGTCATGAATTGAAAGATCTTAGAGGTATGGAGAGTTATGATGCCATTAAAAATAGCAATCTGTTTCCAAAATGCAGATATGGCTAATTTGAGAATTGTAAAAATTAAGAATCTCACAATCAACAAATAATAAAATTTTAAGGTTTTTGAATAGGAAATCATTTGGATAAGTTGTAAGAATTAGAAAATAATCATATAACTTTTGCAAAATCAAAAAATTCATCTATAAGTGACATTTATTTTCATTGATGATAAAAATTCAGAAGTTGTGTACATACTACACACTCAATGCTATCAACACATATTTGACCCTTTTTTCATGTCTGCAAATTGATATATTGCATTTATGCACAATATTTTTCACACTTGGAAAATAATATCCATCTCTACAAATTATGCTAAGTGCATCACCTTTGGACCAATTCACAAGGCAGGTTTCCATTTGATGGCATTTCAAACATCACACAAACTTTTTATTAGCATCTAAAGAAAAATGAAAACACAACTAACACTAATTATCTATATGAAAAAGTCATGTATTAAATGAAAGGATTGAATGGATCCTTCATTCAACAATATTTGAACTCATTGCAAATTCATTTTTTGTAAGTTGGATTGAACAAAACTGCACACAAGCTATCTTGGGTGTAGATCATTAAGTTCAATTTCAACATTATTGTTTGGGACATTATTCGAGAATAAACTATTGCCATCATTAGTTGACATGTGTTCACGTAGTGGTAGAATGGCCTCATCATGTAAAATGGATTGAGATTTATGATTTGTCTCCCGGAGTCCAGGTTCCATAAAATGGATATCAACTTCCATTTCACCTTGAAGCATAGCCAACACATGTGACATCATCGGACGTTTGGTTAAATCAATTTGCACACATAAAAGTGCCACAAAGATCACTTGCTTCATTTCATTTTTCGAAATGGTGATGTCCAAGTCTTGAGCAATTAAATTGGTCAACATATTTGTTTCATACAGAGACCATGCTTGCAATAGGTTTCACAATAGTGATTTAGAAGAAAGGTTTTCTAAAATAATGATTCACATCAATTCAAATTATTAATAAGATTGAATATTAAAACTATAAAACAAATATTTCATAAATATTTGAATTATAGTTGCAAGCACATCAAGTAGATAAGTACAAAGATTGAGTCCACCACAAGGTCAAGTCAAGAAAATCACAAAATGGGAAAGAGATAGATTTCAAACCTAAAACAAGAATTGAGATACAAACAATTAGGATTGAGTTATATCAACATACATACCCATTTGACAAGGTAGACTTTTTCAGATTCTAAGGTGGTGTCAATATTCTTCCGGCCACTCACAATCTCAAGTAGCAAAATTCCAAAGCTATAGACATCCGCCTTTGGAGTGAGTTGGCCAAGTGTTGCATATTCTGGAGACATGTATCCCCTACAAGAATAAGGATACAATTATTAGGAAATAATACAATTTCACATCATTGTTCCAATTTTGACAAAAGTGAAATAAAATTAAGTCTAAACAATATAATTATTGAATTATGCAATTTTCAAATGTTCCACCCAATTGGGCATTAATCATGACAATTTGGGTAGTACGTTAGAATTGTTACATAGTTCCAACAATTTGTGTAGATATATGGCTTTGATCATTGGGGAATAGTCATGCCAACCCAAAATCTGCAATCTTGGCATTCATATTCTTGTCAAGAAGAACATTGGCTGCTTTTATGTCTCGATGTATTATACGTGGTTGTGAATCCTCATGAAGGT
>Ga0116228_10004123_pt1 | contig 12833 bp, 15 predicted proteins | sample S1TSphfallax_2_FD_89694 | JGI IMG/M metagenome (GOLD analysis project Ga0116228, IMG submission 89694) | Host-associated microbial communities from peat moss isolated from Minnesota, USA - S1T2_Fc - Sphagnum fallax MG | ecosystem: Host-associated > Plants > Peat moss > Unclassified | place... | reverse complement strand
CGCGAGCGCGAGCGCGCGTTTAGACACGCGCCGCTCGGGCGGGACCGGGTTCGACGAGCGACGCGAGCGCGCCGTCGAGATCGGCGCTCGGAAGCGCGAGGCCGTTGTCCTTGACGATCGGGACGACGCCCGCGAGCGCCGCGCGATAGGCCGCACCCGGCGTCGGCGGCGGGTATTTGGTTCGCAGCTTCAATTGCCGGTCGGCGACGCGTAGTTCGAGGCCCGAGGCGCCCGCCAGAATCTTCGCGGTCGCGTCGACGTTGTGCGCGGCGAAGACGTGCGCGCGCGCGTATGCCTTCAAGACGGTCGCGACCGTTTCGGGATGCGCGGCTAGGAAATCCTCACGCACGTTGAGCGCGCCGTAGGTGTTGAAGGCGACGTTCCGGTAGATGAGTTTCGAACCGGCGTCGATTTGCGAGGCGGCCATGTGCGGATCGAGTCCGGCCCACGCGTCGACCTGCCCGCGTTCCAGCGCGGTGCGCCCGTCGGGATGCTGCAGATTCACGAGCTGGATGTCACCTTGATCGAGCCCGAATTCGCGCAGCGAACGGAGCAAGAAAAACCACGGATCGGTGCCGACGGTCGCGGCGACCTTCTTCCCCTTGAGATCGCGTACGCTCTTGAGCGGGCTGTCCTTGCCGACGACGAGCGCCGTCCATTCCGGTTGCGAGTACAAGTACACCGTGTGCAGCGGCGTGCCGTTCACGCGCGCGAGAAACGCAGCGCTGCCGGCCGTCGATCCAAATTGCACGGCACCGGCTTGCAAGAATTGATTGGCTTTGTTCGAGCCGAGCGAGAGCACCCAATCGACGCCGACCTTCTGCTTCGCGAGCTCGGCTTCGAGCCAGCCGTTCTGCTTGAGGATCAGGCTGACGGGGTTGTAGTACGCATAGTCGACCGCGATGCGGTCGGGAGCGGCCGCACGTGCGATGTGGGGCCAGAGTGCGGCGGTGGACGCAGCCGCACCGGCGATGAGGAATGAACGGCGATCGAGGGTCATGGAACGTCTCCTTGTTGAGAAGAGGAAGACTGGGAAAAGAAAAACCCCCGCCGGATCCGGCGAGGGTTCACAGTGTGGTGACGGCCAGCGTCAGTCCAATGCGAAACGTCGCCGGAGCCCGGGCGGGCAGCAGCAGCACATCGGCATGAGACACATCAGCGAGGCGGTCATTACGGGCTACGTTAACAGCCCGGCGTCGATTCTGTCAACGCTCAGGTCTTCCAAGGCATTCAAAACAACGCCGCTTCCGGTTCCGTATCCCGGTCGGAAGACCGACCCGAAGTCACGAACCGAGATCGCCTTGGGATCGCATTCGTTCGGAGTCAACGTGCCGTGCGCTGACGCACGGCTTCGAAGAGCAAGATTCCGGCCGCGACGGACGCGTTGAGGGAGCCGACTTGGCCCGCGAGCGGAATCTCGACGAGATAATCGCACTCCTTGCGCACCAGCTGGGCGATCCCGGCGCCCTCGGCGCCGATCACGATCGCGAGGTCGCGGTTGAAGTCGGCCTGCGTATAGGGCACGGAGCCTTCACCGAGCGCCGCGCCGGCGACCCAGATCCGGGCCTTCTTCATCGTCCGGATCGCGTTCCCGACGTTCGCGACGCGCGCGATCGGCAACGCCGCCGCCGCGCCGGCCGCCGCCTTGCGGACGGTCCCGTTCACGCCCGCCGAGCGCCGGTCGGGCAAGATCAGCGCCGTCGCGCCGGCGCACTCCGCGCTGCGGATGATCGCGCCGACGTTGTGCGGGTCGGTGACGTGATCGAGGATCACCCACAGGCCGGGCGTCGCCTGCGGGCGTAGCGCGATCGCTTCTTCGATCGTGATGTAGGCGAACGGTTCGCCGAAGGCGACCACGCTCTGATGCGCCTTGTAGGGGAACGATGCGAAGAAGCCGCGATTCTCGAAGCGCACCGTCACGCCCGCTTCACGTGCGCGCTCGAGCAAATTGCGCAGCGCGGGATCACGCTTGCGTTCGTCACCGACGTGGATACGTTTGAGCGGTTCGCCCGCCACGAGCGCTTCGTCCACGGCGTGAATTCCGTACACGACGTCGTCCAAGTCGAGTCGCGGGCCGCGCGCTTGCGGCCGCGGCGTCACCCGCCGGCGGTCCATCGATCTCTCTTCACGCAATCAGCCCTCACGCGCTCGGCGTTCTTCCAGCAGCGAGCAGGCTCCCCGTTTCGGTTGCGCCAAGGGCGCGGCAATGGTGAAACTGCGGGCGCTTTTCACGGTCGTCGTTCTCTTTTGCGTGTCCGCGAGCGTCGCACGCGCCGATCCGATCGATCTCACCGCAACGGCTTCGATCAACTTTCTCGACGGCAATCACATCGAGAGCGCGGCCCAGGATCGGGTCCTCGCTCCGCTGCCGCTCGTCGCGCTCGATGCGCGCGAGCGGCGCGTCGCCATTCATCTCGAAGCGCTGCCGCCCGTCACCTTCGCCTATTCGCCCAACGCCGCGGGCACGAAATCGACCCGCCTCTCCCTCTTCACGAGCACCGTGCGCTACACGATCGCGGGCGGGACGTTCGCCGGCGCGGGCGTCACGATCTACGATCAGAACACCGATCGCGGCTCGCTCACGAGCCGCTTTGCGACCCTGAGCGCCGATGAGTATTCGCGTGTCGCCGGGGCGCGGTTCGAGCTCGGCAACGAACGTCTGCTTGCCGCACACACGACGCTCGCGACCGTTTTCGCTTTGAGTCCGGTGATGAACGGCCTCGATCAAGACGTCGCGACCACGCACCTCACGCCGCCCGGCTTCCCGCCGTCGACGTACACCTGTGCCTTCGCGAACGTGTATGGGTCGCTCGCGTGCATCTCGACCCGCGCGCCGATCGCGCACGGGTTGCCCGAACGTGCCGGGCAAATCGATACGAGCGCAACGCTCGTCCGGCGGTTGCGGCACGGCGATTTGATCGTCGGCGTCCGCTACTTGAACTACGTCGCGCGCTACGAACTCGCCGGCAATGCCGCGAACCTCTCGCTGGCGGATCGCAACGTCGGCTTCATGCCGCTGATTGCGTACCGGTTGCACCCGCGGCGCTGATCGCCGGCGTTCGCGCCTCGGCGGTCGCGCGTGTAAACGCCGCACCGAGCAGAACGATCGCCGCGGAATAGTAGACCCACACGAGCAGCGCCAAGAGCGCGCCCGCGGCACCGTACGCGCTCGCAAAACCCGCCCGCCCGATATAGAGTGAGATCGCTCCCTGACCGACCGCGAAGAGCAGCCCGGTCGCGAACGCCCCGGGCCACGCGTCGGCCCAGTCGATGCGCGTGTCGGGCAGCCAGCGAAAGATGATCGCAAAGATGACGGTGGCGATCGCGAGGCCGGCGAGCGCTCCGGCGATCGCGGCGAGCGGCGAGGTGGCCAGCACCGGAAGCGCGTGCGTCGCGCGGCCGAGGCCGAACCCGACGACGGCGTTGAGGGCGAACGCGAAGAGCAAAACCAAGCCGAGGACGAGCACCAGCACGACCGCCGCCGCCCGATCGCGGATGGCCCGCCAGATCCCGCCGCCCGTTTTGTCGGGTACGTCCCAGATCACGTTGAGCGCGCCTTGGAGCGACCCGACGGCGCCCGATGCGGTCACGAGCAAGAGCACGTAGCCGATCGTCTGCGCGAGCACGCCGCTCGACATCTTGCCGAAACTCGCGGTCACCATCGCGCGGACCGCCGCACCGGCGTCCCGCCCCGCTGCGTGCGTGATCTGAGCGATCAGAGCGTTTTCGACCGCCGTATGGCCGCCGTGGGCGGCCCGCATGTCGATCAGCGTTCCGGCGATCCCGATGATGATGATGAAGAGCGGGGCGATTGCAAAGATGAACGCGTAGGCGACCGATGAGGCGAGCCGGGTCGCATGCTGCTCGCTAAAAATTCGCCACGTCGCCTTCGCGACGGTCACCGGTGCCATGAAGCGCTGGTACCCGAACCGCGGCGCTTCTAGACGAGACTCCAGCTCGTCGTGCCGTCGGGATTGTCCGTGAGTTGCACGTGCAAGGCGCCGAGTTCCGCGCGTAGGGTATCCGCGCGACCGAAATCGCGCGCCTTTTTAGCCGCAAGTCGCTCGCCGATCAGGTGCTCGATGCGAGCGGCGGTCGCCGCGTCGACGGCCGGCGTTTCGGCCGACGGCTCGTCGCGATCGAGCACGGCGTCGATCCCGAAGATGCCGAGCGCATCGCGAAAGAGCGCGCGCGCCTCGCCGGCGTCGTCGACGAACTTGGCCGCCGCGATCTCGAAGAGCACGCCGAGCGCACCCGAGGTATTGATATCGTCGTCGAGGGCAGCGAAGAGTTTTGCTTTGAGCGGCAGGACTTCGGTCGCCCCGGGCGCCTCGGCGAGGCTGTGGTACGCGCGCCGTAATTTCTCGAGCGCTACGGTCGCGCCGGCGATCGACTCCTCGGTGAAATTCATCGCCTTGCGATAGCCGGTCTGCAGGAAGAGGAGCCGGATCGCGAGCGGATCGTGGCGGTCGAGCAAGGCGGAGAGCGGCTCGAAGTTGCCGAGCGATTTCGACATCTTGCGCCCGTCGAAATTGAGCAGGCCGCCGTGCAGCCAGAAATTCGCCATCGGCGGCGCCGGCATCAAGACTTCCGATTGCGCGATTTCGTTTTCGTGATGCGGGAAGATCAGATCGACGCCGCCGCCATGGATGTCGAACGGCTCGCCGAGCAGCGCGTGCGACATCGCGCTGCACTCGATGTGCCAGCCGGGCCGGCCCGCGCCCCAGTCCGACTCCCATGCGGGCTCGCCGGGCTTGGCGAATTTCCACAACGCGAAGTCGAGCGCGTCGGCCTTGTGCTCGCCGACCGCGATGCGCGCACCCGCCAGCAGCTCGTCGGTCTTGCGATGCGAGAGCGCTCCGTAGCGGGCGAACGATTTGACGCGGTAATAGATCCCGTCCTCGACGACATACGCGTGACCGCTTGCGATCAGTGCGCGGATCATCTCGATGATCTGCGGGATATAGGCGGTCGCGCGCGGTTCTTCGTCCGGCGGAGCGACGCCAAGGCGCGCCATCGAGCGCTCGAACGAGTCGAGATAGCCCTGCACGATCTGCGTCCACGGAACGCCGCTCGCCGCACCCGCGGCGATCGAGCGATCGTCGACGTCCGTCACGTTGCGCACGTAGTGGACGTCGAAGGCGCGATAGGTCAGGTAGCGCCGCAAAATGTCGAAAAACAAGAACGAGCGCGCGTGGCCGAGGTGCGCTTCCGCAGAGGGCGTGAGCCCGCAGACGTACATACGAACGCGCCGTCCGACGAGCGGCGCGAACGGTTCGACGGCTCGCGTTCGCGTGTTGTAGAGGCGCAGTCCCATATCGGGACACGGGCGTTCGCGCCGCGAGACGGCGCGGCCTGTGACCGAGTTACCCGGAGCGGCGCATCGTGCCGGTGTCTTCGAGGTCGGCGAGGCGGCGTTCCAGCTCGGCAATTTTGTCGGCGAGCTGGGCGATCAGCGGGGCGTTGGGGTCGGGGAGATCGACCTGCGGCCGCGCCGAGACGGACGCCACCGGCTTGCCGTCCAGCAGGACGACGCGGCCCGGAATCCCGACCACCGTGGCGTTGGCCGGGACGTCTTTGACCACAACCGAGTTCGCGCCGACTTTCACGTTGTCGCCGATCGTGATGTCGCCGAGGATCGCGGCGCCCGAACCGACGGTCACGTTGTCGCCGATCGTCGGGTGGCGCTTCGTGCGCTGCAGCGAGGTCCCGCCGAGGGTGACGCCCTGGTAGAGCGTGACGTTGTCGCCGACGATGGCGGTGCTGCCGATGACGACTCCGGTGCCGTGATCGATGAACACGCCCCGGCCGATCGTCGCGCCGGGATGGATGTCGATCCCCGTCCAGCGATGCACGAGCTCCGCGCAGAAGCGCGGCACGATCGGAACCTTCGCGTTCCACATGCGATGGATGATCCGGTGCGCAACGAGCGCGTGGAACCCCGGATACGAGAGGAAGACGTCGAGCCAGCCGTCGGCCGCCGGATCGCGCTGGACCGGTGCCCGGAGGTCGGAGAGGAAGGTTTCGAGCGGGGAAGCCACGTCGGTCTCTCCCAATCACCTCGGGGACGGACGGGTTGCAGACCGCGAAGATACGTACCCGGTACGGATACGTGCGGGACCGGGCTCCGGCACGCTACGGGCATGGACGACCGGCTATCGACGTCTTCCGCCTCACCGGCTTTCGCGCTCCTCGCGGGCGCGCTCATCCGCCTGCGAGACACCCACCCGGCGCCCGCGCCGAATGACTTCTTTGCCGTTCTCGCGACCGGCGCCGCGCTCTACGAGCTCGTCGCGGAGCGCATCGGCGAGAGCCGCTTGAGCGAAGCGATCGACGAACTCTGCTTCACCTACTATCCGTCCCTCGAAACGCTGCCCGAATTGATCGGCCGCGACGAGGTCCGCGAGGCCGTGCTGGGCGGGATCTACATCGCAACCTCGCGCGCCCGCGTCGGCCGGCTCTCGCTCGTGCTCGGCATCGAATACGGGATCCGGGCGCTGGCCGCGGTTCATCTCTCCGCCGCCCGCGAAGTCTCCGCCGCGGCGCATGCGCTGCTCGGCGAAGGCCGCCAGGCGCGCTTACGGCCGGTTCACGGCTGATGCGGTTCGATCGTCCGGAACGGTTCGCCGCCGGGTCCGAATTTGAGCGGCTCGAGCCCGCGCCCGTGCAAGAGATGCGAGCTGATCGCGCCGATGCGCATCAGGATGCGCTCGTGCCCGAGCAGCGGGAAGAGCAGGGTGAGATCGGGGCCGTCCTCGCGGCCGGTCAGCGCCATCCGGACGGCCCAGCGCGCATCGTCGTGCACGAGCCCGAACTCGTCGGCGATCACGCCGAGGTCGTGATCGAGTGGGAGACCGCGAAGCTCCGGCTGCGCGTCAACGTACTGGGCGACGCCGTCCAGAAAAAACACGACCTGACGGTTCCGCAACCGTTCGAGCGCGAGCGCCGGTACGACCGTCGACTCGGCCCGGAGGGCCGCGACCTGTGGTAGCGCCGCATCGGCCAGCGGCAGCGCGTCACCGTACGCCTCGATGAACGTCTCGATCCATCGCCACGCCGCGGCGGGGACCGGCTCTTCCAAAATCCCGTGCTGTTGCATCGCGTCAGCGAGCAGTACACGGTCTAGCGGCACGCCTTCATCTTCTTTAGGGAACGAAAAAACATGACCATTGCACTCATCGTTGCAGGCCTTGGATTCCTTGCGATCATCCTCTCCGCCGCTGCGCCACAGATCGCCGAGCGCTGGGGCGGGAAGAGCCGCTCGTAGGTTAGGTGCCGCCGCCGGGCATCGGATCGCCGTCGTCGCCGGGCTGCGGCGTGCCGTCAACGGTGTTCCGGGGCGTCGCGCCGCTGGACACCTGATCGAGTTCCTCCGGCGTGAGCGTTCCTTGCTCCGAGTTTTGTTTGCTCATCGTGTCATTCACACTCCATCGATACACTGCACTGCTTGGCAGCGAATGGACGTGACACTCTCGCCCACCGACGCTTCGACCATTTCGATGGTCCCATCGTCGGCAGCACCGATGTGGGTAGCCCCGGAACCAGCTAGAGACGCGCCGTGCGCTTCGACGACGACGATGGGGATCGAGCCAAAACAATTCCCCATCCGACCATCGCGCAAATGAGGAGGATCAGCGCAGAAAGTGCGATCGCGCTTCGTGCGGAAACAAGCGCTATCGCCTCATCGAGGCGATCGACAGCGCCGACCATGGCGACGCTCTCCGAGGGAGAACCTTAGCGCTAGGGGTGGCCGCCGCCGGACGTCGGGTTGCCGCTACCGCCGCCGGACGTCGGGTTGCCGCTATCGCCGCCGCCCGAAGTGGGATTTCCGCTATTGTCGTCTTCGACTTCTTCTTCGGGACCGTGTGACCACCCATACGTATCCATGCATGAACATTAGGACGCCGAGCAAAAGGCCCCCTGCAAGGTGATCAGTACATCTGTCATCTGCCGCGAGTTCATCGGGCGGAGTTTCGAGCTGGGTTTCCTGATCGAGCGGGCGCAGCGTTTGTCTTCGGGCGTCGGTGGCTCGCTGCTTATTCAAGGACGCGCGGGCGTCGGTAAATCGCGACTCGTCCGTGAATTTCTCGACCAGGCACGGCGATCGCGCATTCGCTGCGTTGAAACCGCGTGCTCAGAATTCGGAGACGTGCCGTACGCACCCGTCGTCGAGCTAAGCGTTGCCCTTGGATTACACGAAGTCGCCGATTCGCTCTCGACAAGCGCGGGGACCACGGCCGACGCAAGCGAAGAACGATCGCGGCGATTTGCGACCGTCGGCGCAGCCTTTGCCGCGGCGGCAACCGTTGAACCTTTCATTGCAATTGTTGACGATCTGCATTGGGCGCCCCCGGCGTCGCTGGAGCTGCTGCGCTTCCTGATGTCCACACTGCGCAAAGTTCCCGCCCTGCTGATCTTTACGGAACGCGGCGACGAGGTAATTGCGGACGCGAGCGTTGTCCGTGCGTTGGAATCAATCGAGCGCAACGCCGAAGCGGTGCTTGGCCTCCGTTCGCTCAGTTTGAGCGACATCAAAAGTCTCGTCGCCTCGACGCTCCGCACTGGTGGCCGGCGCATCCCAACGATCGCCGTCGAGGAGATCGCGGAACTCTCCGATGGACGCCCATTCCATGCCGAAGAAATGCTGCGCGGCATCCTCGATCGTTCGGACACAACGAGTGGAGACGTGCGTGTTCATGTGCCTCGATCCTTACGTGCGGCCGTCGTTGAACGCCTCGCCCAATTCGACGACCGAGAACGGGTTTTGCTCGCGCATTGCGCCGTCATCGGGACTCGCTTCGAGGTTGGATTACTGGCCGAATTATTGGGCTCTGCTGAGCGCGAGATCTTTCCGATTCTACGGAAGGCTCGTAACGCCCAACTGGTCGTAGAAGCGACTGACGGCGGGGCCTTTGCGTTTCGTCACGCGCTGACGCGCGAGGTCGTCTACGACGAAATATTGGTGAGCGAGGCACGCGGGCTTCATTTGCAAATCGCCAACATGCTCATCGAAAGAGGCGGTGACGCGATCGCAATCGCGTATCATGCGTGGCGCAGCGGCCACGCGAAGCTGACCCGAGAGTGGAACGTCCGATGCGGAGAATCCGCGGCTTCGATGTATGCCCATGTCGATGCCATCCGGCACTTCGAGCGCGCGTTCATGGCAGCAGAATCCAACGATGAACGCAGCGCACTCGCGGAACGCCTTGCCACCGCTTATTACACGATCGGCAATCTGACCGAGGCCCTCATTTGGCTGGAGCGTGGAATTCGCGATTCGGCGGTGGGCAGCGATCACGCCTATCGGCTCGCACTTGACCGCGGACGCGTACTCTGCGATGCCGGCGCCCACGATGAAGGGATCGCTTGCCTCAAGGGGGTTACGGATGCACTTGCCGATGTAGATTCAGCCGTTCGCTACGAGGCAGAAACGCGGACCGCGGGCTTACTCGGAATGATTGGCAGACACGAAGAAGCGTATCGGCACCTTGAAGATGCTCGAAGCCTTCGAAGCGAGCCTGCCGCGATCTGGAAAGCGAGCAATCGCGGAATTACGGCGCAAGTCTTGCATGGACTCGGTCGAATCGATGAGAGCGCAAAAGCGTTTCGCGAGGCGGAAGACCTCAGCCGCGCGATCGGCGATCGCGATTTGCTCATCCGGACGCTCCACAATGCGGCCTGTCTCAAGGGGACGTGTGGGGATGCGGACGGGGCGATCGAAACGTTCGAGGCGGCGCTTTCTGTCGCGCGAGAGACGCAAGCCGCACGACGCATCGCCACGCTACAACAAAATCTCGCGTACTTTTTCGTTCTCGTCGGGCGCTTTGCCGACGCGATCGCCGCCTATCGAGAAGCCGCAACCATCGATCACGGCGTGTCGAGCGTGGACCGCTGGCTCGCCGCGATCGCCGCACGCTTGGAGACGTTGACGGGCAGTTCGCCCGACGGAAAAGAGCCGGCGGTCGAGGCCGCTTTCGCCGAATCGGTCACCTTGGGGGACCCGTACTCGGCGGTCGTAACGGCCGGTGCCGCCTTGCTCCGTCGCCAGGCGCGGGGTGAAAACGGCGATGCGCTTGCGGAACAGTTCCTCGCAATCCGTGCCCGCGCCGACGAGCCCTGGATTGGCGACGCTGCCGCAAAACTGCGCCCGGATCTTGCGACGCGCATCCGTGAACGGCTTGCGGAAGCGGCGGCTCCCGAACACGCCCTTGGCTTACGAACCACCCTCGCGCTTCTCGATGCCCGCCTCGCGGCCCGTGAGCGACGACGCGAGGATGCGGAAGAATCGGCGAAGACCGCGGTCACGATCGCCAAACAGATTGGTTGGATCGTGCACGAAGCTCACGCGCGCGAGATTCGTGGCGGGGTCAAGGAATCAATCGAAATCTTCCGGCGCATCGGCGCACACGGTGAGGTCGCTCGGCTAACGAACGTCGATGAACACGCTCCGCGGAAGCGCGGGGAGTCGACGCTCACCGCCCGTGAACGCGAGATCGCAAACCAGATCGTCAGCGGGAAGACGAACCGGGAGGTAGCCGAGAGGCTCGTTATCAGCGAGCGGACCGTCGAGACGCACGTGGCGTCGATTTACGGGAAGCTCGGGGTCTCCAATCGCAAGGACCTCGTCGCTCTGCTCAAGCCCTCGGGATAGCTCGACCCGAATATCCGTACCCGGTACGGATGGTCGCGCGTCCGGCCGGGGTTACGGTGTGGCTATGACCAGACCGTCCGTCCCAAAAGCCTGCGACGACCGCGATCCGGCCCTGGCGGCCTCGATCGCCGCCGCGTTCAACGTCCTCACGACCCTGACCGGGATCCGGGCCCGGGTCGCAACCTATATGATCTGCGAAGGCGACACCCGGCGGGTCGTCACCCTCGACGAGTTTCGCCTGGCGCTCATCACGTGCAAGCGCCTCGAAGTCGTCCGCTCGCAGATCGACCACAGCGACATCTATCTCGCGCAGCAATGATCTTCGCGTGGTGGCCGGTGGCGAGCGCGCCGGCTCCGGCCAGTTCCCCCGCGCCGGCCCCGGCCCGCCCCGGGGTACGCTACGCGGTCGTCGACGGCGGCATCCGGCGTCTCGTCACCGAGCGCGAGTACCGCACCACGGTCGCGAGCTGCAGCAAGATCGAAGTGATCCGCTACCCCGGCGAAACGATCGTCACGAACGTCTGCTATCGGTAGTGGGTTGGTGACGGTCGATGAGCGCGACCGCGTAGGCCGCGATGCCGCTGCCGTCGCCGGTGTAGCCCATGCCCTCGGACGTTTTCGCCTTCACGCTGACCGCGGCGAAATCGAGTTCGAGCACGTCCGCGAGGCGTTGGCGCATGTCGTCGATGAACGGTGCGAGTTTCGGTTTTTGTACGACGATCGTCGCGTCGATGTTGCCGATCGACCAGCCGTGGCGCGCGAGCAGTTCGTGGACGGCGGCGAGCAGGCGCATCGAGTCGGCGCCCTTCCACTGCGGGTCGCTGTCGGGGAAGTGACCGCCGAGATCACCGAGTGCCGCGGCGCCCAGCAGCGCGTCGCTGATCGCGTGCGCCAGCACGTCGGCATCGGAGTGACCGAGCGGGCCGGTTTCGTGCGGGATCGTCACGCCGCCGAGGATGAACGGACGGCCGACGGCGAGCTGGTGCGCGTCGAAGCCGTGACCGACGCGCACGTTCATCCGGGCGGCGTGCCGACGTGCGTGGTGAAGAACGCGTCTTCGCCGGCCAGCGCGTGCAGCCGCGCGCCGAAGCCGCGCAGGCGTTCCGACTCGACGTGCGCGCGAATCGCGACCGCGGCGGGGAGATCGCGTTCGATGCCGTCGATGCGGGCGCTACGCGCGGCGAGTTCCGCCGTGACCTGGTCGACGGCGCGCGGATCGACGTAACACTCGACGATGAGCGACTCGGCCGGCCACGTATGCGTCGCGCGTTCGCGCAAGATCGTCTCCGCGCGGGCGCGATCGTGCGGCACGGTCACTTTGAAGTTTTCCGGCGAGGCCGGGATCAGGAGCACGTCGCAGCCGGCCCGTTCGAGCAAGGCCGCGTCGTCGGTCGCCGCGGGCCACTCGCCGCGCAGCGCCTCGCCGTGCGCGCGTTCCATGTCGCGATAGGTGGCGAACTGCGGCGTCTGTGCGGCCCACAGCGTCGCGCGGTCCATCGTGCGCACGACCTTGCGATCTTCGTTCGCAACCTTGATCGTGTCGATGCACGGGGTCGCGAGCAACGTCGCGATCCCGGGCCGCACCGGATGCATCCCGGAGCGGATATCCTGGGCTTCGACCAGCGGGCGTGCGCCGTCGTGTACGAGCACGCCGCCGCACGGCAGCGGCAGCGCCGCGATGCCGAGCCGCACGCTCTCCTGCCGCGTCGAACCGCCCGCGACGACGCGCCACGGCAACACGCCGCGCGCGCTCTTCGCGCAGATGGTCTTGATCGCTTCGAGGTACTCGGGTTCGGTCACGACGACCAGCTCGACGATCTCGGGCATCGAGGCGAACGTCTCGATCGACCACGCGAGCATCGGTTTGCCGGCCAAGTCGATCAACTGCTTCGGGCCGCCGAAACGCGTGCCGCGTCCCGCGGCAACGATCACCGCGCCCCAGATCACGGGCGTTTCGCTTTCGCGAAGATCATCCGGCCGGCCATCGTTTGTAAGGCGCTCGTCACATTCACTTCGATCGTCTCGCCGATCAGGCGGCGACCGTTTTCGACCACGATCATCGTGCCGTCGTCGAGATAGCCGACGCCCTGATGCGGCTCCTTGCCCTCCTTGATGACCATCACGCGCAATTCTTCTCCGGGCAGCAACACCGGCTTGACGGCGTTGGCGAGTTCGTTGAGGT
>Ga0116228_10004122_pt1 | contig 12833 bp, 11 predicted proteins | sample S1TSphfallax_2_FD_89694 | JGI IMG/M metagenome (GOLD analysis project Ga0116228, IMG submission 89694) | Host-associated microbial communities from peat moss isolated from Minnesota, USA - S1T2_Fc - Sphagnum fallax MG | ecosystem: Host-associated > Plants > Peat moss > Unclassified | place... | reverse complement strand
TCCATGTTGTTGAATTGGTAATTTAATTTCGTGTTGAAATTATAGGATTTATTTATATGATAACATTCATAATATATCATGGGAACTTGTGAATAAATTTGAAATTAATCAAATGAATAAAAATATGAAAAAAAACTAATAAAACATTATAATTAATGTTTTTAAGCAGTAAAAAGAAATGTTTTATAACTTTTTTTTTTTTCGAAATGACATATTTTGACAAAGTCTTAATGCAAGGCTTATCAAAATACTGTAAGAAAAATTATCATGATTTTAAAAGATTTTTTCAAGAATATTTAAAAAATATTCTAGGAATATTCCCTTAAAAGCAATCACAAAAGTAGTCAAAAAGCAAGGTGATTTGGTTCATGTTATCTTGTTTGCACCCATTTACAAGTCTTTTTACTATTTAATAACAAGCATTACAATGTTTAATGAATGATTTTGTTAAATTTTTATGCATTGAATTAATTTCAAATTAATTTACATGTTCCCATGATATATTAAAAATATAAAAATATAAAAAAATCTTACAGTTTCAATGTCGAATTAAATTACAACTTTAAAACATGAAAAAATCAAGCAAATGTTACACTTGCTATGGTACATGTTATTGTGACTACACCCATACTTCGATGGTGCTTTTGTGAATAAATGAAGAACATGCTTGGAAAAGTATAAATAGGTCACAGAATATAAGTTTCTAGTTGAATTAGACAGTTCCCCATAATACATTGAACTTCAAAATTTTGAAAGGTTTTCGGGATGGTTTGAATACAAAATTTCAAATGTGGCCACAAACTTATTACAATGGTTTGATGTCCTTTATCCACAAAAAGAGAAGGCAAAATGGACCACAAAGGCGGCAAAATTGTGGGAAATTTTTTCATTATGGGCCAAAATTTCAAAGAATTGGTTGAAAAAGAAGGCGAGATTTGCACCATGGATGGAAGAAGACATTTAAAACATTTTGGCCCAAATTGGAAATTGTGGTGTGTTATGGATTCCAAGCACAACAAATGTGTTCCCATTGTTGGGTGGAGACAATTATGGTGGTTATGGTGTGGTGTGCATGGTGTGAATCAAAAGATTATATCACATCCCAAACATGATTGAGTTGGCGGGGAAGACACCCAAGATGAATGATAAGTGGGAAGTGCATAAGTAATGATAAGTGGAAGCTTTGACATGCCCGTGTGAACATCCAAGTGTTATCAAATTCTTTTCCATCCACATAGAAACTATGGAGGCATACACATTGTGGTGGAATGGGGGAACTCATGGGAGAAATGTTGGATTACAACATAAAGTACTTCCTAGTTATGGATAATTGTACGTTATTGCAAGAAGGGGGGCTAGACATGGAAGGGCAAACACGACTTGTCGCCTTTAGGGTGTTTGCACACTAAGGTGACCTTATATGGACGTCACAATGGCAGTTTTTCCTATATTCCGTAGATATAAGAAAATAAATAAATAAAATTCGTTGAAATAATGAGAAAAAGACTCATTTATTGAAAGCTATCACAATCAACCTTCCAAAAATGGAAAAGTCAAATCAAAATCATGGATAAACAATAAGTAATGGATTTTATAATTTTGTCCACATTCGTAAAACTCATGGATATGGATTTTTAGCTTACAATGTGTTAATATTATATATTTGAAACTTTTGGGATATTGGATGAATTATGTTTAAAAAACTTAAGATCCATTGAATGAATGGAATGTGATTTTAATTTATTATGTTATTGATTTTTTTAAATCCCAAAAATTGAAATTATTTTAAAAGCCTTTTTAAGTATTTAAAAATTAATATTTTTAGAAAATTTCTTTTGTGATATTTTTTTATGTCTTATAACATCATGATTTGAAAATTGGAAATGCAAAAAAAAAAATGTTACTTTCAATATCATTTAAATATTCATGTTTTAAGCCAATTATCAACTACAATAGAAAGGACTTTGAAAAGGGATTTTAATTTGCCAAATTGTGACACCCTAGTGTGTTTTGGCCTTTTAGGTGAAATCATGTGAAATTGGCATCGGCATTCATAAACATTATGAAAGTAGTGCATCATTGTGGAATTTTACACAACGACTTGTCCAAGGACAACATTATGTTGCATTTTTCATTAAACAAACCAGATGTTGTGTACATAGATGTGTGTGATTAGGGTGAAGTTGGGCACTTGCAAGAGATGACGGGTTTACAAAAGAACAAAATGCCACCAACACAAAAAAAAATGTGTTGGTGGATTGCCCTAGAATTGGTTTTTGTTCATAGCGAGTTGAAAATTACAAATTCCTCTATATGAATGGCCAAACAACATGCCACAACTTTGAGGTTTGAAGCATATTCAGTGGGTAGGCTAGCAAATGTCATAAGGGGTGAAGATTGGGATGTAAAATATTTTGTGGACAATTCAACTAAAATGTCATTTGAGAAATTGATCCATGACATGTATGACCCAAATCTAGAAGCATGAAGAATTGTTCAACATGTCATGTGCACATTGATGGGGCCTCCATACAAATGGACTACACTTGATGAGTGTTATTGAAGCCAACCATAGTTGATAGTTTGTAGTTGCTACATATGGAATGTGGTGTAGGGTGAAAGCATGATCAAGTAGACAACTTTTGTACCTTGTCACAAAAAATTATAAGTAGAAACAAAAGATTTTTGATGCATTAAAAGTAGAAATATTATTTCATTCAATGATTAATATGAAAATAATCTTTCACTTTAATATTATAATTTTAAAAAATGAACATCTTCATGTAGATTTAAGTAGATTTTAGAACAATTGTATCTACTTGCAAGAAATTTCTAGTTTTACAAAATGGGTTGCAAGTAGATGAAATATTGAACTTTTAAAAATATTTGTGTATTATCAAATTATGCATATTATAATCATAATACATAAATTTTTTAATGTAAAAGTAGTTTTGAACATTATCAAATTCAAATTTAGTTTTCACCTAATTTATGATACCAAAGTTTTTCAAATTTTGTATTCAATTTACCATAAACAAAATAGAAGGCCATGTTTTTTCATATTTCTACTTTCACAAGTTTTTAATCTACTTTCATGTGTTTATATCAAAAAATTTGTCATTTTTAAATTGCATTTTGGGTGCATTACTTTTTGTGCCTCCTTTAGCATGCCTACATCTTGTAATTTGCATGATCTTATTTCAAAATGACATTTTTTGGACTTGAATATTTTATAAAACCCAATTTTGTAAGTAAATCATGTTGTCATGTGTAATTGAATTTGAAATTGGGAACCCATCTTTTTTAGGGTCAAAGCATGGTTGAGGTACCCAAAAGGATTATTTCATTTTATATTCACTAGACCCCCTCAAACATGTTGAAACATAATGACACATTCATATTGAAAGTTTGATTTTATTCATAAATAGATACATTATAAAGGTATTATTTTAAGCATAGAATGTCAAATTTGAACAAGTTTAAGGATTCCTATCAAATCTTTGAAAAAAATCTAGGACTTTGTCCCATGAGAAAAAAATAGTTTAAGGATTCATAAAGAATGTTTGAACAACTTTTTTTGGCCCAAGATTTTTATCACAAACACCTTATGTGCTAATGTGTATAAAACATATGAATGTTTTATTGTGATGTAAAAAGTTTCAAAAAGTCAAATTTCTAGGAATTTTGGGTCATTGAACATGGCCCACATTAGATATATTCTATTATTCTTGTTTTCATAAGTGAAAAAAATTGATACTTTAGAGACTTATATAAAATTTGAAACAAAATTATTTCATTTGACATAAAAAAAAAGGTGAAATGTAAGACAAGCCGTGAGAAAAATGAAAAAAAAAGTGAATTTGAAAGTCTTTGGAATGAGTCCTTAAGGTTCAAATGTGGTACCTCAATTATGCTTGGACCCAATTACAAGCATATATATAGAATTTATAGAAAATTAACATGAAATGTGTCATCATACCATACATTTAAAATTATGAAAACTAGGTGAAAACATGATCATTAGTAATGTCATTTGTGGGTGAAAAAGCTTGGTCTCAAATTATGTAGGTGTCCATTTTTTTGAAAGTTCACACAAATGTTTTTGGATACAAAATGCAATGTCTTGAGCACATGGCCAAATGTTTTGTTTGTGAAAAGTATGACCAATTCATCATGAAATGTAGAACCCAAGCATTTGAGAAATTATAAAATTATTACAAAACATATAGTTAAAAATTTAGTCCCCAAATAAACACCCATTGTTCATACATGGTACCCAAAACATGCAAAAGGAAGCCTAGCTCTTGCTTTTAAGCAACTTTTATTGAACCGATAATATGGGCTGTAACAACACCTTCGGCAACAAACACTGGCACTTAGGTTTTGTGTGGATTGAAATTTTTAGAAATTTTTGAGAATTGGAAAAGCATAATTTCCAACTCAATTTGCACTAGTATGTCTTGTGTTCCTACATGAATGCCCAACACTATGTTCTCACAATTCTTTCCCTTGCCATTAGCTTAGGCCAAAAATGGTGACAAACACAATTAGAAATAGAAATCCTTCCCAATAAATGAGGTGAGGGAACATGCACACACAATAAAAACCCAAAAACACACAAACTTGGTCTACTATTCAAAAACCATTCATAAATCTCATAGCACAAAAGATGACATTTCTGAGACGCTCTCTAGATGACACCAAACATAAAATTACAAATCATGTTTCACACTGAAAAAGCTTTCAATCAATAAACTGAAAAGTTGAATTTTATAATAAAAATCCGTTTCTAACGAATTATGCATTAGTAAAAGGAGCCATTACACTTCCATGTATATTTCCATACAGTTCGCTGGTCTTCTTTTATATCTCAGAATGAGAAAAATGCACAGCACCAGTAGATACCATGTCATAGATAATTATTAGTTGGATCTAAGTTCTTTAGATTAAAAATTACTCATTCCATAGTAGGGACCATTGTAACATCAATCGGTCAAATAAGCATTTCCGTGAACTGTTTGCTACAGTAGCATTGATGATCAAAACTTTCCTGCTCTTGTATTTTTTTTATCAGCACCACTAATACTTAGAGATCAAAGGAGCACACAATTACTGACCTTGTGGGTGTTAATATTTTCACATTTTAAGATGTAAAATTGCAAAGATCTTTTAGTGGCCCGACAATCCCTCAAGATCATGACTTGATTTTGGTGGTAATATTGTCGGATGTGCTGGAGACAGGTGAACACGAGAGAGAGAGAAAGATACGGACAGAGATTGGTTCATTGCCAAATCCTACTTTCAACAAACCCCAGGGTTAATTGCTCAAACTGGCCACCACAAATACAAATCGCCCAAAAGGATCACCCAATGTCTAGTGAGATCACAGAGGTGTGCACAGTTCAATTGAATTTTGCTCAAGATGGAGCACTTCCATGTAAATTCATCACCCTACCAAAGCAATATATATGTATATATATATAGTGTGTGTGATCTTCACCCCTGCCAAATCCTTGTGAACAAATTGATATCCAACGCAGCTTACAATCACAACAGGACATCCAAACTGCAAAGTCTGATGAAGGTTTGAGCCAACAGTCATGTACCTGAGAAGCCGAAATTCCGTTCTCAGGTTCATATTTTGTAGTGCAGTACAGTAACAAGCACCTGTTGCTCTTCAGTATCCACCAGCGGGTGCTTTAGACGTGCTGTTAAAAGAGCTTCCGGATCTGTTGTTCTTATCCCATTGTACAGCTCCAAACAGCTAAGTTGGGGTTACTCCAGAAGCAGGCTACTTCCAGCCATCTGAATTCTGCAAAAATGGATTCATAGTGCTGATATGTTAACAAATCATCTAGCTGTGTCTTCTGCACAAGTTCATGTTCAATTTCCTTTCGTTACATACACGTGCAAATCCTGTGATACGTTGCATGCATGTTTACTAGGACGTGCACATGACGCACACACAGAATCTGCCAATTAATGTTCACGAGTTCACAACAGAGAGCTTGCAGCTCACGGTAAGGTGCACGAGATCATGGCACTGAAAAAGACTGAAGTGGTTTCATTACAAGTGACAGTGCAGAAGAATAATCAAGTTGTAGAATGGGCTAGATCAAGATGTTGAGGTTGTGATTCACCTGCTGGCTGAAATACGTCGCTGGGTATTCATGTGAGCCCGAATAGGCTTGCTGATGATGTTGTGGCTGCCAGGACGACGTACTGGCATTGTCGGCATGTTGCTTCTGATCAGTTGGACTTCCAAAAGTACTCTCGTCTGCTTCTTCCTCAGCACTGCTACTTGAAGCGGCAAACGTCATACTGTTGCCACCAGCTTCCAATTTAGCTTCTAAATCCCTGTCATCGTATTGGCCGGGCCTGGCAGTCTGGTCCATACCCAACTCGTGAATGGTGAGGTCCTGCTGTCCTAGCCTCTGGTATAACTCCGTTTGCGACCCAACAGGAAAGAAACTGGACGTGCTTGCTCCGCTATTACCTCCCACACCCCTAACGAATGCACACGATCCAGAAACAAAAAAGAACAATTACCCATACTGTTCATTGAAAACTTCTCCTCAACGCACACAAACATCAAGTCTACAAAAGAACACGAGATCTATACAACATGGTACGCTGGCGAGGTTCTGTCTATCATTATGGAAGTACGATGATGTGCACCGGAGCAGCTGTAGTTCCTCACCGAGAGACCTAAGAAATTCGGCAGATCATTGACCGATGATGGCTACCTACCTGCTGGACATCTGGGCAAGCATTAGAGACTGATGCTCTATATACTCTTGAAGGGTAGCTGGTTGGTTACGCTCAGGCATATTCCACTGCAAGAAGGAGGTGGGACCTTGTACTGTGCCTGCCAGGGCTCCTCCATGCTGCATACCCATCAGCTGCATGTTGCCCATAAACTCGTGCTGAACATTGCAGCACGCTCGTTAGCTCATCTTGTACATTCAAAGATATCATGCTATGGATCATCATTCATTCTCACGTGCACTAATTTTGATAGTGTTCAAATTGAATCTATACAAGAGCACAGAATGATGCAAACAAGCTGGAGCAATCTATGCAGGGTACCTGTCGCTGTATGCCTGATCTGGCGGCAGCTTGAGGATCACAGGCGCTGTTGATAGCGCTCTACTCAAATCCGACCCACCAGAAACAAACAATCGGAACTTCAAAAGTGTGTGGCTTATCATGTGTAAATGCAGAGCTTGAAGATGATCAGAGCACTATTGACAACTAGAGTTTGAGCTAAATATGATCAGCTCGTGTGACCGTACCTTGCGTTGCCGCACTCTTTCAAGAGCCTGTTCTAGTTCTCTCTCCATGTCTACCAGGTGCTGAACGGATGTGACACTTTGAATGAGTTCCTCATCTGCAAGAATTAACCTGCAAATATACAGATCCCCACTTCCTTCAGTTCCTACACTTGGGTGCTTGCAACTTCATTGAAAACAACAACCGAAAATGGTGTCCTACCCACTTATGTGGAATCCACGATTCATGCCGAATGGAATGGAATGAATCCAAACTCTAGTGATGGAATATTGGCACATGTCGGGCACCGGCTCCCACGACAAATGAAAAGTGTACCTTGCTTGTTGTTGGAGCAATTCTTTCTCGTCTGTTAGTTTCTTCACCTCTTCTTGCAACACACCAACCTCATAATTTTCGCTGCAGAATGGTTCAGATCCCACAGCACATATTATCCCCAGCTGCCCACGATATAACCTTTACGAGAATCGTCTCCTTTCATGTGCAGTAATATTATTCATCATGGATGTCCACCACCAGCCTTTGCCAGCACAAGTCCCAATCTGAAAAGATAAAACTTCAAGCAAGTGGAATCGCAAAGTGTAGAACTTTAGACCGCATTTCGAGATCTGCAAGTGCCGGATCATATGGCGTCTGAAGCTGCTCACCTTGATCCAGAAGCAAACTGTTGGTCTAAAGCTGCCAGATCCTTTTCTCCTGCAGCAAGCTTCTTCAGTGACTTGTGTAAATACTGCACAACCAAGCCAGTGGTCGTTTCACAGGATTCAGCTTTATTTTGCAGGAAGGTGCTCTCACATGAACATCCATCACTAGAACATGTCCTAGAATAGGGTGTCAAGCACCAGGTCTGGACCACAAGCTTACCTCCATATTCTCGGTCTTTCTGCAAGTTGAATTGGATTCAAGTTTGAGGATACATGAATGGCAAGAACCACACCCACCCACAAACCCAGTCACCCACTCTGCCTGTTATAAACAACTTGGCTTGTGACGTTGTAATGACAAAATAGAAATCCCGCATGTGCGTGCACAAACCCTTTCCACATTATCGGTACTACAGCTTGAAAGAATTAGTGCCGGATTCTGTGAAGCACTAGTGCAAACATCTGCCATGAGGTCTAGCTCAAGAAACAATACATGCTTGCTTACATGGAGAATTGGTTCTCAAGAGCATGAATGTGGATCTCATTGAAATTTAGAGAGACAGTACTGACGACCTCGGTGCCTGTTCTGTTGCAGTCACTGTAAGAAAGGCTTTGGCCACCTGCGCACCACTATATACGATCCTCTACAACAATTATCTAGATAAACTATATGCGAGACTCAGTCAAATTTGACGGGAAAGATTTGGAAGAAGAGGATTCCTGATCAATTGTGTGACCCAGAAGAACAAAACATTGCTGGTCCTGCAAGAAGTGCTGCATGCACACCTTTTGTTGCGCTCGTGCAACGGTAGGTTGGCGAAACGTGCGATAACATCTTCAATGCTGCTCCCCCCCGCACACCCATCCACCCAACCAGAGCTGGTCGTCAATGACTCACTCACTCTTCCTAGAGATCTTCAACAGTGCAGTTTTTTCACACGGTCATATAAAGAAACTTTTCTAGGTCTAGTCTCTCCTCTAGCTAGGCTGCAATTGAGGATCAACATATTTCGCAACGTTTCTGGTTATATTGTTACGCAAGATGATTGCAGTCAGTGCGAGCTCGCTCTCCTCTAGAGTTCAAGTGCTTCAGAATCACCACCAAAAATCTTCTCCATGGATCATATATGCCTGAACATTGACGAAATCGACAAGTGAACTTTCAGGCGGAAGCAGCGAACCTACAATTACAATACTGCGTGAGCTTTCCAGAGGGCGAGAACATGATGAGGCCAACGTCAATGTCGCACAGCACCGACAGCTCGTACGCCTTCTTGATTAGCCCACTGCGTCGCTTGGAGTACGTCACCTGCCTGTTGGTCGGATTCTCGATCTTCTTGATCTCCAGCTTCACCCTTCCCATGGCCCCTAGCCGCCGCAGTTGCTGCTGCATACATGAGATCAGACTGCAGTGATCAACATCTTCTCTATCTTTCTTGCGCGCTCCTTATACTTAACGTCGTTCTTGCAACAAGTTGGAAATGGCTCATTCTATGTACATATCACAAGAGAGGAAGGAGACCTCAAGACCCGGCCACCAGCCACAGGAAGACATGCAAAAAAATAATGGCCCTATCGAGAGCCATGATCTGATCCTGAGGAATGCAGTAAGAACATGATCAGAGTAGTTGCTGAGCACCAGGACCAGATCTGATTCTTTGTTACATGGCCAGAGCGATGTATGTGAAATCGGCGATCTCTTGAAGCAACATGTGCACACGTCCGCACAAGACGCGGTAGTTGTGCATATCCTGCAGTACAGGCTTCGAGAAAACTAGGCATGTAATCTCTCCGCGAACTTGTTTATGCATTGTATTGTACATTCAAGAGACTTGGAACTGCTCTAGGAGTCGATGAGCAGCAAGCGTAATCAATATTAAGCTGAGCGTTTGAACTAAGGTTCTGTCCGGGCGACAATCAACTCCACGTTGAAATCTGAGACTGCAGAATCGTGGAGTCGAACTCTCCGTTGTCGAAGAAAGCAAGAACAAGATCAGCGAAACTCTCTAGATCCATACAAACATACATCTGCAGTCTTCACACCTGACGTCACAAACCTGGATCTCTGGACAAACTTTCTCAACGCAGGATCTGCCTCCTTCAGAACTTTTGAAGAAAAAAAAGATTGAGTAAGACGAGGACAACATCATGAGATTCGTGAACCGCATATTACCATGATCACGGCGCAGCGAAGGATCGTCATCGTCATGACAAAGATGAACAACATGACTGCTATACTATTGTCCTGAGATTCAAACCCCAAGTATGTAATAACCTGCCATACAATAACATGCTCAAGGCTCTCTCTCAAGCTGTTGACAAGGACAAACCAAAAGGAGTAGAAGTACTGCACCGCTGCGGCCGCGATAACCACGACCTCTGTCCCTGCCCCTGAAGCTGTCTGTGTCTCTCTCTGGGTCCCTGGCGCGATATGTGTGTGTAGATGGTCTTCTTTCCTCCCTGACGTCGTCGGTCGTCGGCAATAACTACCACCGTGCTTAAATCAGCGACTTCAAAAAATTTCACCGAGTCGTCGTCGTCGTCGACAAGATGATGATGCTCTCGGCAGTCATATGTCCACTACAGTTGCTTATCCACGATGATGTTCCTCTCGTCATGAGAAAAGACCAAACTCTTGCAAGCAACAACCAGGGGGTGCAGTCGAAGCAAATAGAGGAAGCTTGAACGGAAGAACAAGAAGAAGACGAGGAGGAAGAAGAAGAAGACGACGAGGAGAATGAGGAAGAAGATGAGGTTCCAAAGACAGCCAAGCTTTGGCGCCAGCGAGGAAGAGGAGGAAACAAAAGGGAGGAAAAAAACAAACTCCCCCTCCCAAAAAAGGGGCCTAATTTTTTTTTCAACGAGAGAAGAGAGTGAGACAACTAGTAGCCTAGTAATAATGTTTACAGCAGCCCTATGCAGAATTTAAGTGTCGGGTAAAGCCCCTGGAGGGGTGCTTTACAGAAATAAGGGACCTCAAGGCGGGAGCCAAGGGAGTCGTTTTTGTAAAGACCGATGGCAGTAATCCCATTTTTGTAAAATCCAAGTAATATGCTTTGTAAGAGTATCTCCAGATACAGTACAAAAAATCTGGCTAGGTTCTTACTGTGTCCTAAAGACCTGCTCCCATTCATAAAAATCCCAAAATTCATCTAAATTATTTCTAAATATATTAGAAGTTAGCTCAGACTAAATCGGGAAACTAAATCGGGGTTTCTGAATTCAAATTAAACAATTTTTTGGAATTAATATGAACACTAAGAAGCCTCATTCGAAAAGGTCAAGCTACACCAGCATGGGTGCTAGTTCACTCAGGCCATTAATTAGAGGATATGTTACCCAGTGTAATTTTTTCCTTGGCTGTTTGATGTAGGGCAAGGAGGGGGCGGGGGTGGGTTAGAACAATTTTCAAAATGCCCCACCTTTTTTACTTGTTTTCCTGTGACTCAAAACAGAAACACTAATTGCAGCAGGTTTTTTAACATGCTGTAAAGCCCTCAGCTGAGGGTTGGGCCCACTCTTGGCGTCGTCTGGCGCGGTCACTTATTCTGATAAAGCCAACCATCTGGGGCTTTACCCCACACACCAATTTCATTCATTCAAAATTCCATTCAACATGACTCATTTTGGCCAGCTAGATTCAAATGCCTTTTTTTTTTCTTCTTCCTCTTGTTATTCTCTTATCTCCTAGTCTCCTGATGGAGGAAATTGGTCTATAATGAGAATTGAGATGATTATTTGCATCCATGAAGAGAGCAACTATTGTTTTTGATTCAAGAAGTGATGGGATTGTGGAATTGATGGCCCAAATTATGAGAGACCACATTGGTACCAGTTTGGCAATTGGGATTTAGGCAAGTTCAAGTCTAGATTATAAGTTAGGTTTCTGACTTTTTTTTGGATCAAATGTTTTGAGTTTGGTGGAAATTGTTACTGAAACCTAATTGAGCAAGTGACTTTATTTTCAAAATTAAATTAGAATTTGAATTGGGATGTTGTTCTGTTTTAAATAAGCAGATAATTATTTTTTAGTGAATAAAAAAATCTTGGTCCTATATTGTAAGAAAGTTATTGCATGTGATTAGTTGTACATAAATTATATTACATAATTTCTGTTTTGAATTATGTTCATTAATTGAAAAAATTAATATTGTAATACCTTGACAGCTTCAGCACAAAATATATTATTTTTGAAAATGCTGAAATTTTCAAATAACATTTTTTTGAACAATATTTTTAATATTCAGGGAGTATTTTATTTTTAAAACGAAATCTTCAAAATTAATGAATTATGTGGCATGCATGTGCTGAATACTACATTACTACACACAAGTAATGGATTAATTTGATTATATGTAATGGAGGTGAAACTGAACTTGGTCTTAAGCCAAACCAGTTTTGAGTTCTCTGTGAAAATGACCAAAACACGAAAGTTGTGGAGCTCCAAAAGAATCAGTCTCAAAATGCGAGGGGAGGTCTCATCCAAAACCAAAAAAGAGTTTAGAACTGGCTCCAAAGGTTCCTTTTGAATTCAAGCATCGGACAACTATGGTTGGAACTTGGTACTTTCTTCTGTGAGCAGTAGGTTGCTAATTAAATGAGGGCTGGAAGTTAGTGTGTGTAACTCATGACCTAATTATAACTGATCAGGGGGTCCAGATTCTCATTATGGTGGATTACAATTGTAAGCTATATTGTTGGCCAGGGCAAATCGACCCTCACATTCGGATCATGGTTGAAACCCCAAAGCCCATTTAAATTGCTTATAAATATTCTGAATATTTGTAAATATCATCTCCATAAGCAAAATCAGGGTCCTTGAGTCCAAATGTATAATTTTTGGGGCCTAATATGGCCATTTAAATGGGTTTTGAGGTTTTTACCATGATCCCAATGTGG
>Ga0116228_10004121_pt1 | contig 12834 bp, 9 predicted proteins | sample S1TSphfallax_2_FD_89694 | JGI IMG/M metagenome (GOLD analysis project Ga0116228, IMG submission 89694) | Host-associated microbial communities from peat moss isolated from Minnesota, USA - S1T2_Fc - Sphagnum fallax MG | ecosystem: Host-associated > Plants > Peat moss > Unclassified | place: USA... | reverse complement strand
GAAGGTTTTTTGCTTGGTGGCCAATGGAAGGAGAAGGAGAAGGTTTTTTGCTTGGTGGCCAATGGAAGGAGGAGGAAAGGGTTCTTTGTTTGGTGGCCAATGGAAGGAGAAGGAGAAGGTTTTTTGCTTGGTGGCCAATGGAAGGAGGAGGAAAGGGTTCTTTGCTTGGTGGCCAATGGAAGGAGAAGGAGAAGGTTTTTTGCTTGGTGGCCAATGGAAGGAGGAGGAAAAGGTTCTTTGTTTGGTGGCCAATGGAAGGAGAATAAGAAGGTTATTTTTTACCTATTCCCACTTTCCCCCTAAGCAACTTTACTTAAACCTTCATTTTTTATCCTTTGACATTAAGGTTTTACTTTACCATGGTCCTAAATCATTATTTACACATCCCCTTCCTTTCCTTGGCCTATAAATTATGATTGCGTAACTTGATGTCACAAGTCCCCACCACCTTCATTGTCAATTTGATTTTGTTGAAGATCTTTCCTCTTTTCCTTGAAAGTATGGCGTTGCGCAAGGTCACATCTTACGAGCCCTAAGCCACACAAACGAATGAAGAACCACCTTCGGAATCATTTTTAGATTTGACCTTAACGCAACATCCTCATGATGAAGAACTCGAACCTTGAAAGGTGTGCACTCGTCTTGAAGTTGAACCCCCTCGAGCCTGGTACTATCATATTTCGCCAAACTTCCACACCTTGGTGATCTTGTTACAAGTCAACCCCGCTTCCGGTGACGAACCCGAAATTGTCTCTGAAAGTTATTATGAAACCGAAGACACTTCTATCTTTGCTTGGTCTTCAGTTCCCGGTGTTGGACACTATCGTTGGTTGCGTGGTTCGATTCGTCGACTACCTCGTAATAGCAAAGCAGACTACCTAGTTCATACCATTCGATGCATTCTAAACTTCCTACAATTATGAACTATGTCATAGCCCAAGACTTAACATGTACTTGTAGCTCCTTGTTGAGCTTACTCATAATCTAAATAAATGTTTCAATCCTTATGAAATTCCTATTATCATTGGCACACTATCACATCGTCTATTTAATCATTAAACTGATTTGAATCAATCCTACGTTCCTACGATTTGAAGATTGCTCTATCTCTATTAGGCCTTTCACTAACCCCGTCCCCTTACTTCATAAATTCCCAACATCCTTGCTACTTGCTAAATACTAATACAAGACCAATGTTTGTTGCACACCATGAACTCTGGTGTTTGTTTTTCTCCCCCCAACCTTCCAGAGATTTTTCACCCCTATTTACGCCTCTAAGGTTCTAAAACTATGGTTTACCAACTTTTTGCTGAAGAAAAGAACTAACCCAACCAATATCGTATTTCAGAAAACAAAACAACCCCCCCACACCTTGTGCGCATTCATCAACCCCTATTCTAACACAAAGTTGTTAAACCCCTTAATAATCTCACTACACTTGCATACTCCTAACACAATTCTTAAACATTGAAACTACCATCCATGGCCATGTCGGTATGGCTCACAGACCTCTCTATACAATGAAAAAAAACAAATAATGTAATAGTTCTTTAACCTAGATTTTTCATTGATTCTTGCAACAAAACAACAAATTTGAAATGATCATTGTCATGAATTTCAACTAACCAATTTTATTTTATTTAGTTGGAATTTATTGTTTCATGTGATGGAAAGCTTGTAACATTGTTATGTATATGTTTGTAAACATGGATTTGTAAAATTGAAATTATATCCTTAAAAAGTATGAAGATTTTGGTTATTCAAGATCATAAGGTTTTACTTACATAGTGTGTTGTGATTTTTTCCATTGGTATTAAAAGTGTTGGGGTTATAATAGTGGTGAAATGCAAGGTTGCCAGCAATGTTGGACATGTATTCACTTTGGTGCATAGGAACTAATGTAGGCCATTTATAGTTAAAGTTATTGGGGATTTGGATTATTAGTTCAAGATTTTGAAAACAAATTTCATAAACAAAACCAAAATTTACAACTGGTTAAAAATTTGAATTGGAATCAACAAATAGCCTCTAATGAAAACTGGACCTGAAACTGGAACCATCCCCAAAACCTAGGATATCCAAGTTTTCATTCTAAAAATATATATATATTTAAAAATTTAATAAAAAATTAGGGTTTTTTTTCTTCACTAGGGTTAGACATGTTAGTTTTGTATAGTTGATGCGAACTTCATCTACGTAAAGAAATAGTGAAATTTTCTTTTCATCATTTATTTTACAACAACTTTATCTTTTTTTTTTTAAATCTCATTTTTTGCCCTTATCTTTGGAAAGCGAATGAAGTTGCCAACATTGGCAAGAAACTTTGTTTGCACACCTTTATTTTTGCATCTTCTTTCTCTCCATCACTTGCCCTAAAGCTTGCATAATACACAAAGCAAGCTGTCACTTTCAAGTTTTGTGTGTGTTGTTTTTTTTTGCAACTTCTTTCTTTCCATTTGCGTATTACATGAAGCAGTCATGATCAAGCTTTGTGATTGATGTATCGCTTTCATTTTTGTGAGGTTTGTAGGTTTTTTTTTTTTCATAATAGAAAACAAAACTAGAACACAACAAAGTTTTTTCTTCTTTGCATAACACATGCACTTCTTTCTTCATTTTCTTTTTCCTTCTTACGTTTATCATCTTCCTTATCATCATGATCCCTATTGCTTGTTGTGTTTTTCCTCGTAAAGTAACTTCGCCCTCTTTTTATTGGTGGATCAAATTACTTTGAGCTTCTTGATTTTGCATACAAACTTTTCAAGTGGAATCAAATTTGTTTCTTTCTCCACCTACATTTTTTTTTCTTGTTATTCCTTTCTTACTTTGTTTTCTTTAATTTATATTTCTTCTTGTTCTATTTCATCATTTTGTTTTTTTGTTATGCAAGTTTCTTTTGTTTTTTTACATTCTTGTGCAACATTCTTTCCTAGTTATTGTTGGTTTGCAACAATTCTTTCCACCAGTTGGTGATGCTAATTGCTTTGCAGTTCCCTCCAATCTTAGGTTGGTTTTTGTAGTAGGATCTTGAGTTTCCTACAACAACCTTATGAGTTTCAAATTTGAGCTTGGTTCCTACATCAACACCTTGAGTTTCAAATCCCATATTGGTTCTTATAGTAGCATTTTTCATTTTTCATCCCAAGTTAGCTCTTATAACAGCTTAAAGTCTAGCAAGACCATAAATGAAAACATTAATGACTCCAACAACATTTTGACTTTTTTGGGCACACTAAAAGTAACATCATTTTTAGTTCTTTTCCTTGTGATCTTTACATATGTAATCTGGTCTTCCATATTTTCACTAGATTTTGATCTTCATTAAAAATTTCTTAGTTTATTAGTTTATACGTTTAGCTTCACTTGTTTTGGACCTTTGAAACAGTTTCAAAGCTTCCTCATTTGAGCTTCATTTTGAGCTTTTTCATTTGCCATTTTTCTAACAAGGAATGCAAATTGCATTTCTTTTCTTTTTTCAAAATTTGATTAGTTATTGAATTTTTCAAAATTCCTTTACAGAGGTGTAAAATTTAATTATTTATTTTAATTTTTGAAATTTTAATTGAGGTTAAGAGGGAAAAAAACAGTAAAAGAAAATAAATATAAAGAAAAAAAAGATAAGTTGAAGATAAATTAAAGAAATAAACATTTAAAAAGAAGTTAAAGAAAAATTATGGAGGTATAACTTCCAAAATCTAGAAGGCCCGATGCTAGCTTGGCTTACGCCTTTGAAATTTTGGAAGTTACACCTCCAAAATTCAAGCTAGGGAGCTACCCAAAAATACAAAAAAAAAGTTTCACTACTTCTTTACAATGGGAAAAAAACTCAAAGTTTTGAATAATAACAAAAAAAATTGGAGTAATAATTTGGGAATGGGGCATGCATTATACATGTAGTTCTTAGTTTTGGGACATGTCTCAAGTATGCAACTTTTATTTTAAAACATTGGGTTTAAACATGTAGTTGATATAGGTGGTAGTAAAATAGAGAAAAATTAGTTTTTGGGTTATGTGTAGGCACGTAGAATTGTATCCAATTTGGAACTAAACTCATCTAAAAATGTTTTGTAAAAAACTTAGAATCAAGGGTCTTAAAATATGAAGAATTAGGTTCAAAATTAAACTAAAGGTTTTATCAAATTAAAAAAATCCTTCAACTAAAACCATTAGTTTTTTCAAAATTTTGTTAAAATTAAAACTTGGACTAATGGTTTTCTTGGAAAATAAGAACCATCTAACAACGATAAAAACCATTAATTCTAATTTTGGTTCATAAGAATTAAATTGGAATTGGTTCTGATTTTTGGAATTCGAAAATGAATTAGAATTTTATTTTCTTGAAGAACTAGACCTAAAACCATATTTGTAGTTTTATTGGTTTTAGGTTTATGGTTAAAAGTCTAAACAAAGGGATCCTACATAGTTCAAATCCAATCTTTCTTATTCATTGAACTTTGTTCAAGTTTTGTTTTTGGTTAAGACTCAATGTACATTGCATCACATGCATTCTTTAAAGTTTTGGCGAATTTTTAGTTTAAGGTTTAGACAATTTAGGAATTAGGATTAGGATTGTGCACAATCCTGATGCAAACTAGACTTGCATATTTGTTGCTTCTTCCCATACTTATGCATTGTCCATTTTTCATAGCCTTTAAGAAGGCAATTAACTAAAAGATGTGAGAATAAGGGTTTTTTTATAGTTTGGTAACATGCTTTGCTTTGGACAGAAATTTAGAGCTTGGACTTTCACAGTGCACATGGATCAATAGTTGATGTTGATTAATGAATCACAAACTTTCTCTATTTGTGTTTTCCAACCTCGTTTTACTTATGTCTTTTGAATGCATTTTTAAAATTTGAAATGTTGGATGGCACGTTTGGAAAGGAAATAAAAAGATGTTGTGATGTTTGACTTCTTCAAGTCCAGCATGAATCCTAAAGACAATTCTCCTTTTGTGATCCCTCTTAAACATAAACCAATTCCATTTTTTGTAGCAAGTTCAAGTGGTAGCAAGGTTGAGCCAAATTTTGATTTCAATCACAGTAATCTTATTGTGCAATTTGTTTGTCTTAGTGGATTGCCCACTTATGCTACCTTTGTGGCATATTTCTCATATATCCATGTCATTCTAAAGGAAGAGGAATCAAAACTACCCTCACTTTAAAAAACCTAAAAGAATTATGACATATCACATAAATGTTGGGATGTGTGGGCTATTCAATTTCCATGGGTAGAAATGTTGATAAGTGAAATTGGAGAAATTCACCATGTGAAATGCTTGGTTTATTCATTTGTGAAGGGCAAAGATGTGATCCTAGGTCCGAAGGCTAACACTCTTGAAAAACATGTAGGGAAAACAAAGGTTGTTTGGGACATATTGCACTTGGGCAAGAAATAAGGACAATGGTATGTTAACTAGAAGTGCAACCATGCAAATAATGAGGTTGCTTATTTTAAAAAGAGTCACCTCACAATTGCCGAACAAGTTCAAAGAGAGGCTAAAGGGGAGCGGGGTATAAAGTGGCAACAATTTGCCACAATTTTGCACTTACTATAGCAAGGTCAACCCATGCTTGAATTTGAAGCTTTAAAGTTTCTATTTTCTTTCATGAATGTCCTCATGTTACCAAAACAACACTAGAGTGATTCAATGAAATGGGTTATGGTTGAATGTATGCATAAACAAATCATCAAGAGGGTAAAAGAAGTTATTGCAAGTTCAAAGTACCTTGCATTATTTTGTGATGAGATAACCACAATTGAAAATCAATCATGGATTTCTATCCATTCCTATGTTGTTCAAGATTAGTGTCGCATACATGTATTCATTTTTTTCGAGCAAGTTATTGAAGGAGGGGATGCGCAAATAATCTAATTGAAGTTATTATGGGTGTTTTGAAAAAACATAGTGGTCTTTTTAATGCAAATATTGTTGCAAAACCAATTTCCTTTGGGGTTGATGGAGTGATTGTTTTCAAGGGGGTGCCCAATGGTGTTATTCGCCAAATTTAAAATAAGTATTCCCTTCATTTGGAAGGCATTCATTGCAAGACAAATGGTGAAACATGTTAAAATATACCAAAAAAGTAATATTTCCAAGTAGAAAAACACAAATTTGTGAGAAGTAGATTAGAAAGTAGGTGATGCCTTAGGAGATTTTCCTTTTGAACTACATCAGGGCATCAAATGTGATATGTTGAAATTTTTGAAAGTTGTATCAACCTTTTTTAAATCCTAATTTCAATCTACTTTGCAAATTTTGCCAATTTGTCCTATTGTGAGATTGTAGATTCAAAGTATGTCCAAAAAAAAAGTTGGAAATTTTATTCATATGTTGCATTTTGAAAGGGTTTGGGGCATGAATTAATGAATCAATCACATGCAATGCACTTTAGTATCATATCAAAAACATGTTTTGGATGCCAAATCTAAGTTTATGGAAAATTTATTTTTGAGGGGTTTCACATTGTCATAATCCAAAAATTCAAATTCCAAAATTTTTGTATCAAGGTGCATAATGGCTCAAACAGAAATAACACATCATTTGAATTGTTTGATTTGAAAAATGTGCAATATCAGCCAGAGTAATATTTTTTTATAAATAATTAAATTAGTGAGAGTAATAATATACATTTAAAATGACCATATATGGTTTATTTAATATGATAAGTACACCCCAATTTTTATGGCACGATAAATTGTCTAAAATGCAAAAGATTCCAAATCTACTTTTACTTGTTGGTAGGGATCACCAATTGGTATACTTTACCATGCTTTCACCCCACATTGCACCAATCTAGCTGTGCAAACTTTGTCTAAATTCCCTATAGTGAAATTTATAGAAGATTTATTGTAGTCCTTGTAATTTTTTTTCTCTCGCAACTTGAAAAGGCATCAAATGAGTTTTTGGAGTTAGCAAAATCAAGTTTACACAGAAGAGAGATGTCTTTGTTTGCGATTATGTTGTTGCCATAAAGATTTGTTAGGGTTACTTTTACTTTCATTATGTGGATCCAGCAACAAAATATGTTTATGATATTTTCAAAAACTTCCAAGGCTTGGTTGCTTGTAATCATAGCAATGTGCATCTAAATGGAAGACCGGTTCACTAGACTTCAATACCCGTAGTGGTTAGTATTTACCTCTTGATTCATTAGATTACACATTTTGGGCTACATGTGTAAATGCCATTAGTGAAAAGGTTCAAGTAACCCGAAAGGTCTTCACTAATCTAGTGGAAGGTGCAAAATCATCATGTTCCAGTTTTAATTATACCATTCTCCTTGTGTTTGTATATGTTTTTGTGTTGTTTGTTTGTATTTCTTTTGTCTAGAGTTTTGTCTTACTTTTTTTTGGTCCATTGTTTGCCTTTGATTTTGTAGTTGTGATAGAAGTTTTCATTCATGAGATGACTACAAGGTTTCCAACATCCCATTCAATGGATGTTATGGGTGCCCATTTGTTATTTGCAATATTGGTTTCAAGGCAATATTGAAGATAATTTTAATTGATATCTAATGTTGATTAAAACATATTACTATTTTGAAAAACTATTGGAACTTGTCAAAACTTCAAAGGCAAGTTCACCTTTTGCTGCATCCAAAATTTGCTTGGCAATTCTATCTGCAAATGTTTTTAACATGTAGTCTAGTATTTTAAAAATCATTATGCAATCTAATGTTGTTGTTATGGAGGCACCATTTCATGTTAATCCCTTGACTCAACTTTTGCAAACTTTATTGACTTCTCACATTTTACAACATTCTTTCCCTTAGTTTTTCAAATTGGTGAAAATTGTGGTAGTACAAGTGTTGGGTTCAATGGAAGATGAACGGACATTTTCCACTCTTTCTTTCATGAAATCTAAATTGAGGGAACACTTCAATGAACACTTGAATATTGTTGTGGGAATGTATTATTAAACTTTTTATAGTTTGAATATTTTCCCATATGACACATGTTTTGAAGATTGGAAAGAGTAGAAGCCCAAGTGAACATTGGATTAAATTCTTCTATTGGATTTGGGTGGGGTTTATTGTTCTAATCCCTTCAAAAATGGGCCATTCTCAATGATGTCATTTGTTAATGGCTAAAGTTAGGTCATTTTGTCACTTATAAGTTAAAATTCAAAATTTGTGATGGTTGCTCCATCTTTTTTTTGGGTGTGTGTCCATTATCAATCTTGCTTTCGAATCTTTGTCTAATGTCAAGCACTATCTCTTTATTTGTCTTCCTTGATTATATGTTTGCTTATGTTTGCCTATGTCTACATTTATCTATTTATGTTTACCACTCTCTACTTCTGTTGGCCTCTATCTACTTTTGTTTTCCTCTTTTTGCTTCTACCTCTATCCAATGTCTACTTCTGTCCAATCTTTACCTCTATTTCTTTTTGTCTGCCTCTGTCTAAAATTTGTTTATGTTTGCCTTTATTTGCTTATGTTTGCTTTTATCTACCTATGTTAGTATATTTGCTTCTAAGTCCTAAATTATGTGAACTTCTAAGTTCTAGTTTGTTTATGTTCCAAGTCCTTTTCATTTCCTATCCACTATCATGTGGTGGTCTACTATCTAGTCACCAATGTCCACCTTGGTCCTCTATAGTTTAATGTCTAATATCTATTTTCCTTTGATTATTTTTATGCCTAATGTCCACTGTCGGTTTTCATTTTCCTTCAAATTATTTGTTTACCAACTTCCAATATTTCTAGAATCTAAAGTATGCTCATCTTTCTTTGATTCATTGATTTTCTATTTGTGTTTTGATTCTTTATTAGGATATGTGTTTCTGTTCTATGAGTGTATGTGTGCTGCGTGTAATTAGTAATGTGTATGTTAGTGTTGTTTGTGGGTGTGTCATTATTCAATGTCTTATGTGGTCTTGACTTTGATTATGATAAAATCACCATGAATAACCAAGCCTCAAGGCCATTGTTGTGCATATAACAATGGTCACATAATAATTATGTCTAAAAGATTTTCATGTTCAGTTTAGGTGCATCGCCAATTAGCAGCATGGGTCAAAGGTTATGGAATCATATGTTCTACTTTCATTTTCTAATTAATGTCAAATTTTGCTACTATAACATTGGACTCTCAACAACTATTTATGAATTGTGTCTCTTGCACATAGCCAATTTTCAATTTATTGAATCTTTAGATTGCATAAATTGCATTGTTGAACATTTACATATTGCCAAATATGCACAAATTTTTGCTTAATAGAAGCCACCAATTCAAAATTTCAAAAACCTTAAAAAAACGTTAACATTAATACATAAAGCCTACAAGATTTATAATGCAAAAATTTGCTCACACTCATTTGTGCCAAGTAATTCCATCAAAGCAAGCAAGCTTGTATATAACTGTCATCAACTTCCACCTCAGGGGTGCAACCCCACGCTCCTCGAGAGTTACCCTACACTAGCCCTATAAGTCGGCCACAATGAACCAACACCCACCAGCGCACCATGAAAGATGAATGGTAAGTGGTTAGAAAACAATTTTCTGTTGAGTTTTAGTTCTCTAGCTAACCATGGTGGTTAGCTCAGTTACTTTTTTTTCTACCTTATCTACTAACAACCCGCAAGCAGGTGTCAGTAAGTAGGTAGTAAAAACAGCCCTTACCTATGTATAAACAATCTACTTACCAAGAAGTTGCCTATTTTCTTACCTATCTGCCTATATATGAGACCTATTTCCTACAGATATGGTTACCAAGATGAAACCCAATATTAACTCAGTTGAGATTCATCTGCGACTGAGTAATAATGGACATCCAGTGGATGGTGCGCTGGTGGGTGCTGGTGCACTGTTGCCCTATAAGCCTTATCAGCATTATACAGGAGGGGCAAGAAGATTGAAACCAAAAGAGTTGGGAACTGATGATTGCTGCACTCGAACCTACTTACTTGACATTGCACTTCACTCTTGCACACACTACACTCAACAATTTGCTCACATATTGTCAATTACTCCACTCTTGTGACATTGCATTCAACCATTTGCTATGGTGCACTCTACTGTTTCTTCTCTGGAGGGTGCTGCAATCATTTTCATTAATACATAAAAAACCTGGCATTACAAACCTGATACTCTTATAAAATGTATCATGGCCACCAGGCTTTAGGCTTTATGAAAACCGTGGAGGTGAGCTTTTCAATTTTTGTGAATCTTGATGGCCATCTTTTTCTTAAATTCTTTTCTCATGATGATACATGGTGGCTACATTCAACTATTTGCTAAGTTGCACTCAACTGTTTCTCTGGAGAGTGACAACTATTTTCATTAGTATGTTATATAAAAAAACCCTGGTCTTATGAAATGGATAGGTACTCTTACAAAACGTATTGTGGCTATTGAGCCTTATGAAAATGGAGGTGGACATTTTGTTTTTGTGAAGCCAGATGGCCATTTTCCCCCCCATAATAATACGCAGTAAGGTTTTTTACCTATAGGAGAAGATTCCATATAAGGGCCTTTCAGATTTTCGACCTCTTATAGAGAAGTACTGGCCTTGGGGATATCAACTCCAAAAGGCCCTCTATATCAAACCTTCACATGCGAAAAGAATGGGTTCATTTTTTAAGAAACAGAATTTTTAAATGGAAAAAAAATTGTTGCATCACCCTCCCAAGAGACATGGTTGAGTTGACATTAGCAAATGGTTGAATATACCAACTGGGTATCACAGAGCTTTTGCAAAAACGGAAAGCCCAACGGCCATAATATGTACATAAATTGGAGGTCCCTAATTTCTGTAAAGCACCTGTCCTGGGGCTTCATTACCCTACACCAACATTCATCCATAAGGCTCTTCTCCCATTTCAAGAGCCTCTATCCCCATTTAGCACAGAGCCGAACAGATGGAGTTTCAGTTTTATCCGGGTATAAGTACGTGAGATAACCGGCGGGGATGGTACGAACAGTTAATCATAGATGCAAAATGTGTGTTACACTGCGGCTGAAAACAGGAGTTGTTTTTACTCGTTTACTGTGGTAACAAAATCCCGGAGGATTCGTCCCCGTGTGTAGACTCTCTGACAAGAGGGAAGCTCCCTTGCGGAGCTCGGCAGATCTGGCAGATCTTCGTAGTTTAGGATCGGCGCTCTCGGGCGCGCAAGGCCCGAATACAGCGGTAGTTCTAGCGGGACACCAAGTTGTCGAGAGAGACAGATTTCGGAGGAACCCAAAAAGGTACAAGTTGTGGACTCAGTTTTCATCTGGAAATTTATTTTTGTTTCGTTTTCGCTTTGCCTTTGGCTGGAGTTCATGCGGGTTGCGCAAGTTTTTTGTGTGTTCGTGTTTGTGTGTGGGGTTTGTTTTTCCGCCGGATTTGATGGGCAATTCCTGAGGATTCGCTTGAGATTTTTGAAACAGAAAGACAAGTAGGTAGATTGGCAAGCACTGGGCTTCTTCTTCAACGATAATTCGTGGAGTTGACTTCGCAGTTTTTGTGGCTCTGGATGAGGAGGAGGCTCTTGTATTTCCGACATTTTGGTTGCGTGCAATCTTGAGCCTTGTTTGGGGATTCAAGCTGGAACCAGAGCTGAGAGCGTCTGAGAGACTTCAGGTTTACTTCCAACACTATTTTCTTGGTTACATTTCGCGCGCACATATCGGCGAACTTTTGTGGTGGGTTTCTTTTTGGTATCACTTGTTATGGACGAGATTTTCGGAAGGTTTTTGCTGCGGCGGAAGCCGAATATTTGTTTGAGATCCAAGAAGCTGCAAAGAGCGTAAGCTCTGGGAGAAATCTCTTAGAGAGAACCAAATCTAGGAAGAAGACAATGGGGACAGCGGTAGAGACGATGGCGACGTCAAGCCCGTTTGCGAAGAGCAAAGGAGAGACCAACTTGTGCAAGGCAGCGTCAGAGACAACCGCCGCCATATCCGACATGGTGGAGAATTTCTCCAAATTCACCTTCACGGTACCCGTCAGAGTGCCTGAGAAAGTAGAGGAGGAGGAGGAAGAGATGCTGTCCATATGCGAGTGCTGTGGTCTCGTGGAAGAATGCACCCGTGCATACATGGAACAAACCAAGGAGACTTTCTGTGACCATTTTGTGTGTGGATTGTGTTCGGAAGCTGTGAAGGAAGAGAGCAGGCGCCTCGGACCAAAAAACAACGCAGACGTGGAAGAGGCTCTATTGAGTCACATGAAGGTCTGCATCAAGTTCAACACCTTCACTCGAGCAGATCCTGCTGCTCATCTAGCAACGGTGATGCGGCAGATTCTAAGGCGGAGTGTGGAGCTTGGGGCTACACCCAGGCCCAAAGGGCGGCTATGGCAGCGAACTGGTCTCTCCAAGAGTGAAACCTTTTGTGCTCGTGGACAACGAAAAAGCTTGCCATAAAGCTTGTTCTAAACCTCTAGCACTTGTGTAACCTTTGTTCTTGTTGGATCTACAAGCTTTGCACAGGATTCAAATCCAAGGAGCAAAACAATCTCCATGTTTGTCCAGACATGGGTGTCCTCCTGGGAAGCTTTCCTACAACTGGGAGTAAGCTTTTTACATGGAGTTCAGAAGCTGTCTTGAAAGTTTTTAGCAATTGTCTTCTTTTGCAGCCTACAGATCTCTAATACAGAAATTGCTCCCGGCAAGAAACTTAACCAAATGTTTGAGAAACCTCTCAAACTATCAGCTTCCAACTGTTGAGATCTCTTGCTCAAGCCTCTGATCAACTGCACATAGTACATATTCAAAACTGATTTCTAGATTAGCAGTCTGTGCATTCAACAGAGTTTGATGTTCCATTGAATACTGCAATTGTGGGTTTTGCAATTAGGTTTTGCAATTGGGTGTTTCAATCAGGTTTGTCAATTGGGTTTT
>Ga0116228_10004120_pt1 | contig 12834 bp, 11 predicted proteins | sample S1TSphfallax_2_FD_89694 | JGI IMG/M metagenome (GOLD analysis project Ga0116228, IMG submission 89694) | Host-associated microbial communities from peat moss isolated from Minnesota, USA - S1T2_Fc - Sphagnum fallax MG | ecosystem: Host-associated > Plants > Peat moss > Unclassified | place... | reverse complement strand
GCTAGTGTTGTGAAGTATCCTTCTTTGATCCTTGAAAGGGTGTTCCAAGGTTTCATTCCCTTATGGGAATCTTCTTACAAAGAGCAGAAGTTTTTCAATCTTGTTTTTCTTTTAAAGAACTAATGTAAGGACATGATTCCAGACTATGTATGCTATGTCAATATAGCAACTTTAATGTGTCAACACTGAGTGTCAGAGTAGATTATGTATTGAATTGTGTTCACTTGCACACAATTCTATGGATGTTTATGTAAGAAGGCTTATTAGTTTCTTCTTAAATTGAAACGAAAACAAAGATATGAGGATGGAGACAAGAAATGGATGATGAACTTGAAAATACCACTGAAAGTTCGCAGGAAAATTACAAGTGGATTAGCTTGCAAAGCATGCATAGAGATGCAATGTGTGCAATCACAAAAGCCTTTGAGCATCCCCAACCATGCTTTGTATGTGACCTTGCACAAAAATTTATCACATCCAAGTTTAGTTATTTACTTGTTTCCAACCCCAACCATAAAACAGGTGCCCAATAGATTTGTTTGAGAACGACTAACGATCGAATTGCAGTTAGTATGTAAAAAGACATTCAAAGGATTGTGTATTGGGCATATGAAGTAACAACACCAATGTGATCTTCATCTAATTGGTACTTTAACATTGGGTAATGTAGAACCAAACAAACCATAATAATCTTGTCACGCAAACATGGAAAATGAGTTACAAAAACATTATGACATTCTCGAAGTTAATGAGAGGTATATGTCAGAGACTATTAGGGCCATATCAAGAAATGAGCACAAAATTCCCAATTCCAAATGTTCATAGCCTCACAATGTTCTTGGAATGAGTCTCGGATTTGAACTAAGAGACCACAAGGTCTACACCGCTAATATGAAACCATGCCAAAAAAAAACTTGAAATCAAACAAATACTTGTCGCAATATGCCACAAGTTGAAATAATCAAAAGTTAACAAGTAACTTGCAACCAAGTTGTTGATATTGTGATGATGTCACATTTTGGATACGCAATAACCCATGGATCCACAAACTCCAACAACAATGGTAACATCAAAGTGGTATAGGGGGACAATTAGAGGGTTAATAAGTTTCAAGTTCCTAAATTAAATTAAATTTCAATTCGAGTTGAATTCAAAGTTGAAATTGTTATTTCCAAGTTGAATTCAAGTTCTTCAAATTTCACTTGAATTCAAGTTGAAATAAGAATTTTTATTTTGATTCAAGTTGCATGTCATTCAATATTTTCATTCAAATGGAACTTAATTTTCACAAATCCAACTCAGTTTTTTCATTGTTTCATTGCCATTTATAATATTTTTTTTAGCTCATGATCTATCTATGAAGGAAGTTATTTTGTTTTGTGGTTATGAGATCCACTGAACCAGGATGCCAGGATGCTTCAGATCATGTTCTTGGTGTCTTTGGAAAGCTCTCAACAAGATGGGTGCATGGGCTTGGTTCCATGACTTTTGGACTTGCAAAGCAAAAGTTCTTGAATATTGAATGATTTCTTCACTGAAAATTAAATTAAATTGTAGCTGAAAATTTTGGAGGAATTGGAATGTGCCCTTTGGTGTTGTTGGAAAAGATCTTGATGAGCAGGATTTAATGGAATTTATTCCAAGGTTTTGGAAGGAAAAATCAGTTAAGGATGTGGTAATACTTGGGTCAACAGCACAGGCCACACTAGTATTCATGGAATGAGTCTTAAGAGAAAAACCAAGAGGTGAAGGGAAGCAAAAATGCCCCAAATTGGAATGTGTGTGTGTGTGTGTGTGTGTGCATTTTGAACTCTTTGTATTGAATCCAAAACCACCTTGACATTGTTGTGCTTAAGACTGTTCTTCGTGTGGAGATTTCAAAGAGCCAACTATTTTTTGTCATCTAGACTCTCACATTCAAAGAAGCTAATCGGCCCCATTAGCTCCTACTGAGAGCATAATCAGTGTTTTCCAGTTATGTGGAAAAATTCAAATATTAGCCAGATATGTATAGATCCATATCTTAATTAATTTTGTGTTTTTTTAACATCCAGAGTTATTCATATCTGGTAGAAGTGGCTTTGACCAATAACCACTAAATATGTGTATTTCAACATTATGTGCCACTATTGTTGTTCATATTTGTCTCTTAATGTTACTAAGGCCCTCCGATACAAATAGATAAATATTCATATCTGCTAAAGGTACAACTACATGGATATGCACATGCATATCCTTAAGTTAAAATTCAGGTTTAAGGGGTTTAGATTCTGGATATTGAGCTTTCCATTAGAGTTTTAGGTTTTAGGTTAGAAAGTTTGTGTTTTTTTCCAAGCAACGATGAAGGCAAAGTTCAATTTGCTTCACTCATTGTCACAAGTAGGGATTTTTTTCTTGTTTACAAGTTAGTATCGTGTTTCCAGGAGAGGTATTCTTGAGAATTTTGAGTCTAGAGTTCAAGTTGATTCTCATTTTTTAATTGTGGGAAATGCATTCTTGAGTTTTGAGTTGGGAATTTAAATCAATTTATGGATTATGAGTTTTTGGGAGAAGTGATTTTGAATTGGCCTTAAACATTATTTCCTTTTTGGTCTTCACATTTCAAAATCAAGCATAAAAATGATTGCCTTTTTGGCCTTGTCATGTTGTTCTTGAGCATTGTAACTTTTTTGTGAGTGTGAATTTGGAGTTTTTATCATTCACAATTTTCAACCTTTGTGCACTCTACACAAGTCCAACGTATGGTCTTCACATTCTTAAAGTAGAGTTTTCATTTTGATTTCTATTTGCATTGCAAGATTATTCTTTGCCCAAATTTTCCTTGTTCTTTTGTGTTTTGTTTTTCATTTTACAATTTGCAAATGCAACTTTTCCATGCATTCACAATCTTTCAATCACAATGGATAAGTAGCTTCATTTATCTTTGTTTTATTTTATTGTAATTTTTTGTTTTGTTTGCAAGTTGTTGTGATTAGGTGTTAGGTCATGTCTAATGCCATGGGTGAAGAAGGTTTTAGCAAGGTTGAAAATTTTGTTAAAATTCCAACTTCTAATGTGCATGGCAGCTAGTTAAATGTTGAAAATGTGCATATATAATGCAAACTACTATAATTATTTATGCTTAGGTTAAGGCCATGCAACTTATGGCTATAAAAGTTCAAATTGTAACTTGGAGGCCACGTAGTTGAAGAGCAATTTGCTAAGGTTCTTTTATTGTCAATGATAACTTATTTGAACATCTTGAAAACATGTAGATGTTGTAATGTATTATTAACATAAGAAAACAAGCATGTGCCAATGATTTATGCCAATGGTCTACTCATTTATGAATTTTTTTTATTAAATGCAACAAGTTTAATGGGAACATTCATATGAAGACCCAAATTGGATATACACATGTCCAAGGTTGGCTATTTAAAGAAGCTTGGTCATTGTTGAAAAAGTTGTTGAAGCAAAACATAGTCAATAGCTAGGATATAAACAATATAAACCTTTTTTGGTGTGACAAATCCTTACAAAATAGGTATTTTCCACTTATGAAAATATTTTGATGTGGAGGTTAATCTTATGGAAATGCTCATGTGTTATCTTTCCTTCTCACTATGCTTGGGTGGAAGAGGTGTTTCTTGAAATGTTCACAAAACCCTGAAATTTCATGTGTTGTTACATCTTCCATCTATAGCAATTGTGTTTATTGGTTTTGATCTCTAAATTTCCAAAGGACACATGGATACATCTACCCTAATAATTAATTATCTAAATGATTATTGGACTCCTATGCATGCTACTATTGGTTTATTTTAAATTTCATGAGACTACAATGCTTTCCATGGCTAAAAAATTATAAACTTTATTTGAAAAATACAATTTTATGCATTGTGTGATTGCCTTCATAAAAGATGAAAACAACAACCTAAGATATATGGCAATAACATTGTGTTCCATTATTGATTATCATCCTTTAAAATTGCAACAAGTTTATGAAAATATATGTATTTTGGTGTCATTATGTCTAAAGCCTATTAATATGCTACAGATGATGAAAATGTTATAATAAGTCTAAAACATGTTAATGTGAAGGTTGCCCAAGGTAGTTTACAAAATATAATCACATGGACCAAAAAATCCAAAAAGGGAAGGCAAAATGGGAGAAGCCATGTGTTGAAAAGAGGTTATAGTTTCAAAACTCAAAACCCCAATGAAAATTAGATTTGTTAACAAAATGGTTATGTTGACTTTGCATTGGAATTCAAAAAGGTTTTTATCTTGTGTTATGGGTAGCAAAAGACAATTACTTTGCAATAAAAAAATCTTAAAGCTAAGGTATGGGTAATTGTAGAAGCACTTGCATATGTTTTGTACCATGTTGTCACTACCTATGTGATGAACCAATCATAAGGTCATTGGTTGTTATCTGATGTTTTCACTACAGCTATCAATTTAACATTAATTTTAGAAGATAAAATGGGAAAAACTGCTAATGGGACTAATTATCTTGATGCCTTTAACGGTGAAATCCTCATCTTTCAAAATAACATGTAGGTTGAATTTTTCAAAGTGATCCAACCTTTCTCCAATTTTTGAAAGATCATAATTTGTATCAAGTTCACAATATGTTTGCCATTATTCTAGATCCTTATTTCAAGTCTTTACTTGAGGGGGACACTTAATGTAAAATTTGGGATCTACATGTGTCAAATAACCATTTTTAGGGGGGCATTAAATAATTGTCCAACCTATTTTTTATCACCCTATTATTATTTAATTTTCTAATATATACATATTAAAGCAACCTTAGGGTGAAAGCAAGCTAAGGTGGACCAAAAGTGGCACGATAGAAGTCCATTTTTGCACAACTTTTAATGTTATCAAAACTTTCACAATAAATATATCAACCAAAAATCATTATTTTGCAAGAACTATTTCTTGTCCTCCTTTCCTAATACATTATTGAATACTTTGAATGAATTTTTTTATATTAAATTCAATTTTTTAACATTGAAAATAGGATAATGAATTATGGGGCTTCAAAAGTACCTAAATGTTTATTCCCATTTGTAATCACATACCCAATAACTCCCAATAAGAATTTTTTTTTCATTTTAGTCATACAACTTATGGTAGAGTACCATAACATATTTCATTTAATATTCCAAGAATTATGAGTCCATTTAAAAATGTGTATGGACTGTGACACATGATGAAGCACAAATTTAAAAGTCCTCCAAAGATCAAAAGATGGTCATTTGGTTTTTTGTTTTTTGTTACTAACTTCCTATAAAAATCTATATTACAAATATGAGTCCTTATATATATATATATAAATTGGAATTAGGAAACATTGTCATGATAAGAGGTATTGGATTTTTGTTTTGTGACATTTAAAAATGGACAATGTAGTTTGCTTTCTCCCCTTATATTAATTGTAATCCATTATTTCATATTATTACATACCTTATATTATAATTAAACTAATTATTTGAATAAAATGTACCTTTTAAAACTAATTAATGTTTTCTTTACTCAACAACCAATATATTGCACCCTATTTTTTTTATTGATGTATTTTCTATTTTTTTTACTAGTATCCCCCCTAGAAGTCTTTATAGTTGTGGAGAATTATGTGGGATTCAAGACTTGTATTCATTTTGCTTTTGAATATGTTAGCACCACATTTTTACACCCAAATTATCATAAACACTAAAAATGCATCACTTTTGAATTCTTGCCTTTTCCCATTATTACAAATATCACATAACCATAATAACCAAGGCATTAACTTCTATGTGTTAAGCTCCATGTATTCAATAATTATTTTGGTAAAACTTTGCACACATATGTTAACAATTTCTATCTAAAAACAAAGAATAATGTTGTGCGTGCACACCAAAGTTCATACACACACGTACACACACACACATGCAATAATGTTTCCAACATTTATTACTCCAAAAGAATTATGTCATGTAACCTCAATTACTTAAAGAACCACATTCATTTCCATGATCTTCAAGGTTTTAATGCATAGCCCTACTTTCCCATTTTCACCCGAGAAGAAATTGAACCCAAATTCCTTGAATTGTTCCCTCCCCTAATGTTGTTCTTCTCCTCCAATTTTTCTCCTTCCATATGGTCCTTTCCACAATGTCTCAAATCTTCTTTCTTTGTTCCTACCATTTCCTGTTTGTTTCAGTGGTTATAACTAATTGTTTATTATTGGTAATGTGATATTTAAGTGTAAAGTTATGCCTTCTTGTTTGGTTGCCATCAAATTGGCTATCCTTCTGGTTGGTAGTCATTACTTGTAGAAAATGAATATTTTCCATAGAAATTTTAATAATTCACAACTTCCTCAAATGAACTCTGATTTGAACATTTGAAGGGTCTACCTTATAACCCTTGCAAAGAGCTTTCCAAAGTTGTTTTAAATGTGTCAATTGAACTAGTTTGAGTTCTAAAAATGACAAAAACGTGAAGTTTGGCAATCTATTTTGACTATTTCAATTGGCAGTTTTGGTAGGTGATTTCAATTAATCACTTTGAAAAAGCAATTTGAAGGATCTTTTTACTAATGACTAGTTATGTAATAAAGGTAACTTTGTTACCTAACTTATAAAGTTCAAGACTAATTATTCCTTCTATTACTAATCATTTTTTCACCTATTAAAATATAATGTAAATGTGATAATCCTTCTTTTGATTATGTTTTTTTTAATATTAAATCTCAATGTCTAACATATGTAGCAACCACTGATGGATTAGTTGTTAGTTTTAGTGATTTTATTGAAAAAAAAATAACATCTTGGTGTTGACACATCTATTAAAAAATCTTCACATGCACTTGTTGGGGAACTATCTTTGTTCAAGAGGTTATTTGTAATTCCTACTACATGTATTAATCTTGTAGTTTGGTGGCACAATCATGAAATTCAATTTCCAAACATTTGCTTCCTTGCCAAACAAATCTTGGGTATTTTGAGGTCACAAATTGAAGTTGAATGTGTGTTTAGTTTTGCTAATGTGTGATGAAACCCTGCTAACCTTTATAAAAGAAAGCTCCCAAGAAAGGGAGAAAAAAAGATACATGGAGCAAAGTGTCTTGATAGCTCTAAGACATTGTAAGTTACAAGTGGAGAACTTAGATCACATCATCACTACACTGAAGAATTGGTTCGATGATCCTTGTTTGAATCATACACATCATATGGATTTGATCGACTTTATGAAAGTTGAAAATTTATTAGCTAAAGAAAATTATGACTTTGGTTGAGGAATTAAATTATTTTGAATGATTGGAATTAAACATTGATTAGGTTTGGCAAGGTGAGACCACAATTTTTTTGTTGTTTTGTTGTTTTTATTTAAGGTTGTTAGAATGTAATGACAATTTGCATTATGTTCACACAAGGTTTACTTGTGGAGTTCATTAACAAGAAGGATGATGGGTTTTGGTTGTGTTGGTGTTGGGTCCGGTGTTTTCATGTTTTTATGTGGGGTGTATGTAGGGTGTGGTTAGGGCATGAAGCTTGTGTTGCATGGGGCAAATCTCCTAATAAAAATTGAGGTTCAACTCCCCCGCAAGTTAGTGGTTTTGTAAAATTTTCCATGGACATTTGTTGTAGTTCACTTGTTCCTTTTGTAAGACTTTGACATGTTGGATTGTAGTTGGCACTCTTGGTCTAACAACTTGAACATTCCTAAGGATCAAAAGATTACCTTGCAAGTTGCTGGGTTTTTGAAGGTAAGAAACTACTAATGTAGGCTTTACATATTGAAGCTAATTAATGTCCATGGGAAGTGTGTGATTGTGAAAATTAGGATGAACTTTCAAATTTTATCTTTAAGCTTTGTACATATTCTTTAGTTAGTTTGAGTTTGTAAATTGGCAAATCCATATTTGCCAAATGCAAAAAAATGAACATGAATATATATGTCTTAACATGAACATTGTTATTTTGTTATGCATATCCTTCTATGATCCTTGTCATTAGATAATGTACATAGACACTTGTGACTCAACAATAAAGATGAGCAATGTTTCAATCAATCCAAGGACCAAATCGTGCCACCACGAAGCTTTAGATCTTATGAACTTGGTCCTAGTCTGTAATGCACTCAGAACATTTCCTGGTGATTTTGGGGGCACCTCATATCCAGGAATGACATCCCTCCTCACCCAGAAACAAGAAAGAAACTTACACCTATAAGTAGGTGTAAGCTCCCTTGCACTCATAAGGAATAGGCATAAGAACCCCTCCCCTCCTACACTGGCCCCATTTCACTCTTTGAAATGTCTGCTTGTGGCTGATGCATGAGTATGTCAGGTGAGACACCCTTGATTTACACTACACAAGAAAAATAAATCTCAAACTGCAACCATAATTTGAAACTGAAACCTTGGAATTCAGACCATGCTTTCTTGTTGTTGTAGTGATAAATTTCTTGAATCATGGATTTCTATCACTTGGAAATAGTTTCTCAACTATGGCACACAACAACCTCCAGCTTTTCAACCACCATCAGCTTGTGTGAGCTTGCCAACAAAACTCTCACCAATCCATCTAGTGAAACCATTTAACACATACATACTAACTCATGAGTCTACAAATTCCCAGTAAAAGCAGAAGAACCTCTGCTTTTCAACCATCACCTGGTTTGAGCTTTGCCAACACTATCAAACACATCCTGTCTGAAACTGTTATAAAAAACTGTCTTGCACCAAAAAAAAAATTGCAGACAGCATGAACAACACAAATCCTCCAAGAAAAAAACTTGCAGAAAAGAAGGGAAAATCTTAAGTCAGAACAAGTGTGCACTGACTCTCTTGAGGGAATCACAAGGTACAGATGCAGAACCAAAATCACCAAAATGTTCTGGGGAGTGGAATTATTTTTATTGAGTTCCATGTAATCTCTTCATTTTGTTTGATTTACAACCCTCATCTTTAGAGGAGATAGAGAACCTGAGGAGATAGAAAACACACCTGTAAAAACCTTAGAGACTGCAGCATGGCTCAAAAACATATACTGCATCTCTGCAGAAGTCAATTACCTAAAGATGTTCTCAAAATGGAAGAAGGAGAAGAATGGGTTAGTTTGTGATGTCAATTGCAAAAATTGTGTGACAACTGCCTGAAGCTGTTGTTGTTAAAATGTTGTTGTTCCAAACCTCAGGTGGTGGCAGCTTCTGAAAGAAAGTCATGGGATGCCCATTCTCCCCCCCTGCACGAATGGAAAAGCATTTGAGAGAGAGCCTCAATATCTTGGAGCAAAGACAAGTGTCTCAAAAGAATTGGGTCCATTGCAGTGTCGGGTAGTACAGCCACAGCCTGCCTTCATCATCTCATTTTTTGAGTTTGAGGTGGCACAGCAACCTTCCTTGCAGCCTAACACTTCTGAAATGGAAATCTGCAGAAAAAAATTCCACAATCATCAGTTTTTCATCTTCTTCTTTCCCAAAGAAAGAAAGAAGGAAACAGATGGATTCCAATACAAAAAGTTTGGCATTTCTTAGTATCAAGGAGGGAGAAACCACAAAAACGATCAAAGTACTCCTGAAAAAACCTAAAGTGAGGAAAACGGAAAACTACAAAGACCTAAAGAAGGAAAACTGCAATTACCTTAAAGGCATCTCCAGGAGAGCTGTGAAAGTGCAACACACGGGCTTCATAGCTACAGAGGAGGCCAATAGCAGCAGCAGCAGCAGCAGCAGCTCCTGCAAGAGCTCCATAGCGGGCCATATCTGTCCTCCGCGATCAATCGATCGATTTCAGTCGACAAACCTTCCCCTCCGCAAAACTCCACAACCGTTTTCTTTTCCTTCAGTCCAAAAGTAGTAGAGACAGTTACGGCGCCCTCCCCCTCCCCCTGAACAAAACCCGTTCCCAATCCTTTACTCCAAAAAACTCAACCACTTCACAGCGCAGACGAAGGACATGCTCAAAGAGAAGGACACAAAATCCCCTCGACTCTCCCCACAAAACACACCTCACCACCTCCGACAATTCTTGACTGCAAACTCCACAACCTCAAAGAGACAACAAAGACAACGCATATTTCTTTCCTTCCTTCCTACCTTCCTTCCTCAAGCAATATAAACCCGTTGTAAAATCAGGGAAAAAAAAAACAAAAAACCAAGCAAACAAACAACCACCAGAGGCGTTTACAACAACATCAAACGGAAATCCCGGCCTCGGTTTCTCGAGCGAGGGGCAAAGTTGGCGGAAAGACCGACACGACGGCGCTACAAACGATTCGAGCCCGCGACAGCCACACGCAACGAGGGCGAGCGGGTGGGGACGACGCGACGCAACGCAACGCTCTCAAAGCGCAAGTTCCGAGAGTTCTGTTTGGCCTCGGAACCCGGCGCACGCTAACGACGAGTGGGACGGACGGCCGGTCGGACGGTAAACGTGGTACCCACCAGTTTTGTCCGGGTCCTCGTTTTGAAGAGAACCTCCGGGTCCCGGTTTTGACATTATCACATTCATTGCCGGTGGGGGTTTGAACCAGTGTTGGGCGGGTTTCACTTTTTAAGACCCACCGGGTCCGGGTTTCAGGACCTTTTTCTCATACCTGACCCAGTTCCCTTTTTTTAAGAAAAAAATTGTTTAACAGACCCGGGGAGGGTTTTTTAAAATTGACCAAAAAAATTCAGCCGTGTTTCAAAGTGCCAGTTCTCAAACAGTTCATACCAGCCGGTTCTCAAACACAATTCTTAGAAAACGGGTATCAAATTTTCTGTTTTTCCAAAATCTTAATTTTTTTCACAAAAAAAATTTAAGTGAAAATTTAGAAAATTCTAAAAAACATTTACTAGTCCAAAAGTTCATTTTAATTTTTTTGGAAAAAAATTAAATGAAAATTAAATAAATTGTGCAAAATTTTTACAAGTCCAAGAATTCATCCCCTTCAAAAGAACCTTCAATTTTTTCTAATTCATACTCAAAATCTAAATCCTTTTCAATTAACTCTTATTAAAGTTGTAGGTTTTTACTGGGCAAAAAATTCATGATCAGTATTAACATTTATTTCATCAATAAGAACAAAATAATAAGCAAGGACCACATTAATTTGATCATTCTCAATATGAACCTCCCACACAAACAAGATAATAAAAATTTTAAAAATTAAAATCCTAAAAAGATAGAAACACCTTCATAAATAATTCTTGCATGCAAATTTGAAACGCCATTAATATCTTTGGGATAACAATAATTGAATCAATAGAAGCCAAATCAATATCATTGTCTTCAATATGAATTATAGAACACCAAAAAAATCAAAAATCAAAAGAAAGAAAAAACTTAAATACCAACAACTAAAAAACAAAAAATAACATTTAGATTTGTCTTTTCAAGTGCTTCATATCATATCAAAGGAAACAATTGCCCTTTAAGTCATAATTAATAATACATTATAGAATTTTGTTTCTCAGCTTATGTTTACCAATTTGATTGCACTGGCAAACATAAGAAATCAAAATGAGAATTGAAAACCACAATGAAAAACACAAACTAAAAAATTAAATGAAATGATTGAAACAAAAAAAAATTACAAACTTAAAACAAAACATAAATCAAAGAATTAGAAAAAAAAATAGAAAAACTAAGTTCCATATGATATTTGGATTTTGATAACTTATAACCTCCATACCATACTTTCATGGAACAAAAGCTTATTCCATCTTAATAATGCCAACACCTTTGCCATTTTTGTTACATTGTTTGTTTTTCTTTCAAGGTAAGAAAATACAAAGTCAAATGATTAATAATTGATCATAATTGATTGTAACCAATTAGAAAGGTAATAAACCATACATCATGATTCCCTTTTCCATTTAGGTTTAAAACATGAAAGCAATAAGTGAGGACTTGATGTATCAATAGGGCAAATAATAGAATATCAATGGGTTGATTTCTTGTATATATGTTGCAATAACGTCACTAATTGGATAATCAAAAAGAGGTCAATGCCAATCCATGGAACGCTCCATAACATCTATGCATTCATTTTTCAAACTCCATGGAAAAACTTAAAAACTAACCTTGTAAACAATTACACCAAAACAAAAATTCAAATTCTACATTTATGAGTTCATAACACAACCTATTCCTCATGTAAAGATAACTAAAATTTAGATATAATCAAACTAAAAATATTATATGATATATTGGTTATGTTAACATCTTTTATTTTTCCTAAATAAAAAACCACATCAAACTTTTAAATAAATTCTCCAAAATTGGCATGAATTTGATGCCTATGTAACACAATTTTGTTAATTGCAACCTTTAGTCAACGGTGCTTCACAACAATAAAGATGTTGAAAGGAATTATTAAAATTACACCCATTTTAACAACCTATTAATTATACCTTTGCCTAATCAACCTTCCAATACCTTCAATCAAAGATTAGACGTTACCATACAACAAAATTCAATTAAAATAAAACCATAATAAAGACATACACCAACAAAAGTGCACAATCACAAAATAAGAACCTACAATAAAACAACAAAACCAAAAACAATAAGACAATACAACAACAATATAACACAAAGAATAATATTCTTACCTCATTGGAAGGTATAGATTCACATCTTTTTTAACATCTTGCAACACAAGCAAAACCAACATTTCAGGTTCTTCATAAAAGTAAAGAACCGGCCGACAATGCAAAACCAGCACACTCAAACTTTTGTTCACTTCCTTCACTTGCAATTGTCTTTTAATTAAGTGATTCTTGTGTAAATGAAGTCCCTTGTCCCTTGTCTCTATTTGTGTATGTGTGTGGGTTAGCAAGTTTTTGAGCAACCCTAAAACCCTAAGTGTT
>Ga0116228_10004119_pt1 | contig 12834 bp, 13 predicted proteins | sample S1TSphfallax_2_FD_89694 | JGI IMG/M metagenome (GOLD analysis project Ga0116228, IMG submission 89694) | Host-associated microbial communities from peat moss isolated from Minnesota, USA - S1T2_Fc - Sphagnum fallax MG | ecosystem: Host-associated > Plants > Peat moss > Unclassified | place... | reverse complement strand
CCTTGGGGCCAATTTCAACTTTTCCGCCAGTAGGAAAGCTTGATTTGGGTTGAACATCAGCCCTGACTCCTAGTGTAAAGCAGGCCTTAGTTGTCATATTGGAACCACCCTTGTGGATTCAAAGGCATCTTTTCTAGCTTCCCAAGGAGAAGCCATCCCTCAATCTGCATGACAGAAAAATTGTGCTCTTCTCACTTTGATCTCAGTAAACTTCCACAGACCAAAAGTTTTGTGAGTGATTCTTTTGCTGCATGTACATACACTACCAAATGATATCCATTTGGTATTCCTTACTACACCATGTTTGTGTATGTAACAGGTAGATCATTGCATATTCGTTCTGCTCTTTATGGCAGGTTCAAACAAAATTGCGAGAAATGATGGAATTATTGAGGTTATTTGAATGCAAGCTAAAGCTGAGAACAAGTAGCCTAAAGAATTGGGCAAGGTCTCCAATTATCACCTGTGAATTGGTTCTCAGTTCAAGCCAAAGCCAGAGCCAAAACTCACAAGGATGCTGTGAGTCTCTTAGCTGTGGGAAGAGCCAAAAAATAAATAAAAATCAAGCACTGTAAAGCAGGGTTTTTTTTTCATTTTTTCCAAGTAATGTGACGGGCTACCATCTGTTTGTGGTGGGCTGGCAAGGTGGCACATTTGTTTTTGGGCTATTGACTCCAATTGGCTATGAAATTTTCTTTTTGCTTTAGAAATGGCATTTTAAAAACTTTGTTTTCATAAGCAGGTAGTGAGAATGTAACAAGTGTTTGGTAGTCATGTGGCTACTACATTAGTCTTCACACTTTATCCAATGGGACTACTGAGTACCAGAATAAGAATGTGAGAAGAGACTTGATGCGAAAGCTTGTGGGGCCATCACATCATTCTTGTGAGCATCCGATGCATTATGCCAAACCAGAACCCACACAGGGGAAATATACCAGCAAACCAAGAAATATCTAAAGGTTCACCCAAGATTCCTCTTGCTCTTCTTCCATGCTGTCAATTAGGTCAGACTAGACAATTTCTTCCCACTCAAATCAGCTTGAGATTGCCCAGCTTCTGCTGAGACAAAGACCTTGATTGTTTCCAAGTGCAACTATATTGAAGTAGAATCTAGACTCTCACACTACCAAAATGAATGGTTTCGAACAGCCTAGCAAGTCCATCTAAATATTGGCCTTTACCGCTGTGGCCAACTATTTGGTCACAATGACTCTATTGAGCTGAGTTCATAATACAGCTGGATAGAGTTGCAGCTAGGTTCCTCCACATAAAACAATCCACATCACAATGAGTCAAAAAAAATTTCATTTTCTGACATAGCTTCACAAAATGATCAGCAAACTCCCGCATTCAGATGTGGAAGGACATTATCAACCTACATAATAATTGCATACATAACAAGACACAGACCAGGGAAAATATTAAAGTGGCCAAGGGTCTTGAATGTGACAGGTACAAAAGGACTGCCCCCATAATCATGACATCATCTTTTTCCAACCCGCATAACCTCCCCTTCCCTCCCCCACGGAACTCCCCTTCCATTCCCAGTTCCACCCCCCACAATAACCTTCCACTCCTCGTAGGTGCCATGTCACCATCCTATGTTTGTTACACCCCATGTTACCTATTTCGGTGTAACCCACCACCACCATCCGCCATCCCCATGAGACTTTTTTTTCATGCTTGCCCATCCACCATACCCGCCCACCTGCCCACCAGTCATCACTGCCAACCTTTTCACCTTAGGGCATCAACGTTGTCCTTCATCATGCACATGTTTTGTGCTTCGTTTAGCACAATACTCACAAGCTCTTTGTTATTTCTCTACATGCACATTGCTGAAGCCTTTTCACAACCATTGTCCTTCTTCTCAATCTCATCATTTAGAAATAACTATTGCAAGTGGTTTTACAACATGCGATTCACCTTCAGGTACGTGCATTGCCTAATTTAGAGGGCATTCCCTCTACTTTAGTTGCAAAAATTGCAAATAAGATTGTTAGTCCTTAATAAGCTTGGTTGTAGAAATTGCAGACCTAAGATTGCTTTTGACCTTCAAGTTCCAAAGTTTCCAAGCACCTCATGTTTGATGCATCGTGTGTTTACACATGGAGATGTTTCCTTCTTCTTCATTATTACTTCTATTTGGTTGTAGGTTCCAAAGTTGCCAAGTGCCTCCATCTCCCAAGGCATTGTTATAGCTATACCACTTTCTCGATCTTGCGTTTTTCCATGTTTCTCTCGTGTGATATTCTTAAATCATTTTCCATCATACTCAACTTCTACTTTAGACCGGGTCCTTGCAATTGAAAAAATACGCAACATTGTTATGCACCAACCAATGTAACATTATTTTTTGGTTGCTATTTCCTTTCCAAAACAAATTGTTGATCATTCTTGTAACATGGCATGTTGGTGAAACCATATAAGTGTGTTCAAGCCATGTAACTTGACCATGTCCTTGTAAAATATTCCCCCTTTCATTGTACCTCAAAGTAACATGTAACATGATTGTTTTTGTTGTAACTTGTCCCACTTATTTACCTTGTAACAATGATAATCTCAATTTCATGTAACAACTGACCAAAGGTATTGTGTTGCCTTTGCAAAATCAGTTGAACCAATTTTCAAATAACCTACAAGACATTTGGACTAGGTATTCATTCCATGGAACCTTAAGCTCCCTTTGTAACATGCTTACAAATTGTTTGTGCCACTTTGCGTCAACCCTATCCTAATTGTAAAATTTGTCTTGCAATATGAAATTTCCTCCCATGTCAATCTCATTGTTGTTCATTTCCATGTCCTTTTAAAAGATGCCCTCTTGCATTGTACTTCAATTAGGTATATGATACGTAACATGGTTGTTCTTGTTGTAATGGTAATTTCAATTTCATGTGACATCTATCAAAAGGTATTTGTGTTGTGCTTGCAAAATTAATTGAATTAGATTTCAAGTAACCTACAAGACATTGTAACAAGGTATTCATTCCATGGAGCAATCAATAACTTGATTGCTTGTGTCATAATTGGTCCCACTTACCTTGGTATGTTAATCTAAATTTATCATAACAACTAACAAAATTTGGGTTGCCCTATTTATCAATTGAACCAAATTTCAAATAACCTACAAATTTTTTGAACCAAATATACATTCCATGGAACGATCAACTAATTTGATTACTTGTGCCATAACTAATCCCATTTACCTAGGTATGTTAATTTGAATTTGTCATAACAACCAAAAATATATATTTGGGTTGCCCTTGAAAATCAATTGAACCAAATTTCAAATAACCTATAAGATATTTGAACCAAATACTCATTCTATGGATCCTTAGGCTTCCCATGTAACATGCCTACAATATGTTCATGCATGTTTGTGTCAACCGTATCATAGATGTAACATGTGTCTTGCAACATGAAATTTCCTCCCATGTCAATCCCATTGTTGTTCATTTCCATGTACATATTGTACATCATTAGTTATTTGATGTAACAATTGATTAGTTGTGTTGTAGTTCTAATTTCACTTACCTTGATACGATAATTTCAATTTCATGTAACATGTGAATTGTTGTTATAAAATGAAAGGGGCAAGAAGAAAGATATGATATGGAAAAGTTACAAGTGAAATAAGTGGTTACATTACAAATACTTTAAATTATGGAAACGTGTGCATGGATCAACATAAGGAAACTTTGGAAGCAATGATGGGGTGTGTTTAGCAGCCACCACCAAGTCCTTCAACTACATAGACATTTATTGGTGGAATGAATATCGTGTAACCCCACAACATGGACTAGATGGGACATGCATTTAAAAAAAGGTTCATGTGGCATATATTCCATGGGATAGAGTTCATGATTTCCTAGATGGGGAAGAAACCAAAGGGGATGTTCAATGGAAATTCATTGAAAAAGACAATTGAATCAACAATTATATGAAAATTCCACAATGGAATAATTACTCTACAAGCATGTGGTAAATGAACTCATACTTAGTTGTCCATAACATGTCAATTATAGGTAAAAACATTAATTGATCATCATTACCTTTATTCACCTATAAGTTATGTGTTCAATAATACATTTTTTATAAAATAGGTATATAAATTTTTTGGAACATATCATAAAATACAAACATATTCAATTAAACATTATGTAGATGTTAACATTTTATTGAACTATGCATGCATGTGGTTAGACTAATTTGACATGTTATACTATGTTATAAGGTTACACATTTAGGGAGATGATTGATCCACCAATGTGTGCCATGGCATTCAATTCTTTTGTTGGTATCACTATGAATATGGACCAACAGATTCCTTTGAAGCCATGCAAACTCTCCAACCCAATATGTGTTCCATGAAAACCAAAAAGAATAATAAAAGCAATGATACTACTAGCCAAGGGCATATTAGGGTCCCCAAACTTCCATGAAGGAACAAAGGGATTCCCATAAAAAATGTTGTTGTTGTTCATTAATTATAAAAAGGTTTTATCTTTGCCCAACAATTGTTGAAATGTGTTATGCCACATTTGAACACATCAACAAATTGGGTCTTATTGTCCATGGTAATGTGAAATGTAGTTACAAGTCAACATTTTTTGCCCATGTATTAGAAGAAACCAAAACCTTTGTTTTTTAAAACCTACGACTAGGCCTCTCTATATATCAAGTTATGAACAAGCACAATTATTGAGTTAAAGAGATCATGGAAAACAATAAAAACCTATCAAGGGATTTATTTCTATGTGAACAAGACATCTGTAACATGGCATGAAAGCTTGCAAAAAAAACTTATGAAAAACATGAAAATGGTGGAAAGAGTGTTCAAATGTGGGTGTCTAAAAACAAGGATAAAGTTTTCTTCTACCAAGAGTCTGGGGTTGAAGTTGAAGGAACCTTGTAAAGTTGTAACATGTTTTTCACAATTGCCATACAAATTGAATGGCATAAAAAAATGATGTTACATCATGGGCATGAAAGTGGTGTGTCTATTGATGCTACATTTGGAACAAATGATAAGAAGGTAACTTCATTTCTCTTTGCTTTAGGGATAGGCAGCCTTAGTAACATGTATAAAGATGAATATCTTAAAATTCAATGTGAGTACATGTTACATGTCCATTGTTGTGGTCTAAATCTTTCATGGCAAATATAACATGTTTTCTTTTAAGAATGTCACTTTCTAATTTGTATTTGCTAACATTGTAATAACCTACAATATGTGTTTGTAGTTTTTCATGTAATATGTTACAATTTTTGTGGGTCAATTGTCATTTTGTTCTTGATCCAATAGTAACACTATATTTTATGTAACATGTTATATTTAAAGTGTGTTCTTGTATCCACAATTTCCATTAGATACGATGATGGTTTTTAATGAATGGCATAATGGTGTGTCTGTTGCCTACATTATCGCTTCAAGTTACAAGATGCTTGATTTGTCCCTTTGGATGGATGCATTGAACAAGAGCTTGTTGATAATTAATGTAGATTGACACCCCAATGCCTTCATTGTTGATGATGCTTGAATAGAAATAAATAGTTTAAGGTACAAGATGTCATGACCTCTTCTATTTTGTTGCATTGATGGTTTTTTTATTACAAGGAATTTTTTTGAAAACATGTCATAATAAACTACTTAACTATACATGAATGGCATATTGTAGTTCTTTAGACATATTGAGTAAATGTCATATACCTATAAATATTCCATGGAAAGTAGGGTTCAATGCATGAAATCAAAGCTTTTAGCATGTGAAGTTTGTGGGTTATGACCTAAACTAACTTCCGAACATGTGGCATTGATTCACAAATTACACTCTTAATATTCATTGTATGTAACAAAAGCTTCTTACACATGTATGGGCTTATGTTTATTCTATGTAACCAATTACATTGCATGTGACTACGGAGGTGTGGCCTCAAACAAAGATATTCTTGTGCTTATGGCATGTTCAAAGAGCTTGGTTGAAACAAGCATGCATTAAAATTAAGGATACTTCTATTCATGCAAATGCACTCAAGGTGTTGGCACATATAATGTACAACATTGATTGCCCAAATGATCAGAAATTGGATTCATGGGCGAAGGTTGAATTGGCAAGTCTAATGAATGAAATGCCTATTGTAGATTCTTTTTGGAGTTATATAGAATTTGGGTGGCTGCAAAAAAATGAGATGTGGGTGGTGGGTAACTATAACCTACCTTATGCAAGGCAAGATACCAATGTAGCCATTGAGAACTACCATGCAAATTTGAAAGCCACCCTTCATTCCTCCAAGGGTAGATTCCATGGGAGATGTGTGGATTGGGCAATACATTGATTAGTTGGTAATGTTTTGCTTTATTATTGGTATCATTCCTTGTGAAAAACCATGGATTTGTCATTAATAGAATTTTTTTTTTGTCATTAATGTACTCTTGAAGGTGAAGATGATTCCTAATTTTTGTGTCATGTTACCCACCATGAATTGTGGGGCGGCATTAGTTACACCTAGGAAATGACCACATAAAAAGTATTGGGTCCATAACCTAGAACTCAAATGGGCATCTTGTGATTGCCCATATGCACAACATGGGAACATTTGTAAGGACCAAGTGAAAGTGCTTCAACTTCTTCATCTTAAACTTGCAAAAGGTATAACAACATGTTACTATGGTGCTTTGAAAGGGACAGTCCATGGAGGTTGCCAAAATCTATTAAGTCCTACTACAATAAGTAGCTCACCAAATAATGCACAATACATCCCACCAGCCTCAAGGACACTATAAGCAACACCCAATGTGGACTCAGAGGATGAAATTTGTCACCTTCAAATTGAGTTGGTGGAGGAAGCACAAGATAACCAACTATTGTTGGAACATTTGCTTGCTTCATTACAAACTATTAGTGGCGAACAAAAAACACTTCAATTAGAAATTCAAAATTGAGTGTTACATCCTTCTCATAAGGTGTTAGCATTTAAATACAACCTAAGCAATAATGGTTAGAACTTGAAATGTTGCAAAGATTTTTTAAGAAAGGAGTACTAAGCATGTGAAAAATGGGTTATGGAAATGGGGATTGTTATTTGGTGAGCGTGTGAATGTGAACATGAGAAGGTGAGTAGGATTGAATTTTTTTGGAATATAATGTTGACACATGGCACATAATATTTTGTGACATGGAGAAATATTTTTCCACATGTACATGGATGAAAAATAAAAATGAATGAACAATATTAATAGATGAAAAAAAAATGAAAGGATAAAATGGATGAAAAATGAAAACAAATGAACAAAAAAAAGGATGAAGGAAACTTGTTCATAACTAATAATTATGTGTCAATCCAAACTTTACATGTTCACAACCCAGAGGTATGTGTCAATTGAAACACCACTTGTTCATCTTTAAGAAGTACGTGTCAATCAAAACACTACCTCTTCATTTTCAAGAGCTATGTTCCCATTAGGAAATGAAACAATATGAGGTCACACATTCTCTACACCATTTCAACTTGTTTTTATTCGAATTTAGTCTTTCAAACCTCTTATGTTTAGGTTCATTCTTGTTGCTTGAAAAATCAAACTGCATTTTATGGTTACCACTCATTTGCAATTACCAAAGATTTATTTTACAATGGCAAAAGGAAAATTTATAGCAATGGTCACACCAAACACCTTGGAAACTATGATTGAATACACTTTAGGTTGACCTAGGTGGGTAGGTCGTACTATGTACCTACCTACCTAGGTATATAAGTAGGTTGGGGAGGTTGATAGTTTAAAATTATGTATTATTTTATTTTATTTTATTGAGTTAAGCCATTTGATTGACTCATCCCATGCACACAACTTTCTTAATGTGAAATTTGATGACTACACTCCTTGTTCATATAGTGTTCAAAATAGGAATGAAGAACAAACAATATGGGATAAGTTTTGAAATTACAACTTTTTCACAAAATAAATTGCAATTCCAAAACTTTCCTCATGCCTTTTGTTCTTAGTTTTTATATTTATAAACAATTCAAGTACATAGCTCATTAGGTAATTAGATAACCATTTGATTAACAATGATTAAATTTAACATATATTTAAAATATAAACTATACAATATAAATATTAAGTATTCATTATCAACTATTTAATTAAATAATAAAAGTTTAATATGTAACTAACTATCTATTTAAATTTTCACAAGTTGTTAATACATAACTCAAAGATAAATAAATAAAAATTAATTCAGATATAAAGTTTATAAATTACATATTGTGAATAATTATGTTCACTTAAAAAATAATTATGCATATACTATAATTAATTCATATCTGAAGTAATTACAATGATTTAAAAGTAATGTAACATTAATTACAGTAATTAATTTCTTTTATTGTAAGAATATAAAATGTAAAATGTAAAAATCTATGTTTTAAAACGAATTATTTAGTGTAACTTATAAGTAATAAATATAATCATTTATAATTACTTATTAAAGTGAATCATTATAAATAACACTAGTGAAAAGATCCTTAAAACTCAATAATAATAATAAATTGAAATATTAATTTTAGATTCCAAAAAAGCAATTCAGAATTCAAATATCATTTTTTAGATGAAATAATTCTTTTAATTTAAATTTTAAAAATTCAGAATTGAAATGTCAATTTTTAGATTCAAAGTTGAAATGTCCATTTTTCAATTTAAGAAAATCTGAATTGAAATATTAATTGTTAGAATTGAAAATAATAATTTAGAATTCAAATATCAAAATTTAGATCAAATAAGCTTTTTGAGTTTAAATAATTTTTTTAAAAATTCAAATAATCTTTTAAAGAATTGAACTAGCAAATTTCAGATTCAAATATCAAATTTCAAATTCAAATAGTTTTTTTTCAAATTCAAGTAAATAAACAAATAATTCAAATAACTATATATATAATATGAATTCTAGTAGCAATTTTCAAAATTGAAACATCGATTCTAATGTTTAAATCTAATTTTCATAATTTGAATTATAAATTTATACTCAAACAAATATTTTTGAATAAAACTAATAATTTTAAGTATTCTTATTTAAAACTTCAAATTCAAATATTTATTTTTAGATTCAAATAAACTTTTTAGAATTGGAATGACAATTTTTAGACTTTGATAATGATTTTTAATTAAACAGAAAAATTAGAATGCAAATAAAAAATTCAAATTCACATAAATGTTTCTTAAATTTAAATTTTAAATTCAAATACATATACATTTCATAACTGAAATATTAATTTTCAGATTTGAATAATGAATTTCAGAGTTCAAATATTAGTTTAAAAATTCATTATATGAACAATATACATGCATACACATAATTAATATACACACAAATATATATTTATGATATATGTAATATATTGTAAATATAATTTTAATACAAACATAAAAATACATCCCTATGTCACTGTAAAATACATTTTGGATGTAACTAATTTGGTGACTATTGTGACTAATGGGACATATCGATATATTCATGGATGAAAATAAACCTGCCATCCAACTTATACGATGAAGTTTCCAATAATTGCATCGTAGTTGTAAGAGTGACCAAAATAGTTGAAATTTTATTTTATAGTTGTAAATACTCTTAAACTTAATCACAAATGATTACAAGTCACATATAGTTGCAAACGAAGTGGTTACATTTTGGCTGATTTCTACTATTGAACTAAGGTCGCCAAATGGGTTGACCCCATCAAGTGCCAATCCCAACCTAACATTGCGTGCATCGCCACCAAATTATGGCCATTTTTCATTGATATGTTTCCAAGCAACAAAATCTACCACGCTCTTCACAATGCCATCTGAACTAGCACCAGCCTTGTGCCATTGCAAGAGTTCAACCGCTGATTTACATTTACACATCCTCATTAATCTTGGAATTAAAGGAAAATGACGCAACACTTTTCGTGGGACTGTAGTTGACCCATCAACAAACCTATTAGTTTGGCATTTAGGACAACATCAACATGTTCATATATGTTTCGAAAGAGCACACAACCATTCTTACAAACATGTATAGAAGTGTATGTCAAACCAAGAGATTTTATTATCTTGTAAGCCTCATAACTTGTGGTTGGTAGCTTGTTATTTTTTAGCAATAACATGTTTTGTAACAATGAAAATAATTCGTCCATGAATGTATTTGTATTACCATGCATTGTGCTTAGATTTAATAACAACAACATGGTTAACAACATGTTACATGAAGACCTTTCATAAAGCAGGGTTGCTACTTTTGCAAACAACACCTCCATGAGAATCTTTATGTCTATTTCATTTTGTTGTACCCCACCATGGTCTACATCATTTTGTTGGGCATCCCCATGGGCACCTTCTGTTCCCAATGGTTGACCAACTTCACATGGGCTTGTATTCTCATAACACACTTGTTGTAATCCATTGGCCTTAGCAAATGCTTCAGTCACTAATCTTTGAATTTGGACTTGTACATCAAGTGTTGGTGGATCAACAAGCACATGTCCTATGTTGTGGCCTTTTAATGGCAATGCTTCACCATCCACATATTGCCTTCCAATATTGTCTAGTACTGAACTATAATTGGTAAATGTTGATTATATGAACAATATAAATACCAAATGTAAGTTTTGTTTTCACAAATGCAATGCACATAGATTCTCCAACAAAATTTCACAATTAAATTATTAATGCAACTTGGTCCATATGTCCCATTTAACTTATTGCATTTTATCACTAACCCAATTTGAGATTATAATTTAACTATTTAACACAGTTTCATATAATTTGGCTATGTTATTACTAGCCTAACCCAAATGAAATGTGTAGCAAAATGTCATGAACTCCTAATTAACAACCAAGACAATTCCTAGATATTATAAATTTCAATCATGGCAAAAAAAATTATAACACTTCATGTGCATTCATTTTTATAAGGAGAATCGCCTACCACCATGGGCCATTGAAAATAAGGATCATGACTAAAATATCGCAATTTTTTTTTTATTATGTGGCAATTATATCGTTTTGCACCATAACAACAAGTGCATGGGTGCTTATAGTTCATTAAACCTTGTTTTGTTGCTTCACGCTCTTCAACTTCACATAGAAGTTGGGGATCATCAACTTCAAACATTTGTGTGGTAGCCTTAGTAATTGTACTATTTGTAATTTTCAATAGTCCAAGTATGCACAGATAGAGTTCAATGAATAAGAGATTAATGAGAGGAACAACAACACTACATATGTTTGACCAATCTATATTACACTTACTGCCAACTCTTCTGCAATAGAATTTAATCAAGAAAGAAAGTTAGGATCTTCATACATTCATCATTTAAATTACTAGTGTACTTGGAATTAATTAAGTTGATAAGTAGTGAAAACAATGAACTATAGTCTATGAAGTTATTTCATGGCCATTATTTAGATGCATAATACCTTGGAATATTTGTGGCTTAAAGTCACATCACACAAATCTTGGAATAGCTATAGAAGGTGATTAATTGAATTCAACAATCTTAAAATTCATGAAGTGAAACCAATTGCCTCAATCAATCAATCCTAATGAATTAATCATACATGTATTTTTTGTTGGTTAATCACTTTCAACTATCTATGGCATAGAAGTGGACTAGTGTTTATATCCAAGTTCCAATAATGCAACATAATGTACAAGTTATTGTGTACACATGATATGCATTTAAACAATGAAACATAATACACTACCTATATACATAATGTTATTAAATAATGCAAGAATTTTATAAGGCATGCCATTGGTCCATCTAGTATATGACAAATTATCATGCCACTTAACAAGATATATGATTCAGCTAAATCATATTGGCTCAACATACTTGGGTGGACACATATTGCATTTTGTATCTAGGGCTTACGTGGCAAAAAAGACTAGCTAGTTCAAATTTGAAGAACAATTCACAAATGGGGTTATGGCTCAATTGATGCAAACAGGTTAATAGTTCTAATAGTTGTTTCTGGGGAGAGGTTTTTGCTTTCAAGTGCCCCATGAATGCGAGCTTGCATTATTCAAAGCTCATAAATGTTATATAAGGTTAAGTTTTACATTTTCCATCCATTTTTTGAACTACATGGCAGAGTTGAAATTTTCTTACAAGAGCAAATCATACAATACATGAAACAATAATGTGATTTGGGAGAAGGGGTGTTATGTACCAGGTGTAGTAGCAACTGCAAATTGAGTAAAGCTAGAATTGGCGTTAAGATGGAAACCTTACAACACAATGAGGAATCAAGAAAAGATTATGAAGATGTGAGGCGACGCATTATGGTTGAAAACCATCAAATTTTTTGCAACATTTTTAGCCCAAATTGGTGCACAACTTCTTTTCCTCTCCATTTCCTCATGGATTTGCTCTAACAATTCTTCTAGACAATGGTTTCTTGTCAACTAACTATGTGGTCCATAAATTACAAAATAGCCAAACAACACCTTTTAGACAAGTCTTGTTCGTGGTAATTGGAGAGCCTATGTCATTCATACTTGGGCATGAGCTTTGTGTCATTTAGGGGTTGATGGACTTCCTCACAAACTTCCAACCTTTTTTTTCCTATTTATTTTAAGTAGCATATTCAACTAAAATCAATCATATTGCATGGAAAAAATGCCATGTAAGTAGCACCTCCACTACTAGGAAAGTGGGGTGTAGTTCACTAGACTATTTAATTGTGGAACCATAAAAGTGAATTAGTTCACTATAATTTCAGTGCTTTTACCTTCATTGGTGAAAATGGTTCACTATATGGTGTACATGTTTATTAAGGGTGAAGTT
>Ga0116228_10004118_pt1 | contig 12836 bp, 8 predicted proteins | sample S1TSphfallax_2_FD_89694 | JGI IMG/M metagenome (GOLD analysis project Ga0116228, IMG submission 89694) | Host-associated microbial communities from peat moss isolated from Minnesota, USA - S1T2_Fc - Sphagnum fallax MG | ecosystem: Host-associated > Plants > Peat moss > Unclassified | place: USA... | reverse complement strand
TCTCCGCCATCTGGTGCGCCACTTCGGCGACTTCGCTCGCGGCGTGGAGCATCGACTCCCAGGGCGCGGTCATGATCGTGGCGACGAACCCCGTCGCGCCCTGCGCGGCGTACGACTGCGACGCCGTCTCGACCGCATTCCCCTGATCGCGGTTGAAGAGCGCGTCGTCCGCGCCGTTCGTGTGGACGTCGATCATGCCCGGTGCGATCGTCGAATCGGCCGGTACCGAGAAGTCGGTGGGCCCATCGCCGGGAAGAATTTCTTTGATTCGCCCGTTTTCGACCGCGATGCGACCGTAGTCGGCGTCGCCGGTCCCGAGAGCCAATCGAGCCGGTCCGAGGGTGTACGAGCTTACCACCCCGCCGTATTCCAGGCCGCCGGAAAGCCCCCCTAGGACTGGTGGTGAGCCCGGCCCGCGTCAGGAGCCCGCGAGTGCGGGCTCGGGGGCGATCGGGGGGCTTCGCCGCCCCGATTTCAACGGGGCGAGGACCGTCCGAAGAAGCGGTCCAGGGCGGAACGGAGCTTCGGCTTGCTCGCTTCGCCGTTGCTCGCCGGAGCGTGTGGCGGAGCGGCGGCCTCGGCGGCGAGGCGGCGTTCGCGGCGTTGGGTGTGCTCCTCCGCGCGGGCTTGGAGGGTGTCGCGGAGGGCGCCGAGCTCGTTCCAGCCAGCGGCGGCCCGCTTCGTTTGGGCCGCTTCGAGAAAATCGAGGGCCGAGATCGTGAAGATGCGCGTGACGGCGATGCCGCGTTCGCGCACGTAACGCGCCGCGAGCTCCACGACCGTGCGGCGCTCGCTCGAGGTCTCGTTGTCCGCGATCGTGTGGGCGAGCGACATCGGTGCGAATTCCGCGACGCGGCCGTAGAGATCGAGCTCGCGGTCGGAAAGTTGGCGTGAGAAGAGGCCCACGACTTCGTTCGCCGCGTGCGCCGCGGCGAGCGCGATCTCTTCGGCGGCGTCGTTGCCCGAATCGAAGGCCGGCGCGTGCACGAGCACGAGTTGCCGTGGCATCTTCCACGGCGTCTCGATCAGCACGGGCGTCCGCGCCGCCTGCGCCATCGCATCCGAGGTCGGAATCTCGCGCCACTCACCCTCGCGCTCGAGTGCGTACGCGCGCTCGGCCTCACCGTAGCGCACGTGCACGGGGAAGAGCGCTTCGAGTCCGCCGTCGTCCTGCAGTAGGCGCGTTCCCGCGATCGCGTTGATGAGGCTCGACTTGCCGCGTCGCAGCGCACCGAGAATGACGACGCGGTAGCGCTCCGGGCGAAGCCCGCGATCGTAGGCATCGGCGTCGAAGGTTGCCGCCGGGCGTTCGTCGCTCGCGTGATTTCCGCCGTGCTGCGTTTCCTCGGGCGCGTCGCGCCGCGTCGTCGCTTCCGCGCGTGCGAGTGCGGCGTCCACCGCGCCGAGGCGTTCGACCGCGCTACGCAACGCCTCGCGCTCCGCGGCACTCGCCGATGCGTCGTTCGCGCGTTCGAGCGCGCGCTCGATCGGGCCGAGGGTTTCCGCTCGTGCGAAGACGCGCTCGCGTTCGATCGCCGCGGCGACGTCGGTGTAGACGGCGCGGATATCGTTTGCGAGCTGTGCGACGAACGCGGACACGTCGGCTTCGAACGCCGGAAAGAACGTCGCGTGCGCGTCGTTGCCGAGTTCGCGTTTCATGTACGCCCCGTGTCGGTGAGCCGCGAACGCGCCGGCGACCGCGGCGACGAACGAGACCGTCGGGCCGCCGATCGCGCCGAGAACGATCGTGGACGCGATGCCGCTCGCGAGGTCGCGCGACCACGCGCCGGTTCCGGGTTCTCCGCCGAGACGCAACGCGGCGAAATCCGCGACGCGAAGATCGCCTCGCTTCGCGATCCGGTCGAGCGCGCGCGCCACGTGGCCGGCGACGTCGTTCGCGTACTCGGTCCAAATCGGCGCGACCGTCGCATCGACGAGGCTGTGAAATTTACCGCGGTCGCGGATGCGCTCGATATCTGCCACGTCGATCGTTGCGGAAAGCGCACGCACGGCCTTCTCCGCGAGCGCGCCGCCGCGTTCGACGATCCACGCGCGCCGTTCGTCGCCGGCGCGCTCCGTGTCGTCGCGCTCCCGGCCGAGGAGTCGTTCGCGTTCGGTCAACGCGGCGCTCGCCCGTTCGCGTTCGCTCGCTAGTGTCGCGGCATCGGTTTCGGCGAGCGAGACGGCGCGCCGAACGCGCGCGTCCGTCTTCGACGCAAGCTCGCGTAACACGGAGAGCGTCCGCGCGACGCGCGCGGATTGCGCTCGCAACTCGAGCGACCGTTCGAGGCCCGCGAGCAGCGTCGGGAAGCCACTCGCGTCCACGACGGCCGCGTCTGCATCGAGCGTTCCCGCGGCGTAATCGCGCGCGGATACGGAGTACACCTCCGCATCGGGCGCGTAGCGTGCGGCACGCTCGACGATCCGCGCTCGCGCGGCGCGCCACGCTTCGCGACCGTCGCTCTCCGGCATCTTCCACAGATCGATCTTCGTTTGCACGATGAAGATCGTGCGGACGTGCTCGCCGATCAACCCGAGGAACGCCGCGTCGCCTTCGCTGAACGGCTGCTGCGTATCGATCAGATAGAGCACCGCGTCCGTTCGCGGGAGATACGCGAGCGTCGCGCGCCGATGTGCCGGATTGAGCGACGCGAGCCCCGGCGTGTCGGCGACGACGAAGCCGCCGCGCAAGAACGGCGAGTCGATCGAGACGACGACGAAATCCGGCGCGAGGTCCTCGCCGAGCTCGGACATCGTGTCCGAGGACACGCCGTGGAGCGCGCCGCGCGCATCGCCCTTGCCGACCGCGACGAAGCGCGAGAGGCTATCGAGCGGGATGCGCTCCGTGCGGCCGGACGGATACTTCGCGATCGCCTTTTCCGGCGTACCGTATTCGAGTTCCGTGATCGTCGCCGTCGACGGGTTGATGTCGGTCGCGAGCAAACCCGCGATGCGGCCGTTCGCGTCGTAGCGCGTCTTCCCGAGTAGCGCGTTGAGGAGATAGGATTTGCCGCTCGAAAATTCGCCGACGACCGCGAGCGTGTACCGCCGCTCGAGACGCTCGCGGCTCGCGGCGAGCAGCGCGAGATCGTCCTCGCGCGTGGGCCATGCGGCGAGTGCGGGGTCGCGTAGGAGCTCGTCGACCGCGTCGAGCGACGCGACCAGCGCCTCCGGTACGGCGGGCACGCCTGTTCTCTATCCCCGAATGAGGGCGAGCGCCTCGTCGCGATTGCGCTGCATCAACTCTTCGGTATCGCCTTCCACGTTGAGGCGTAGGAGCGGCTCCGTGTTCGACGGCCGCACGTTGAGCCACCAATCCGGATACTGGATGGTGATCCCGTCGAGGTGATCGATCTCCGCGTCTTTGTAACGCTCTTGCAATTGCGCGAGCTTCCCCGGGATGTCTTTCACGTGGCTGTTGATCTCGCCCGAGCGGAACCGCGAATCGATCGGTGCGATCACCTCGCTCACGGGCTTCCCCGCGTCGCTGAAGACTTCGAGGCACTGCAAGAGTGCGATCATGCCGGAATCGGCGAACCAATTGTCGCGGAAGTAGAAATGCCCGGAATGCTCGCCGCCGAACACCACGTCTTCATCGCGCATCGTTTTCTTGATCAGCGAATGGCCGACTTGCGACCGTACGGGAACGCCGCCGTTCTTGAGGATTTCCTCGGGAACGCTGCGGCTGCAGATCAAGTTGTAAAGAATCTTCGCGCCTGGATAGCGTTTGAGCGTGTTGATCGCGACGAGCGCGGTGACGATGTCGCCGCCGATGAGGCCGCCTTTTTCATCGACGATGAACATGCGGTCCGCATCGCCGTCGAACGCGACGCCAAGATCGCACCCGTGTTCGAGCACCGCCTTCTGCAGGTCGACCATGTTTTCGGGTTCGATCGGGCTTGCGGGATGGTTCGGGAACGTACCATCGAGCTCGAAGAAGAGCGGCGTCACGTGGCACGGCAGATGCTTGAAGACGTACGGCACCGTGAGGCCCGCCATCCCATTCCCCGCATCGATCGCGATCTTGAACGGCTTGATGCGCGCCGGGTCGATGAAACTCAAGCAGTGTTGCGCGAAATCGTCGAGCACGTCGCGGTGCGAGATCGTGCCCGGGTGCGCTGCGGGCGGCGCCGCGTCGCCGTTTGCGATACGATCGCGGATCGCCGAGAGGCCCGTCTCGAGCGAGATCGCTTGCGCGCGATCGCGCGTCATCTTCAATCCGTTATAGTTCGCGGGGTTGTGGGACGCCGTGATCATGATGCCGCCCGCGAAATCGTACTTTCCGACGGCGAAATAGAGCGCGTCCGTCGAGACCAATCCGATATCGGTTACGTCGGCGCCCGCTTCGTTCGCGCCGCGTGCGAGCGCGGCGAAGAGCGATTCGCCGCTCGGACGCATGTCGCGGCCGACGACGACCGACGTGATGCCGAGTTCTTCGACGAACGCGCGGCCGATCGCATAGGCGAGATCGTCGTCGAGTTCCGCCGGATAGATCCCGCGAATATCGTAGCTCTTAAAAATGTTCGGAACGATACGCGACGGCATGTGCGGCGCTTTTGGGGTATCGCGCGGCGTCTCCTCGCCCGGTCCGCACGCCGCGAGAAAGCGTTCGATCGAATCCGCCGCGGCATGCGGCTCTTCTTCATGTGGGAGCAGTCCGGAGTTCGCGAACGTCGCGATGCTGCCGCGCGACGCGAGTCGTGCGTACTCTTGCGCGTTCGCGACGGGATTCGTTCGCGATGCTCGGTCGCCCCATAAAACGAGGACGGGGGCTTCGACGAACGGCAGATCTTGCGCGAGGTCGACGTTGAGTTCGCCCCCGACGAAATACGAAGGCACGAAGCGCGCGCCCGGTTGGTGCGTCACCGCATAATAGTTGTCCACGATCTCCGACGTTACGGAAGTCTTCTCCGCGTACGATTGGAACTCGAGGAACCAGCGTAACGTCGGTTTCGCCGCGAGCGCGTTCCACGCGCTCTCGCCGGCGATCGGCGAGCGAAAGATCGTGCCCGCGACGCGTTGGGCCGGTTTGGGATCCGCATCGAGCACGCCGGCGAGTCCCGTCGGGCAGATGAGCGCGAGTGCGGCGACGCGATCGGGGCAACGGGCGGCCGCGCGCGCGGCGAACGCCGCTCCGAGAGAACTCCCCACGAGCGCCATCGGGCCGTCGAAGAATTCGCCGAGCGCGTCGACGATCTGTTCCACGAAGAGTTCGGCGCTGTAGACGAGCTCCGGCATCTCGGAGAGTCCGCAGCCGAGCAGATCGAGTGCGACCACGCGATGCGTTCGCGCGAGGAGCGGCGCGAGCTTACGAAATTCGAACGAGGAGGCGCCGGCGTAGATGCCGTGGATGAGGAGGATCGGCAGCGCGTCCGGCGTCGGCACGTCGGGCCCGAGTTCGGTGACGAAGACGTCGTACGTGCGCCACGTCCACGCGCGGCGGGTGCCCCCGATGCGATCGACCGGGAGGGGGCCGGTCCGCAGCGATCGATTGACGAGCGCCGCCGCACTCGTGAGGCCGACGAGCGCCCCGACTGGACGCAGCACGTTCCGTAACCGATCGAACCTACCCACGGCTAGGGCTATTCGTAGCCTCGGACGGCAATCCGGCACGCGGACGCCCGCGGTCGCGTCGCAGGCGGGCTTTTACCGCTCGAGCCGAATCCTCACGTGATGTTCGAACAGCTTCCGCCCGTTTTGGAGCGGAGACGAGGTGACGTCGCGGGAGAGGCGCTCTTCGTGGCGGACGCCGTAAGCGGCGCTTTGACGTACGTGAATTCCGTCGCGTCCGAAGCGTTCGAACTCGCTCCCGATCGGCTTGCCGAGGTCGCGTTAGCCGATCTTCTGCCGGAGCTCTCCGATCTTTCGCAACGCCGTTTCGCAACGTCGGCCGAGACGCCGCTCGGCGAGCGCGCGTTCGACGTCGTGGTGACGCCGCTCGTGGGAACGCCCGGTAACGGAGCCGTGCTCGTCACGCTGCGACGGCGCGCGATCGCGTTCGAAGGTACCGTCGAAGAGAAGCGTTCCGAGCGGCTCGAGTCGCTCTGGACGCTCGTCGTGCGTCGCGGTTTCGCCGGTGCGGAACAAGTGCGTGCGCTGCTTCGCGAAGCGGTCGGCGGCATCGAACTCGAACGCGCGACGCTCGCGCGTGTGGAACTCGGCGAACTCGTCGTCGAGTTCGCGGATAACGACGATCACGTGGCGACGCGGGTGCCGATCGAGACGTCGCTCGAGCGAGCCGCCGTCGCGGGTTCCGGCACGTTTGCGGTTCTCGATACGTCGCTCGATCGCGAGTACCTGAAATTTGCGGACGAAACGCGCTCGTTTCTTTCCTCGGCCTTCCGCGTCGGCGACGAGCGTTGGGTCTTGACCTTTGCCTCGAGCAAGCCGCGCGAGCAGCCCTTCGGACGCGAGGATTGGGAGTACGTCGACGACGTGGTCGAAGCGGTCGCGCGCGGAATCGAGCGCCGAGCCAACGACGAGCGCATCGAACGGCTCGCGTATTTCGACGCGTTGACCTCGCTGCCGAATCGCATGGCACTGCACGCGCGCCTCGACGAAGCGCTGGCCGACGCCGAGCGCACCGACGCGCGGGCTGCGGTTCTCTTTCTCGACATAGACGGTTTTAAGGGCGTGAACGACACGGTCGGACATCGCGGTGGCGACGTCGTGCTCGCCGAGGTGGCGCAGCGCTTACGCAGCACGCTGCGTCGCGACGAATACATCGGTCGTCTCGGCGGCGATGAGTTCGCGATCGTCATGCCCTGCATCGCCGATCGCGCCGAAATCGAATCGATCGCCAACCGCATCGGTGGCGTGCTCACCTTTCCGTTTGCCGTGGAAGGCAATCGCTTCTCGCTCTCCGCGAGCATCGGCGTCGCAATCTTTCCGGACGACGCGCGGGGCCGTGACGAACTGCTGGCGTGTGCGGACGCGGCGATGTATTCCGCGAAGGACGACGGCGGTTCGCGCGTACGCTTCCGCGAAGTGCAAACCGAATCCGATGCGAGCTTCGCGGAGAATTCCGCGCTCGCCGGCGAGCCGCGCGACATGGGCTACCTGCTGTGCTATCAGCCGATCCTCGACGTGCGTTCGGGTCGGGTGACGGCAGCCGAAGCGTTGATCCGCCGCATCCACCCCGTTCACGGGTTGCTCGCACCCGAGCGCGGTTGGTCGATCGCGCACGACGAGGCCGGGCGGCGCGCGCTCGACCGTTGGGTCTTGCGCGAAGCGACGATGCAGGCCGGCGTCTGGAGTCGCGCGGGCACGCCGATTCGTATCGACGTGAACCTCGCGGCCTACGATATCGGCGAGATCGATGCGTTGCTGGCAAACGACGAGCTCGTGGCCGACGTCCGCTTTCTGCGGATCGAAATTTCGCCACGTCAGTTCGAGGACGAAAATGCTGGCGCGATGGTGGCCTTCGTGAAGCATTGCGCGGCGAACGGCGTCGGGTTCACGCTCGACGACTTCGACGGAAAGCTCGGCGCGCTGGCCGCGCTCGCGCACCTTCCCATTCAGAGCGTCAAGTTGGAACGCGCGCTCGTGGAGAGCATCCCTGTAAGCCGCACGACGCGCGCGATCGTCGAAGGCTCGATTCTCGTCGCGCGATCGCTCGGGTGGAGCGTCGTGGCCAAAGGCGTCGAGACGAGCGCCCAAAACGACGCGCTCGTCGGACTCTCGTGCGACGCGGTCCAAGGTTTCTACGTCGCGCATCCGATGACGTCGAAAGATTTCGGCACCTGGCTCCGCGAGCGAAGCGCGCCGATCGAGCGTCAGGCGTAGTTTTTCGCGATGCGATGCGCGTGGTTCGACATCTGGTAAAGGAATGGACCTTTTCGCTGTGTGGTCGGGCGGACGTGACGAACGTTGTCGACCGTATGCGAATAGTTCGGTGCTTTTTTACTCCATCTGTTTAGTGCACCGAGGCTGTTCGCTCTCTAAACTGGACAAATGTATACCCAGGCGCATTGGGTGTCGCTCGGCCTTATATGAAGGGGGCCATCCCGCGTCTGTTCGTTACCGAATCTAGGAGGATCATTGGCTACACGATCTCTTGCGTTTGCGGCGTTTATCGCCGTCGGCGCCGCGTTTTGCGCGACGTCGGCTGTAAACGCACAGCCGGCGCCTGTCGCGAGCCCCACCGCGACGCCGGCCGCCGTGAAAGCGCCGGCGCCCGCAACCTCCGCATCGCCCGCGGCGACCACGGCACCGACCCCGGCGCCGACTCCCTACAAACTGATCACGCTCAACGGCTCGCTCGACGGCGGGTGGGAGACGATCGAGGGCGCCGATAGCGCGCGCTTCGTCACCGGTACGCCGAGCCGCGTCTTCGATGCGAGCACGGGTCCGTTCTACGATAGCAACGGTGGCCGCTTACTCAATCCCGCGAACGATTTCAGCAACTCGCTCGATCTCCAGAATGCGAACTTGCAGATGACGCTCAACGGACCGTTCATCAGCGGCAAGCTCGAAGGCAGCTTCGGCACGGACGCCGACGTGATCGCCTCGAACGGACAGTCGCGTTCGGGCAACAACCTCACGCAGGCCTACTTGCAGGCGGCGAAGGGTCCGTTCACGTTGATCGCCGGTAAATTCTCGACGCTCGCCGGCGCGGAAGTGATCGAGGCGCCGGGCAACTCGAACTACTCGCGTTCGTATCTCTTCGGATATTCGATCCCGTTCACACATACGGGCGTTCGCCTCACGTACGCGCTCGACTCGAAGATCTCGGTCGTCGTCGGCGCCAATAACGGTTGGGACGATTGGAAATTCGCCGGCAAGAAGAAGACGCTCGAGGGCGCGCTTCTCCTCACGCCGTCGCCCGGGTACGCCGTTACGCTCGATACGTATAACGGCAACGACTTCGCGCTCGGCGGAAGCTCCGCGCTCGGCGTGCTTCCGGTGTACACGAATCGCATGCTCTACGACGGCGTATTGACGGTCCATCCCACGGGCGCGTTGACGTTGATCGCAAACTACGATAACGGCACGCAACTCGCGGACGGCACGGGCGCGTTCGACACGGCGCATTGGAACGGTATCGCCGGATACGTGAACTACGCGTTCACGCCCGTTTACGGTATCTCGCTGCGCAAAGAGACGTTCTACGATCCCGAGGGCTTCCGTACGTCGATCGTGGGCCAGCGCCTCCAATCGAATACGGCGACCGTCAACTACACGCCCGGAAACAACTTCATCATCCGGGCCGAGTATCGTCTCGATTCGTCGAGCACGAGCTCGTTCGGATACCGTGGAGCGCCGGCGGGCATCGGCCGACCGAACCAAAGTTCGATCGGTGTCGAGACCGTCTTCAAGTTCCCGTAGGAGTCGTGCGTCTCTCGGCGGAGCGATAACCGCGCGGTAACACGCGGACCGCTCCGCCGACACGTACGCGTTCGAACGCAATGCCGAACGCGCGCTCGAGGATACGTTCCTCGAGCGCGTCGTCCGGCGCGGCAAACGCCAGCAGCTTTCCTTCGCCGAGTACCGCGATGCGGTCGGCGAGGTCCGCCGCTTCGTTGAGATCGTGCAGGACGACGAGGACCGTCGTCTCTTCGCGTGCGATGCCGCGAATCGAACAGATCGTCTCGAGCGCGTGACGCGGATCGAGATGCGACGTGGGCTCGTCGAGCAGCACGAGTCGCGAACGTTGCGCGAGCGCGAGCGCGAGCCAGGCCCGTTGACGTTCGCCCGACGAGAGCGTTTCGAACGCGCGCTCCGCAAACCCGAGAAGTCCGACTTCGTCGAGCGCGGCGTCCGTCGCGGAACGATCGTCGGCACTCTCCGACCACGCCCACCACGGGCGGTACGCATAGCGACCCGTCGCGACCACGTCGCGCACCGTCGTTCCGTAGGGCATCTCCACGTCGCTTCCGATCAGCGCGACCGCGCGAGCGCGGTCCTGCGCGCGTAGCGTCGCGACCGTCGCGCCGTCGACGTGAATCGCTCCCGCGGCGGGCGCCGCGAGCCCCGCGATCGTGCGCAGGAGCGTCGTCTTGCCGACGCCGTTCGGGCCGACGATCGCGATCAGTTCGCCCGGTAGCGCCGCGAGCGTGACGTCGTCGAGAAGTGTGCGACCGCCCGCGGCGATGCGCACGTTCGCGAGCGTCAGGTTCCCCATAAGCGTCCGCGCGGTCGGAGATAGAGATAGAGGAACGCGGGTACGCCTGCGAACGCGAGCAGCACGCCGAGCGGGATCTCTAGCGGCGGCGCGAGCGAACGCGCGAGTGCGTCGGCGAGCGGCACGAGCGTCGCACCGAGCATCGCGGAGGCGACGAGCGCGCGGCGCGCATCGGTACCGACGATGCGCCGTGCCATGTGCGGCACGATGAGGCCGACGAATCCGACGATGCCGGAGAGCGTCACCGCTGCCGCGGCGAGGAGCGTCGACGCGGCGAGTACGAGCCATTGCGTGCGCGCGACGTCGATGCCGACCGTTCGTGCGACGCTCGGGCCGAGTCGCAGCGCGTTGAGCGCGGGAACCGTCATCGCGGCGAGCGCGAGCCCGAGCGCGATATAGGGAAGTGCGATCGCGAGTTCGGGCCAACCGCGTCCCGCAAGCGAACCCGCAAGCCACGCCAAGATCTCGTCGCCGCCACCGCGCCCCAACCGAAGCAGCGCGAGGGTGACGATCGCGGAGAAGAGTGCCGAGAGCGAAACGCCCGCGAGGATCAAGCGTTCGACGTCGATGCCGCCGCCGCGCCGCGCGAGCGTCGCCACGAGTACCGCGCTCGCGAGACCCGCGGCGAAGCCGAGCGGGGGCACGAACGTCTCCGCTACGCCCGCGGCGACCGCCACGGCGACGGCGGCACCCGCACCCGCGCTGACGCCCGTGAGAAACGGATCGACGAGCGGATTGCGCAGCAACCCTTGCAAGAGGAAACCCGAAACGGCCAGGCTCGCGCCGACCACGGCGGCGATGGCGACGCGCGGTAACCGCAGCGTCCAGACGATCGTCGTCGCGTCGCTTGCCGCGTGCGGGTGCAGCAACGCGCCGGCGACGTCGGCCGGCGAAAGCGCGGTGCCGCCGACGAAGAGTCCGACGGCGACCGCCGCGAGCATCGCGGCCGCGAGCGCCGCGTAGGTAAACACCGCGCGCGCTTAGGGAGCGGAGGCGCGCGTCCCTGGCGGCGCGTAGCACCCCTCGATGCCGCTGACGTTCGTTACCGGGCCCGTGCGCTCGGGCAAGAGCCGTTTCGCCGAACGTCTCGCGACGGAAAGCGGCGGCGACGTGACCTACGTCGCGACGGCGCGAACCGATCCGACCGACGCCGAATGGGTCGCGCGCATCGCGCACCACGTGGCGCGTCGTCCGGCGTCGTGGCGTACGATCGAAACGGGACTCCTCGGTGCGCCGAGCCTCGCCGAGCTCGCCGGCGACGGTCGCGCGAACGCGGTGCTGCTCGTGGATTCGCTCGGGACGTGGCTCGCCACGGAGATGAGCGCGCGCTTCGAGGTGGGCGGCGAGCCGGCCGCGCTCGACATCGATGCGCTCGAAGCGGCGTGTACGAAGACGGCCGACGCGCTCGCGGCGAGCGTGGCTCACGCAATCGTGGTCGGCGACGAAGCCGGGTGGGGGCTCGTGCCGCCGTACCCGTCGGGGCGCGTCTTTCGCGACGTTCTCGGACGCATGCAGCAACGGCTCGCCGCACGGGCGGAGCGCGCGTACCTCGTCGTCGCCGGATACGCGATCGACCTGCGCGCCGCGGGACGTCTCGTCTAGCGCCGGGAAGTTCGCTCGGATATGCTCGTTCGGCTCCATCGCGCGCTCGGCGCGTTCGTCGTGGTTCTTCTCGTGGTCGTCGCCTGCACGACCGCGTCGTTCGCACGCGTCGCCGCACCGACGCGTATCGTGTCGCTCATCCCGTCGCTCACGGAAGATCTCTTTGCGATCGGTGCGGGTCCGAACGTCGTGGCCGTCTCGGCGTATACCGACTATCCGCCGGCCGCCGCGAAGCTTCCGGTCGTCGCGTCGTTCACGTCGATCGATGCGGAGAAGATCGTACGCTTGCATCCCGACGTCGTCATCGGGATCCCGGCGCAGGCGCGGCTCGTCGCCGATATCGCGCGGACGGGGGTTCGCGTGGAACTCATCGGCGACGAGACGTACGATCAACTGTTCACGGCGCTCGCACGTGTCGGCGAAATCGCGGGTCGCGAGCGCGAAGCGAGCGCGCTTGCCGCACGTTTGCGTGCCCGAACGTCGGAACTCACGCGCGACCTACCACCGGATCGTCCGAGCGTGTTCGTGGTGCTCGAGACGAACCCGATCGTGACGACCGGTGATAAATCGTACATCGCACACCTGATCGCGCTCGCTGGAGGCGTGAACGCTGCCGGCGATGTACCGGAAGCGTACCCACGCTTTAGTGCCGAAGCATTGCTCGCGCGTGCCCCCGAGGTACTCGTGGCCGACACGCTCGGCGGCCTGCCCGCGGTCCTCGACTCGCCGCCGTGGAGCTCGCTGCGCGCCGTGCGGACGCATCGCGTCTACATCCTTCGCGATGCCGATATTCTCGAGCGACCCGGGCCGCGATATAACGACGGTCTCGCGTGGTTGATCGACCACATTCACGGTCATGCCGAAGGGCGCTAACGCTTCGCCGGCGCCGCCGCGCGAGCGGGCGCTGGTCGTCGCCGTCGACCTTCACGATCCGAAGCGGCCGCTCGAGCCGGAGCTTGCCGAGTTCGAGGCGCTGATCGTTGCGGCGGGGGCCGAGCTCGCGGGACGCGTGGTGCAGCGACTCGATCGCGTGGACGCGGCGACGCTCGTCGGGAGCGGCAAGGCTCGCGAGATCGTGGACATCGCCGAAGCCTGTGGCGCGACGAAGATC
>Ga0116228_10004117_pt1 | contig 12836 bp, 7 predicted proteins | sample S1TSphfallax_2_FD_89694 | JGI IMG/M metagenome (GOLD analysis project Ga0116228, IMG submission 89694) | Host-associated microbial communities from peat moss isolated from Minnesota, USA - S1T2_Fc - Sphagnum fallax MG | ecosystem: Host-associated > Plants > Peat moss > Unclassified | place: USA... | reverse complement strand
TGATGAGAATTTGTGAACTCTGTGACAAGGAAATCTCAAGTAGACCTCAATTGACATCAATTGTGATCTTTCTTTCTCATTCAATTCATCCTCACAAGTGCTCGAATTTCTCATCATTGCAAAATTTTCATTCCATGTCATAATTGTGAATCCTCAATAACATCATATATACTTATGTCTCAAGATATATATAACATTGAATTAAAATCATGGTTTAATCACGGTTGTCAGAATGCATTAGAGGGTGTGGAGCAATATCTTGAATGTCTTGGAGAAAGATGTTGTGAGGGAACTTGTCAAGCTCAATTTCAATGTCACCAGAAATGGAAAACAAGTTTGCCAAAAAAATCTTGAGAAGGTTCTCAGAAAGTTAGGGGATCGAAAAATGTAATAAATGGAATGAACAATAGAGGAATTTGTTTCATCAAACTTTTGAATGTTCTAAATGCTATTTGTATAGACTTCAAGTTTCTTCCTCATTATTTGACCATTCTACAAATTTCTTTTTATAATCAAGGTCATCAACTTTCTCTCATATTCACGTGTTGCATATACTAAATCAATTGCTCTAGATAAAGGCATTTGCAATTTTCACTTTTAGAATCAATTTATTCAAATATGCTCCAATTTCTTGCACATGAGGATGCTGAAATAATCTGAACAAGAACTTTAATGAAACTCTTCTGTAGTTGATCTAAAGTTTCAGCTTCATAAGACTCCCATTTGACATGACTCAGTTTTTTTGGCCATGATTAAAGTAGCTAGATTAGGGGGAAAAAAATCCTATTCTGAAATGCATGGATAATTGGATGGGTGTAAGGTACAGTGGACCAATGTTCTACTCCAAATTATCATTTTTTAAAGTTGAAAACAAATATTTGTTTTTGTGGGGTAGAGTGAATTACAAAGGTTTTTTATTGGTTTTTTGGGCATTTTTTCATTTAATTTAAATCCCATTTAGAGATCCCTTTTCTTAACACATGTGCATAAAAATAATTCACAATTTATTATTTAAAAATATTTTATAAACTTTTGAAAAAATCCTATTTTTTAGATTGCTTGTTTAAAAGTACATAAGTAACATTTTACAAATGTTATTGTGCAAAACTTTTCAAACTTAGTTTGTTTAATATGTTATGTAACCAAAATCAAATCCCTAACCAACACATCATAAATGATGAGACCATTTCAAAGTTCATAATAAAAAATGTTGTTAAAATTGCACTCCATAATGTTTGACTTTAAAAGTCCATATTTTGTGTGTTTTTTATTATTATGAAAATTTAATAAATTGAATAGGTATGTATTGAAGTTGATATCTTTGAATTAAGTCCCTATAGAAAAAATATATATATTTACTTATCAAATATGGTCATTAGAATGACAAACACTTTGTAAAACTTCTCTAGAAGTCCAAAAATTGATTTAATGTAGTGTGCATACTCAATTGCAAATCCATGAGAGATTGAATATTAACATTAGGATAGAAATTGTTTCATATTAAAGTTCTCAATAAAGTGGTGCCCTTATTGGGCCTCATTGTTCAAAAAGCTTTTTTTGGGTGGTACCATTAGGAACCACCTTGCCAAAATCATAGGAAAGTTAGACCCAATTAAAAAAATAAAATTCCATCTACTTGTACATTGGTTTATTTGATTGGACTAGGTGGGCTATATTTTCCCCACCTATGCACGCACTCATGAAAAATAATGAACACCCAAAAACCTATAATATGCATTAACATTTTGATTTTTGACCCATTATTGACCCAATTTTTGACTTTTTTAAAAATTAAATGTCCTTACACTTACCCATTAAATTTTTAAAAAAAACTTAGTATATACACAAAGAATGATCCAAGTTAATCAATTAAATAACAAAAGATGAAAATAGTTATCATTTGTGTTCTTGACATCAATGGCCTTTTAGGACTTCATGATCATGATTTCAAAAACTCATAACTAAATGAAATTGATTCAATCAACTATTTATAAAAGGTATCAAAGAGGTTGGCATTTGAAGTATTCTTAAAAATTAACATCCACGAAAAATTCCCCAAAAATAGATTGTTTTTGTGTTCTTGATAAAAAAAAGTCCCTCATGTGACATTCCAGAAACTTTTTTCCTTATGCATTCATTTTTCACATCAAAACACATTTAAAAAAAATTAACTAGATTTTTGAGTTCTACATGACTTGGATAACCTTTTGATAAATAATTTGAAATGAAAAACTTTATTTATGAGAGTCCTATGTTGTTCTAAAGTTGGATGGGTTTCAAAAAATTTAAGGTGTGATATTATTAATGGTACCACCCAAGGATAAGTTTGCCTCATCACCTCTTCTTTGTTCCATCATCTCTTGTTTCATGTTGTCCATAAAGTCACTAGATAAAGGTCCCAATTGGGAAAACCTAAGATCAAATTTCCCAAATTGGTTACATCAAATTATTGTTTTCCACCCACAAGCTACCCCGAAGCTTATGCTATGGGGATCTAAATATAAATGGGCTTTGGGTTTAAGATGTTATGGGGCTATTGGTCAATGATTATGGTTATTGGCTATGGTTATTAGCCATTGGCCATTGATTATGGCTATTGGCTATTCATTTTGGACATTGTCATGTGCTCCTATGTCTTCGCCTATAACTATTGTTATCATCACACATATAACACATAATATAAAAATATATAAATAGTATGCCACATCCAAACCAAAATGCGATTCACCTATAGCAAGCAGGAATCCAAACCCAACACATTAAAATAATAATAATAACATTTACATAAACACAAAAAAACTACAAAGCAGAAAACTATGTTCTAAAATCTCAAATCACCAAAAGTGATTTGACACTATGCAACTTGGGATTATATCCCATGGAAAAATGTCTCAAACCTTGTTCAAGGGGCAAGTACAATTGGGTGGTACCACAAGGAATGTCACATGGTTATTTTTTTCAAAGGGATCAACTTCAGGAACTATTTTGTCATATTAAAATATTTTGTTTTATGAATTTGCTCATACTAGACATATAGTGCATATCTAGGGGATTCTAATGGATCATTTTGATTTAAAATTGGACATATTTTGATGTTCCTAAACATTTCCTTAATGAACATTTCAAGAAATGTCAAAATTTGGGATAATGAACATAGGAATGTAATAAAAATCATGAACAACCCCTTTTAATTTGAGTTTTTATTTTATAAAAAACCCATGATGTATGGTTGTAGAAAATGACAAACAAACATGTTAAAAGATGATTCAAGAATTAATGGATAAAACACGTGCATTAGGAAAAGTAACGATTTTAGGGCCACATGGATTAAGAATTAATTATATAAATTTTTTAGCTTGATTTTGATTCATGCTAAAAGTGCATGTCAAACACCACTTCTTTATGATGTATATTCATCAAAAAGATTAATCCTAAGTACTACAACCTCCATCAATAATTTACCATGTTCCTAGTATTCCTTTCCAAGGAACCCTCTTTCCTTACACCCTTTGTCTAATAGACTAATCTTTTTGGTTACATTTTGGCTGTTCAACTCAAATCTAAAGAATTGGAGCCCTTGGTTTTGGTGGATTAGGGTTTCTTCCATCTTTTTGGAGTTAGGTTATCAGAAAAATTGGTAATAAAAACTTCCTCATCAAAGTTCTTTATGTGCACCATGGACATGAAGCTCTCGCACTTGCATCTTCTTTAAAGCTAAGGTATCAAAGAAACTGGTGATGGAGAGTGTACATCATTAAGGCTCTTACATGCACCATGGACGTAAAGCTCTTGCATTTGCATCTTTTTTAAAGTTACCTAGGTATTGAAGAAATTAGTGATGGCGAACCTCACCAACGCTCATATGTGCACCATGGGCATGAAGTTCACACCCACACCTTCTTTGGAATAAGGGTATCAAAGCAACTATCTATGGTGAAAGGTCATCATTGAAGCTCCTACATGCATTGTGGATGTGAAGCTAATCTTGTACATGAATCCTTGCCAAGTCCTTTTGAGCTAAAATTGATCTTGTTTAATCATAAGTGTTGGAATTTTTTTATTATTGTTGCAATTTGCAAGGGATTTTTTACATTTTCCACATCATTTGTGGTTTTGATTTTAACTTTGTTGTTGTGCACTTTAGAAGGTAGGTTATATACAAACCAACAAAGGAGAATCTTGGGTAGTTTTTTTCACAAAAAATGGGGCTTTCTTGGAAAAAATTTCAAAAAACATGTAACACCTTGAGATGTGCACCCAAAATAGTTTCATAAAATGTTCTTTCAACTAGATGAAACTAGTCCTTGACAAAATTCAAGCATGTTATTTCTAGGATTCATTACTAGTTCATGCAATGGCCAAATGTAAATATGCTTTGAAAATCTCCAATTTCAATTGCAAGCATCAAGAAAACTTCCAATTTTATCTTCCATGGCCAAATATAAATATGCTCTAATCACTTATAATTTCAATTACAAAATTGGTAAAAAGATTTTGATTTTATTTACCATGGCCAAATGTAAGTATGTTATATTCACCTCCAGTTCAATTGCAAGCAATAAGAAAACTTTTGATGTTGTATGCCATTCAACCGAATGTAAGTATGTTTTGATCACATCTAATTTTAAGTTACAACTTACAAGTGGCAAGAATGCTTTTGATGTTATGTGAAAATAGCACACATGGAAAAATTATGCATCATTTTATGTTGGACTTGGACTTAGAATGCACATAACATTCATGTTCACATGTTTTCATCTCAATAGATAAACAACTTATTTGTTTGCTACATGCAATCATCATTTTTGCGAGGAATGTGGCAACCATTTCATCTACCAAGGTACATGTTTTGATCTAGAGCCCATGTTTGCTGAGAGGAAGTAGCATTTGAATGTGTAATCTAGACCATTTGTTGGCAATTTCCTAAACTTGCCATTGTGAACATTGCATGGTGAATTTATTCTGCTAATGGCCTAACATTCATTTGAATCAATAGTTCTACATATAGGTTGTTAACATTTGTTATCACAATTTTGTGATATGGTGAGGTTGGTGATGTTGGTTATGGTGCACATGAAAGGGGTACTAAATTTTTTTTAATCATTATAATTTTGATTAGAAGGAAATTAAATGCAACTACACCTTTGAAATGGCTTGGATGGAAATTAAATGTTGGCATGGAAATTTATCATAATTGAGGTTGAAATTGTTGTACATTGAGTTGCAAGCTGTTATCATGGACTTGAAGCGAAATAGTTGCAGTCAATTATTGTGCATATGTTAGATAAATTGAAAATGCACCCACTTGAATTGGTTGATCTAGAGACTTGTTTTTCACTTTTGCAAGTTTCTACAAGTTATATTGTATGGCAAAAGTAATTTCATGAAAAGCATGGCATTGCGTTTGCATATTATTCAAGACAATTAATCCTTGTCTTTTTATGAAGTAAAATTGGATTCACAATGTAGCAAATTTGTTGAATTGAGTTAAAATTTAAAACCATTGAACCATATTCTATATAGATTGTTATCCACATTTTTCAATCTCAAGTGGCATGGGCATATTAGAACTTGCACTATTTTGTTGAAGTGTGCATGCTTGAACTTCCGATTGAATTGTAATTCCATCAATTAAATTACTTATACATAATAGTTTTCATGTATTCATGTACCTCCCATTTAAATGTTTGTCATTGAAATGGAATGTATAAGGGTAAAAGCATGGTAAAATAGACAAAAAAAGTAAATGTCTCTAAATTTACCTTATATGATGCATATAAAACCAAACAAATAGCATAAAAATGGGTGGAAATATAATTGTAAACCATCCCATACCTCTATCATTACTATAAATATTCACTTCCAAGAAAATTAGGACCCAAATTGTTTTCTAAGTAGACCAAAAGTATCCCCATTTGACAAGTGGTAAATTTGTAAATGGGGATACTTTTTGTTAACTTTTAAAACTTAGTTGCTCTATTACTTTTGGGGATATAGATATCATTATAGTTTTGAGGTGTGGCCGTAATAGAAAGTAGAAAATCTAGCTATTAAAAGCCACTTACCACATACTTTACAAGAGTCCTTATTGCATAAAATAGAGTTTGAACCTACTTGCATTTCAAACAAGTAAACAAAAATCTAATTGAAACAATTTGAAAGTTGAAAATCAATGTACAACAATGAATAACTATGTATATATATTATTAAAAATTCAATATAAACCAATTTTGTCATGGGTTTTATTGTTATTTTATGGCTACTCTCATCTAGCCTTGACAAGATAAAAAGTATGTTCAAAATACCACATTTTCACCCATAATCAATTTATAATTTTGGAATTTTGTTTTGATTTCTTAGTAGCTTCATTCTCTTTCGAATTACAGTTCCAATGGAGACTTTTAATTGGAACAATTGGGCAATACATATTGATGGAAACTTTTAATTATTAGATCAATTATGCCAATTTATTATCTTTGAAACTATGTACATAATAACATATCGCATGTGCAGGTTGTTCATTTGTGATTTTAACACTATTTGCTTGTCTTATGCAGAGCTCCAATCCATCATGATGCATATTTGTGCAAAGTTCATGAGGTGAATTTTTTGGTTTGTTGGGTGAAATATCCTTGATGTTAGAGCTTGTTTAATTTAGTGGTTGGATGTTTGTGCATATTCACCTTAATTTGTTGAACCCTAGTGGTCCTTAGAAGTTAAATGTTCATAGAGTAAACAAAGGTGTGCCCTAGATTTTTTATAAAGAAATAGTCCACTTTCTTGGTAGGTTGGTAATTGTGTAATTGAAATAATGAAATTTGTTATGATTTGCCCACTATTTCAATTACATCAAACTTTGTGTTCTACTTGCCAATTCATCACCTTTGAATCTAGTATGTTACATATGCCTAGTGCTCTTAATTACATAATTTCTATCTTGTGTAGTGTTACATTCCATTATAATCCATACAAGTTGACTACCAAGTTCAATAGGTTAATTTTCTAGGGGTTCATAAACATGGTGCACACTGCCAAACCACAAGATGGTGAAGCTACTCATGCTTGGAAAAAAATTGAAACTACCAAAAAATCAAAACAAAACAAAAGGCAAAGGAGGTGTAGGCAACGACAAAAGATTACAATACATAGTGTTGTGGCCATTGTTAGTGAACCTATTTTTGAAGACACTAGGTATGTGAGATTAGGTATGGATGTTGACCTAAAAAGGTCAACATCCATATGTGCAAAAAGATTTGCAATGGAATGGTTCCATCAAACTGCAACAAGAAGTGTAAAATACCAGAAGATGTTGTTTGGAAAGATCTTAAACAACACAATCTAACAAGATGTACTACCAAATTTTGTTGATTTGAAGAATGCATAGAATGCGACACATAGCTTGTCAAAAGGATGGCAAATTGTTAAAGGTAACCATTTTAAAGATGTCCAATAGGCTTGGAATGTCATCATTCCTATGGTGGCATCTAAATCCATTATTAGCATTCGCTAAATCAATTTTTTTATTGGTATTCATCAAAGAAATTTCAAATAAGGGATGGAAAGGAGGTTGTCTTTAGAATCTTGCATTGACAAGGTTCTTTGGGCTTTCTGTGGGAAAGCTAAAAGGAAGGATTTTTTGTCCCTTGAGGTTTACAACATTGCAATTGTGAAGTTTTGGATTGACAACACTCAAGTGAGTTCTAGTATGAAGGATGTTGGAAGGAGGAGTTTTACTCATAAATCTTGGGAGTCACATGCAACCCCCTTCTTCTAAAGTGTCAGGTATGTTCTTCTATTGTGTTTCCTGATATTTGTATGTTAGGATAGATGCTTCCAATTATATTGCAAGTTTTTTGAAATTTTATTGAACAAATTTCCTACCATTGCAAGGTTTTTTACATTGTACTTCAAGTTTGAACCTTCCATTACCATGAATTTCCTATCATTACTAGTTTTGTGGCATCATGAATTTAAAGTTTCCTTTAGAGACAGGTACCATACATCCTATACTTGTTCAAGTTGTATTGATGTCCTAATGTTTCTTTTGTGGTTCTTGCATTTTCAAGTATTTTTCCTCTTATGTTGGATGTTGGATCCATTATTCTTGAACAAATTGATGTAAGGAACATGCCCATTCCTTGTAGATTTTTCCTTGTTGACTTTCCTTTCCTTATTTCATTCATAGTTCATATGAACTTATGTGCATTCCTTGGTCAAATCTTGTCCAAGAATAAAGGTGTAATGTTCCTAATTAAATTTTTTTTCTTGATGTGCCTTACATGTTAACCAAGTTCCTGAACCTTTCTCTTTCCTAACATTGTGTTACATGCACTATGTTCATATGACCTAAACCTTATTCTTTTCTTATTGTGTTACATACATGTTGTTCAAGTTCATCAAGTTGAAGGTTGATGTTTGAATGATGTTGCTATTATATATGCATATAGGGGATTAATATGTATGTGCATGTGTCTACGTGCACCATTATTTCAAGCTTCCTTTGTCTTAAGATTGTTCCTTCAATGATCATATTTTTAATTAGGTGTAAATTTCCAAGAACTATTTAATATATATTTGTGTCCATGGGCTTGTGTGGCTTACATTTTATAACATGTGTATGGAGTAAGCTCAAAACATGCAAATAAGGCTACGAGCCTTTGAGAGGTTAAAACCATGGTGTATAAAAAAATTAAAGGATTTAATTCTTGTTGTTGTAATTATCATGTGCAAATGGTAGAATTAAAGAATGGATACAATTCCATGCTAACTAGGATATTTCATCAAGATTGTACGTGCACCTATGATGTTTATGGGCCACATGGTGAAACAATTTGTGTTGTTAGTAATATTGTTATCACTAGTGTCAAACACATATGTGAACAAATTGTGTGTTCAAAAGGAGATGCAACCAAATTTCATAACTTATAATGCATTCAAGGTGAATGTTTTAGCTATGATGCTTTGACATTATTACTTTCACTACTACAAATCATGGTTATTTAAGAGGTTCAAGTTGACTAATTTGTCATTTTAACTAATGGACATGTACATTTTGACTAAAGGTTAAGGGCTTGAATGACACATGTATTGTTTAACTAATCAATTTTTTTTATTATAATGGTTCATTTGACTAGATGCATATAGTCAAGTTGTACAACCTTAGTCAAAATGACTAATGGTCTTTAATCAAATTGAACAAATTGAGATGGCCAATGATCTTTAGTCAAAATGACCAATGGTTTTTAGTCAAATTGAACATTTTGTCAAAATGACCAATGATCTTTAATTAAATGGAACATTTAATCAAGATGGCCAATGACTTTGAAACAAAATGACTAATGATTTTTAGTCAAGTGGAACATTTGGCCAAAATGACCAATGATTTTTAATCAAATGTGACATGGTATACTACCCTATGTATATACCTCTTATAGTCTACTCACTCACCTATTTATTTAGATGGCTACTAACCTACCTATTACCCACCAACCCACCTACCTACCTACTACTTACCTACCAACTACCTACCTATCTATTTAAACCTTCTCACCTACCTACTTACCTACTCACTTACATGCATATTACCTATGTCGTAACCACCCACTTACCTACTTAAGCTTAACCATTAAATGTAACCATTAGGTGTAGCCATTAGATTTAAACATTATGTTTAGGCATTAGATTTAACCATTAAATTTACCCAAATTTTAACAATTAGTTTTAACTTAAATTTAACCACTAGGTTTAGCCACTATGCTTAGACACTATATTCGGCATTAGGTTTAACTTAAGTTGAACCATTAGATTTGGCTACTAGATATAACCTAAGTTTAGGCACAAGGTATAACCATTAGGTATAAATTAGGTTTAACCATTATGTTAAATCATTATATTTACCCATTAAGATTAACTTAAATTTAACCATTATGTTTAACTTAAATTTAACCATTATGTTTAACCATTAGATTTAATCTATCTTTAGCCATTATGTTTAACCAAATTTCAATTATTATGTTTAGCCACTAAATTTAGCCTATGTTTAACCAAGGTTTGATCATTATGTTTAACCATAAGATTTAGCCACTAGGTTTAGGCTAAGTTTGGCCATTATATTTAGCCAAGGTTTAAGTTTAGTCATTATGTTTAGCCACTAAATTTAGCCATTAGGTTTAGTCAAAGTTTAACCATTAGATTTAACCATTAAATTTAGTCAAAATTTACCAAGGTTTAACCAAGGTTTAGTCATTATGTGTAACCACTAGATTTAACCACTAGGTTTATGGTAGAAGTGAAATTTAAATTCTTGCAGAATATTTCACACTATTGTAACAACATATTTGCATTTCACATGCATATAATCATTGTTTTTGTCTTAAGTTTCAACAAACTTAACACTTAAAAAAATTCACACAAAAGATGAAAATATAATTCACTATAGAAGTTTGTGTTTCTCTATATTATTGAAAATATGAATCCAAGTTATAGCATAATCCCATGTTTTGTTGAAAAAAATCCCAAAACAACACTTAAAATATGTGTTATATCAAAACAAATTCTGTGGTTTTCTATTGCAAGTACTTCTAGCTCCTCCTATTCTGTTTTAAAACTCCATGTCATATTTTCTCCTCTCTCTCTTATTCTCTAGAACTCTGCCCTTTTGAACTATCCCAAATCAAATGATCATGATCCAAACATTAAGAAATTCAAAATTCAAACTAACAAAATTCCCTTATCAATCCTTATCCTAATTGCCTTGTTCATCCAAAATCACATACTCATCCTACCCCCTTAACATTATCACTTTTGTATTTTAGATTCCATCCCCCAAATCCATATAAAATGACAAAAATGAAATGAGAGTATTGTATATCATTTTAAACATCTATTTCCTTTACTACAATGTTATAATCCCAATTTACATAAAATCTAGTGGTTTTATATTTCCGTTTTGCTCTATAATTCCAATTTCCTCCCCCACTAATTTAATTTGTGATTCTATTTCCAAATGCTATATCTTGGATATCTCTTCTTCTAGTGCTGGAATAACCTCCACCTTTTCATGATCCTGAATTCCCTCTAGTTCTTTTCTTCCTAACCCCGTTGTCTAAGGTCATGTAATGATGCACCCCCAAACTCCTTGATGTACTCAATTGTGAGTCCAAAAGGTGAAAACAATAGAAGGATAAAAATTTGGGGCACGTTCCCTAATTCACAGCACTTTGGGGGTAGAAGGGCATGTTGGAGCTCTAGGATGGGGACTAAGAAGAGTGATAAGCAAGTCAATTACTCACACAGACCTACACAAATCAAACAACAAATTGATTAATGCATAGTTGGAGCACTTTTGGTGCATGGACGAACCATGGGCAAACACGAACTCACAAGATTCACCATGGCCCGAACTTAGAATATTTTATGTGCCTAAACCCAATTTAGGGAGTTTCAGGACTCCAACTTGAGAGTCCTTGAAAATCCTTCTCCTTCTTTTCTTTAATCAATTCTTTCTCCTGATTATCCAAAACCTTTTGTTGTTTCTTATGAAAAAACAATGTTTCTATCCATTTCTTCTTTGTGGTTTCCCAAATTTCAACATTCTGCCTTAAATCCTACAATTCTTCATCATGCGACTTCAACCATGCTATGTTACCCCTAAGCTTCCCATTTTCATCCTACAATTTTGTAATGATTACTTTATTTTTCTGCTTAGCCTATGCCCTATTCTTCTTTAAAAATTCTACATTATGTTTATACCCCTTCTAAAAACTTTCTCCTTATCCAATTCTTCTTGTAACATTACCTTCTCCTTCTCCCTTATAATTAATCTATTTTTCAGAGTGCTTACCTCTAAAGTCAAATTCCCCATATTCAAACTCACAGTTGCCATGGTTTAAAATAATTTAGCTACCTTATCAATTTTCATTACTTCTGCAGCTACCTCCTCCACAAACTTTGGTGTACTTGTCTATGTTATAGGACCTCCAAATCCTTTTCTAGATGATCCCAACTCCTATACCATTCTGCTCCCTAATTCAAATTCAAATGGGAGTCCTTATGTAGATTCTAGCCTACTAGGTTGTACATGTAATTCTACTAATCTAAACTCTTCAAAAGCAAGTTGTGTCATCACTCTTTCCATCTACAGTTCAATAGCCTATAAATCTTCTTGTGTTTGTTATTCTTGATGTTGCAAATGCTATTGTAAGTGTTGAAAATGTTTTGGACTTATAGTGGTCTCCTCACATACATCCCTTTCAAAGTGCAAATGCTTTTCACCCTTTGGAAACCTTATGTCATGTTCCCTCTTAACTCCCTAGCTATGTTCCCTTAATTGTCTCTCTTATGGCGATGTCATTTCTGGTATCTCTTGCATTTACTCCTTCGACTATACTCCTATGGAAATGTCATCTATGGTACTATTGCAATCTGTCTAACTACTTGTACCACTATTAGCATTGCAAATGGTTCCACTCTGCCCTTCATCATTTTTTGTGCTTCAAATTTGTGTTCTCATGTTCCCTCTTCACTCCTAAGCCTAAGGCTCCTCCTTCCTCAACTTTGTTCTTCCTCTTAAAAGCACTTTGTGAGCCATGGATTATAGCTCAACAAATAATTAAGCTTTAGTTCCTTAAATGTCCTTAGTTTTAATGATTTGAATGCTTATAAACCTTCAAGTAGTGATTATTAATAGTTGAATTAGCTTTTGTGATATTTCTAGGCATAAAATACTTCTTTATTTTAGTTGATGTAACGCTTAATTAGTTTAGGACCTAGTAAACCTTTAAAAGTGCATTATCCTTTTTTATGTTGTAGAGAAGGGAAAAGGGGTGTAAAATTAG
>Ga0116228_10004116_pt1 | contig 12838 bp, 9 predicted proteins | sample S1TSphfallax_2_FD_89694 | JGI IMG/M metagenome (GOLD analysis project Ga0116228, IMG submission 89694) | Host-associated microbial communities from peat moss isolated from Minnesota, USA - S1T2_Fc - Sphagnum fallax MG | ecosystem: Host-associated > Plants > Peat moss > Unclassified | place: USA... | reverse complement strand
CCAGCGCAGACATCCCCAATGGAGCAGATTCCTCACATGCTATTGGAACATGATCAGACAAAATTGCACCAGGAACACACTCCAGGATCCCAAACAAAGCCCTGACATGCCCCACTAACTTCACATCTTCTATTACCTGTAAGTCACAGAAAATCCTGCATTGATGTACTTTAGCTGTAGACTTGGAATGTCAGCAACTCAGGTTCCTTGGGTATGGTTACTCCACCTGAAACAGCTTTACTAGTGCTAATCAAAATAGACAATAGATGATACAACAGAATAGCCATAGACAGTCTGAGTTCAGGTGAACTCAAGCCCCCCTGAAGTGGGTTATACTGAGCTATGACCAATGAACCCACTGAGACATTGCAATAGTTGAGGACAGAACAAGATAAAAATTGACATGGTACTACTACTGAACAATAGCTGTTTGCATAAGTTGCCAGAATTTGAGCGTATCACCAACAATAGAGCTACAGAAAGATAAGGTATGCTGTATTCCCAGATGTCAAACCAATTATGTATACCTTGAGGTGCCCATGGGCTACCTTCTCACGTACACAATGGTTACTGGAGCTAGAACCTGCAGAGGTTCTAGCATGCTTCTGGCAACTAGCATGCATTCCCTGGATCCAGGCTTCCCTTTCCAAAAACCCAGTGATGCTTCCCAGTAAATGCCACTCACCCAATGATCCTGAACAAGAACACCAACTCAGCAATGCACTAAATTCTCAGGTGAAATGATCTTGACCAGTTCATACCTGAGATTTTTAGTCACAATCTCAACACAAAGCTGTGATATCACCTTCCCCTGAAACTTATTGGAACTCCTCACAATTTTCACAGCTCTATTGCCAACCCATTAAGGAAATCATGATATACAACCTGAGAGAAAAGACTGTCAAAACTACCCTTCCACATATGGGCAGCTTAACCACCACATGAACTCATTTGAATAGTCCCTGAACTTAGTGGAGACTCCCAAATATGATCCCTAGCCCTCCCTACATGATATCCTAAATCACAGAGTACAACTCTGTCTGGATCCAGATACCAAATTCATTCTTGATTTCACTGATGTAGATGCTGAAGCAGCCTGTTATGGTCAACAGAGTTTTTGGACATGAGTTGAACTCATGCCTTTCACATAGAGATGGGATCTACAAGGGTGACTGGAATACAGGACCCTGTGGCTATGTCAAAATTCTTCTGATTTTCAAAATGTGGTCTTAGCCATCTAGCACAGCTGATTCATGTCTAGGTGTTTGACAGCTGCTTTAGACAATGGCAGTGCAAGTACATTTTCTGGATTCCAAACAACCAAGAGCAGTAGTCCTTGCTCTCACCAGTTCCATGGTTGAACTTCAGTGCAGTGTGTTCATCATGCAGCTTCTATGAACAAATTTGCAAGCAAATTTTTCATACATTTTGCTGTATTGCCCATACTAAAGAATGATGGAACTCCAGACCACACACACTAAGAATGCTGTCAAATCCAATGTGCACTGGTGAAAGCATGTCATACCCTTCCCCAAGAGAGTAGACATGGTATGACATTTTCGCAATGGCTAAACCCAAAAGATGCTCAGTGACTCCATTCTCTGCTCCCATTGTTGGCGAAGTGGAGTTCACTTCCACTGACTGCTCCTGCCTTTGGAAAATCATAATATCCATGCTTCCATGTCAACAGCCTGCCCACAATAAGCACAAAACAGGGAGCAAAAAGCCCTGTTTAGCCCAAATCTCAAGTAACTGCCACAAACATAAGCTGAACGTTTTGCCTTGGGGGCTGAAAGTATACAACTACTCTGTTTGCTGAGACAGATCCAAACATCAAAAAAGAAACACACAGGAATGATGTATCTAGAAAGCAACAATGTGAGAACAAGTCCATGTCCTATCAAAACTTGGCCATCATTGCTACTGCCACATGTCAAGAATACTGTGACAAGAAACATAGATGTTGCCAGCAACTGGCATGGGGGATCAATGCTTGGAAGTAGAGATTCAGAACTAACCTAAAAAGGATCTGAGCACACCCATAGGTTAGACATAATAAATAGCATCCCATCATGATTCATTTCTATTCACAACAGAAATTGCACTGGCAGAAAATTGGAGCTGATCACCATTGAAGGGATAGCTTTAACACTAAGACTTTGACTACCAGCATTTTCTGGAGTAGATAACAAACTGTATGCAGCCCACTTTGCTCTGGCCCCAGGAATGGAACCATCTGCTACTGGGTTCCAATTCAAGCTTCAGAAAGGACTCTATATCACTCTATGTATATGTACTTGACAATTATTGCCAGGAGATTTGGTTACTGGGAACCCGGATGCAAATGCCATAGGGTTTTCAGATTCCTAGCAGAGAGGTCACTAGGATAATCTAGGCAGCTGAAAGCTCAACCTTCCTTCGTGAACAGCACATAATTGAGACATTGGATTGTATGTCCATGTTGCAGCAAAAGGAAATTGCTCTCCAGAACCAAATTGCCATCTCTATCACTCAGACAAAAATTCATGAAACTATTCAGGGAAGAAAAACTAGAGGAGGAAATACTGCGTGTAAGTGCCGGAAGAAGGTCCCTCTAGAGAACAGGAACTTGCATTCACTGTGATGAAATTCGTGAAGAAGGGAAACACAATTTTTTTTAAAGTAATTAAGCAAACCGGGGCTTGTGCGTGCACAGGAAGAAGAAGAGTCCATCAAAGCATGAGCAAGAGACAGAGACGGAGACAGAAGTCCCTTAGACAGGAGAGAAGGGGGGGAGGGGAGAAACCGTCATCAAAGCAACATTCAAGAACATAGCATGAAACCGCGGCCGACTAACATGCGGGAGCGGCGATTGAGCTTCCAGAAAATGGCGTACGACCATCCCGTACGTGCATTGCCATTGCTGCTACTCCTCCTCAATTGTCCGCAATGCAATTCCCTTCGGAAAGCGCGCGACGACGGAGACGCGAGCTTGCAGGAACACAGGAGCTTGCAAGCCGCTGTGTTCTTATCTCTTCTTTCTGCACGCCAAAACATTTCTTTTCCCCTTAACTCCTCCTTCCTTTACTTACGTCTTCATCTCTTCCTTTACTTATCTCCAGGGCTCATGGTCAAATTTTATTTAGCCAAGTTTCCCCCATTTCTTTTCATTCCTTCTGTTTACATAGTCAAATAAAAGCTCCTTTTCTCACTTCTAGTTGATGAATTGGTGTTTTGTTTTTTCAATTTTGTGATGTAAGATGATTTAGCCAGATTTGGTGACCAAATTCTATGAAAGTAAAAAAAAAAAAAACATCGTTCTATATTTTTGGCTACCTATTAGGACTTAGTATAGAATTTGACAATTTTTTTAATTCAACATTTTTTCGATATTGGGCTACTAAAAATTTCCCAAAAACACTAAATTGTTGCCTTTTGGTGAAAATTCGCCCCCAAAAAAACGCTGTGATGAATCTTCCTCTCTTTGTGCATCATTTTCTTTTGGAATTGTTTTTCCTTTGCTGCTTGTTGGGTTTGATTTCAATTTGCTTCTTTTCACTCATACCCTTTCTTTTTCTCTCTTGCAGTCTTGTGCTTTCACCTTCTTTTCGACGTCTTTTGCTCAACTGGGATTTTCTTTTTCTCTTCTTCTTCTTTCTCGTGCTTCCTCCCCTCCTACTCCTCCTCTTCTCTTCTTCCTCTTCAGTTGTTGCAGTTTTCTGAATTTGCATCCTCGTTTCTTCGTTTTGTTTCCAAACGGATCGGTTGTTCCCGCTTGCTTTCCCCCTTTTTTTCCCCCCTCGTTTGCTTCGTTTTCGGTGAAACAAAACGAGAATTTCACGCCCCTCCTGTAATCCGTTTTTCTTCTTAAGGTGGAATTTGTTTCAAGCACGTGGGTCCAGTTACAGCAGTTGTTTGTCCTTGATGGATTGCTGCTACCGACGGACAGCGAGAACAGTAGAAAGTAAGGACACACAAATCTCATTGAATTGAAGTTTGTAAAGTAGGTATGAAATCCACCAGCCAATATTCAACTTAGCAGCAGCACAGAAAGCAAAGGAGGATGGTGTGATGTGTGATCCAGAAAAGCGGCTCTTCCACTCTTCTTCAAACAAAAAGGAGAAAAATTCCTTTTATCGTAGGTACCTGTTGTTTTAATGGAGCAGACGTTGGCAATGAGGCATGTACTACTACCTTCTTCCATCTCCGTTGCTGCTACGCCTTGTGCTACTAACAAGAAGCTTGTAGCGTCTGCGGTGAAGACGACGACGGTGGCGCTATGGCGCGGGAGATATTATGGCATGGGGAAGAAGGTGGCGACAGCGGTGGTGTCGTCGTCATTTCGTCGAGTTGTACCTGTTTTGTGCGAGAATTGGAAGGGGCCGTTGCGAAGTGTGCGGCGGCGCCTTGTTCCTTCTTCCGCTATGGTGGATGATGAGACGCGGGGGAGTAGTAGTGTGGGGAACATGGCGGTGTTGCTGGAAGTGGACGGGTAATTGTTATCAGGAAGCCCTTTTTTTATATAATTTGGTCATTTTCAGCATGTCGTGTGTGTATGTGTGTGTGTTTTCTTTCTTCTTTTATCAATGTGCGTAGGAATTGGAGGAGGTTGTGAGAGGATTGTTTTGATGTTTGAAACGGAGGGTAATCAATAGAGCAGAGAACGATATGTTATTCGGCGTTCTTTTGTTAGCCATTCCCTATGTGCTCACATGTGGTTTCAATGTTTGTTTGGATGAGCTGTTTCTTTTGGATGCTGCATTGTGGTAACAGGGTCCTTAACCAGAAAACAGTTATCTTTTTTTACATCATACAGATGCTGCGCTTTTTGGCTGCAGTTTCAAAAAAATGATTGATTTTGTTTCGGGTTAGGTGTCTGCTTTGCCACAATTTGATACAGTCAGCTATCTATTTCATGGTGGTTTTGACAAGTTGATGGTGTATCAGGGTGCTGGCAGACATTCATAAGTTTGGGCATCGGAATGGCTTCAATGTAGGTATGCCCAACACAAGCTGCTATTGATTAGTTCATTTCCTCTTTTTTTTTCTTTTTTTCTAGGACAGTTGCTCTTACCTCTGCTCTTCATCTGAATTTTTTGTGTGAGTGAGTGCAAATGGTTTTACCTTCAAATCTGATATCTGTGAGGTGGTTGAGTTTGAAGCATTCTAAAATCTCCCAATGTAGTTACACAAAAGATATCTCCTGAATGGAGGAGAATTTGTTGAGCTTTTGTCTCTCGGCATCCATGAAACATCTGAGAAGCATTATTAACAGGAGCTTTGGGATATCAATCTATGGGATTACCTTCAATCTTGTTTAGAGATGCTTGCAAATTGTCCTGTAGTATTAGGTTTCCAATATACTTATTTGCTTCTTTGCTTGCAGCCTTTCAAGAGCTGGGGCTTGATTGTGCAAACTGGACAGAGCCTGTCTATGCTGACCTCTTGAGGTGTTACTCTTCCCACTTATGAAGACTTAACTGTGAAGGTTGGTGGTGGACAAAGTTAATGAGACAGATGGATAAGGGCTGTGAATGATTTACAGGTTGCTTGTTGTGTTGCTTGGTGTGTCATAGACAAGCAGGTGGGATTGAGGAAGCAATGTTGACAGCATTTTTTGATAGAGTATGTAGCCCTGCATCCATCTTCCCCCTGTGCCAGCTTGATGAATTCTGAGTTGTGCTCTTTATTGGGTTTAAGAAGAATGTTAGGGTAGAAATGTAAAGCAGCATACAGAAGCATGTGCACCATGCAGCTAGAAGGACCTCAATAGTCAATTGAAATGAATTGAGAGCACATTGACATTAGGAGACTAATATCCTGTGGTAAGCCAGATCTTCACAAATGTGCTCATGAATGACAAGTGAAGGAAGTCTATTACTGAGATTCCTGCATTGCAAGGCTGTTGCTGTTGCATCACTGTTTCCCCAACCAGTGCTCTAGACAATCCATTTTGCCAGGGTCACTGTTATGTCTTGACACTCTATGTGTTGCTTGCTATTGAGATTAATGACTTTTTTGGGAAGATCAGGGTTGTCAATTGTGCTGTAAAAGTAGATGCTATTCTAACTAGAAGTTTTTGAAGCAGATAGGGTGGCCATCATCTCTTCCAACCAATGAAAAGGATGCTTTTGTGCGCAAGGTGATGCAAGGCAAGGTGTGACAAGTTCTCTGATTTTCTGATCTTCATGGATTGAACAAGGCAGTTCTGTCACATTCACATTGTCTCTTCTATGATCCCTGGTGCAACATATTGCAGTTCTCTGAAGCATTGCTGCAGGCCCATAGAAACACCTCTTATTAACTCTCTATCCTAAAGTGGATTAGCTTACATTTATGGGGGGAAGACTGAAAATATACAGCTTGCACTATGAGGAATTACACCAAAGTTGTGCCGTCTTGTAACATATAGAACCAACGTACAATAACCTCCAATTGTAGAGGGGATGTGTATCTGCTCTGTGATGCCATTGAGGAGGTTAATAGTGTACTAGTTTTGACGTTGTGAACTGATATAACTGATTGGGATCTTGGAATTTGACAGCATAGGGCACTGGAGAAGATTGCAGCATCAGGCGGTCTTCCTCTCCGGCCTAGCATTGAGCAGTAAGTGCTAAATGTAGCTGCTGTATTGTGATTGGACTTGTGGTTGCGGCTCCTACTAGATTTGCACTTGTTGGATATAATTCCATTTCATCTGGTGTTAGTGGCATGCTCGTGGTGGTTGCAGGTTCATAGATGAGGTGCTGCAAGCTCAAGTGCCTCTCCTTGTTTTATCTGCCCATAGCAAGAGCGGGGAGCAAGTTGCGAGGTACAAATGAACAATCCTTTCTGGTTGAAGTAAAATATCATGGTTTTGATTCCCTGCAGCCTCTCAATGTTGGGTAGAATGGGTTTGTCTGTTTACTAAAAGTAACAATTAGGATTTGTTGGCAGAAATGTTTGACAAACCATGGATTTGTTGCCAATAACTCTTGAAAGTGAATTATCCTGGCAATGTCATTATATCATAAAACATCCATATATTTGATTAGTTGAGACAAATGAGAAAGAGGTAGTGCCATATCTCCATCTTGTAGATGGGGAGGAGCATGATTTACACACAAGGTTATCTCAAGGAGATATTTGTTGCGAACTTGAAAGAACAGATCCTCTAAGCAGAATGCTATGCAGGTCAGGTCGTTGATTGCACAATTGGGTCCAGAACGGGAGAGTTTGATAAAAGTGGTTGGAGAGGCTGAAGTCAAAAGCAGTGCATATGGCCAACTTGTGCTTAGCGCAGGAACTACAGATGATATTGATGAGCAGCTTTCTATTGCAGCTTCAAAAGCTGGTACATTTTCTGCATTTGGTTTTACTAGCTAGTCTTGCACTTTGTATTGCTGGAGTCACTGCTTCTGGCATTTTGAATGCATGTTCTGAATGGTCAATGCTCTCATAGTGTGAAAACAAGTCACTGTCTCTACCCTGAGGAAAGAGACAGTTACTCACTCCAGGAAGATTGCATATTACTCCTGGATAGACACATGTCTGCAATGGATGTGTAATATTCTGTGTGCTGGTCTGATGGCAGTCTTGGCAGAAAAACAGCGGATTGCAGAAGAAGTGGCATCTATCTTGAAAGTCCGGGTTGAAATAGATACAAACTTTTCTCAGATGTGAGTCCCAAACAGCACTATGCTAAGTTTCTTCTATTCTTTGGAACACAAGAACTGAACTGAAGCCCAAATGCAAATGCTTCTAACTATGTACTGTAGACAGTTTCTGTCATGCACAGTCTATTAATGTGGTCCAACAGTCATAATGAGAGTTGATTGCTTGGGACAGATCAAGGAAGACAATAGCAGTACTGAGAGCGGCAGCAGAAATTGCAGGATTAGGAGTGGATCGCTGTATATTGCTAGCAGGGTCACTAACTGGGGTTCAAGCAGCCTCACGCATTGACATGCCCTGTGTCGTTGTGCGCAGCAGGTAACTGGCAATCTGACTATTTGCTGAACCTTGCTTTTGCATGTGGAACACATCTTGTCAGCCAGTACACTCTGGATTACCCATTTGGGGGCAATTTGGGCTAGCCTCTAGTAGTTTGAACCAAAACCCACATTATTTCTGGAGTTCTTGAACACAGCTTCTGTACCCATTGCCATAGCTTATTTCCACTCCTCTTTGTTGAGCTATTGAGTGCATGTGTGAGAGGATCTACCTTACAAAATGCTGCAAACAATTGCTGAATTTTAAGGGTTTGTTTGAGGGATTACTAGCGGGACAGCAAGGGCAGAATTCCCCTTGGCAAGAGCAACACTGGAGGATTTTGGAGCTGGTGCAATCACTCTTGCCCGGCTTCAGAGGTTCATTTATGAACAGTAATTTGATTTGGTCGCCTCTCTGAAGACATCAGATCACCTCAAATAGGTAACCATACTAACCAAGAAAACATGCTCTAGACGTATGTAGCAAGAGACATACCATTTGGTGTAAGGTATATTTATGCATCTTCTTTGTGCTTTATGTCTTAGTGTTTGTCGTACAATAAAGACAAGGAACTGGGCATTTTGAGAAACCATATAACTCTATGTCATGTTGTGCAGTTGTTTCTGGATTGCCAATTTGAACAGTGTTTACGCACCTCGTGGATGTAGCTATATTTCTTCCTAGCATCAGAACCTAAAGGATGTGTAAATACATTGGAGTGAAAGTATGGAACTACATGGTTTTGGTGGGGAGCCATAAGTTTATTTATTTGCATTACACCTTAGTGTCTTTGATTTATTACTGAAAAGAAATTGGCCTGGTGGTTTTGAACTTAAAACGTGTTCAGCATGTCTCAAATTGCAGAGATGTACATTATCACTTATGTGTACTATACCCACCGTCAACCAAATTCAAATGGACTGCATTTCATGATCCATGTTACTACTACAATGGGGGTTTTTTTGTTATGGTCCTAAGGTGAGAGAGGTAGGGTAACCTTGAATTGGTTGGGGTTCTTGTGACTCAAATGATTTTGATGGGTCAACTTTCATTTGATTCCAATGATGGATTTGAAGCCCCTTCTCAGTCCTCAGTGGATGATGTATTTGATGCTTTTGATCTCTGCAAGAAAGTTTCTAGTTATCCATTACATGTCAATTCAAATTCAAATTGTCATTAGGTTTGGATTTATAGTGATGATTTGAGGTACAATGAAGATGAAATTTGTTGAACAATATACAAACCATCAATGTGAGCAAATGGCCACAAGGTTGGTACTAGGTACATATAGTACCATCTATCTACAAACCTACCAACCAACCCATCTACATGTGTACATATACATACATATAGACAACATGTATATACCGATATTATATATACAATACATTGTATATGTTGATAACCAAAATTGAACATTGGTCTCTATGGGCACCAACTATGGTTTTGTGCAATTTTTTGTGAAAATGCAAAAAATAAAAAGTGAATGTTTTGAAGCAATAATTTTTTTTCTGAAAAAAATCACCAAATTTTAACATTTTGACTTTGATTTTAGATTGGTAGAATTTTTTTTAATCATTTTTTTATTGTTTAAAAAAGTATCAAAAAACATGTCACCATTTAATGTTAAACTCCTCTTGAGATATTAACGAGGTGTCATGACACGTACGCCCTTGCAAATCTAGAACTTGATAATGTATATTTGAATAATCATGAATGTGATGGATATTATGTTGTATTATTTGGTAGGGTAAGTTTTGGGACATGGTATGGTAATTTGAATGCAATGTGTATGGGTTTATGATCTATCCAATAAGCTTCAATTCATCCAAAATGGCATTGTTGTAGTAGCGCTCTAGTCCATATGTGATCAATTTGAATGTTAAAAATAGTGGTTGTTCAAAGGAAACAAGTTGTAAACCATATTTATTCATAATTTCCTGTAACTCCATTGATTATAATGTGTTTGTTAACATGTCTATCTTAAAATCCCCAATTGTTATAATCGGACAATTTGTAAGTGTTTTTTGGAGAATAGGTTCTAAAGTATAGATGAAATAAGATACTTGTAATTTTGGTGGTTTATAAATTGCAATTACATAGCTTTTTGTGTATTTTCATTGAAAGTTGCGACAATGAATTTTACATTTGAACTTTTTATTGAAATTGTGTTTGACAAAGAAACCATTTCATCATACAGTATGATTGTAACAAGATAAGATGTTAAATTTGTTACTTAATATGGTGTTGTAAATTTCTTGGTATGTACAAATCTTTTGTATTTTTGTTTCATTTAAACAAAGAATATGTGATGAAAGCAAGTTTTGGTTTACTAGGATCTCTCAAAAATGTAGATTTAATGAATGAATGTTAAAAGATTGTATGATTATAGAATTTTTTTCATAAAATTTCAAATTAGGGATTGTTAGTTTATAACATGTTTTTAAATGCAACATTTCTTGGTCAACAATGGAATTTACATTGATTTTTGTTTGATAATGGGGAGAATAAATACAATTGTTTTTTTGAACAAATACAAGATAATGATGTGTATTTGAAACTACATTTTGTTACACCGGATGGATCAAAATGATAGACAATCAAGAATCAAACTTTGTGCACAACGTATAATGTGCCCAACAACCAATTGAGTAGGGAATTGTATTATTGTAATGGTATGAATAGGATTGCTACCTATTTGTGTTTCAATAATCTTTTGTTCAATTGGTGTCCAATTTTTGTCAAGGGTAGGGAATTTTTTGTACATTGTGAATTCTCAAATTTTGTGTTGATTCCAATTTGACAGTTTTGAAAATGTATCCATGTTGATGATTTTTGAAAGGTTTATGTATAATCTTTAAAAATTTCATCTACACCATTTACAAGGCCATCTAATGTTATGTAATTTCTTGCACATAATATGATTAACATATCTTTTTTCATTGATAATTCATGATGGAGGCCAATTGTTTGGCTTGGTACCATTGGTAATTTGAAACATGGAGGACATATTTTGGAACAAATATCTTTTGCATGAAATGTGAATGTTTGACCTAATGTGTTTTTAAATATGATTTTGTTATGTTCAATTGTTTTCGCATTTGTGTAAAACAAATGTGGCAAAGTATTATTTATTAGTGGTGTTCTTAAACAAATTTGGTTAATTAAAGTGATACCTTTGAAAGTATGTGATGCATTCAAAACCTATTTAGAATATTAATGAATTGAAGATCATTTTGGCATATGACTTGTTTTAATTCATAGCATTTTATGTTTTCTTGCCAAAAATGTGTCCCAAGGATATTGAATCCATTAGTTTTTTATTTGAAAATCTATGAATTTTGAACTAGTGGAGTTTGGTAAAAATCACAAGTCATTATAACATCAAAACCACCCATAAATTCGTTATGTACTTGTTTTATATCACATAATCTACGGTCAATAAATGTTAAAATTCTATTACTTACTAAAGATATTTCACCTATTACTAAAATTTGTAATTAATCATAGGTTTTTATTAAAGTGTCATTTTTTTGTCACTTAATGTTTTGAGTTCATTCTAATTTTTATTTAATGGAATGGCAAGTGCAAAATGTGTTATTGTACCATTAATGTTGAATCCAACTTTTCATGTGTATGTTAATTTCATAGTTTTGGGTATTCAAGGGTCAACATTTGGTATTTGTCTTACATAAATATTGCAACATGTTTTGCATAATACACATGAATGTGAATGTTTTCCCAATGTTTACACCTCCTATTAAAAAATATTTAAAGGTTTTGATGAGTGTTTTTTTTGGGTATAAAATATTTACAATAATTATTTGTTCATGATTTAATTTTCTCAAGTTTGAAAAACATTATTCATATGATATGTCTTCATATATTTGTTCAAATGAACTATTCTTGCCATTATTTGTCCATTTTTTCTATTCCAAACATGAATGGGGTGTTATAAATATCTTGATAACCAATACACAAGAGTGAAATCACCCCACAATACACCATTAGTTGCCAATTTTGACATTTTTGGTATATAGGTTTGTTCATTAGTTGATTGCTTGTGATGTAGATCATGTAGGAATTCATAACTTAATTCATGTGTATGACATTCTAATGCTTATGGTGTCTCGAGTGTTAAACATTGTTGTAAATGAGCCATACTATTTTTGTAAAATTTTCCTAAATTTGTTGCATCAAAAAAACAATCACCAATGGCTTAATGGAAGTTGGTAATTTGCAAGCCAATTTTACTTAAGTATTTATAAATATCCATTTATTATAATAACATGGTTTTTGGGGGGTTTAGTTTCAAATTAATTTTATGTTACTTAAATGTAGTTTATATATAAATAAAGTTAATTGTGTGTGTGTGTGTGTGTGTGTGTGTGTGTGAATTACTTGGAATTTTTAAATAAGATAATTATTTGTATTTTATGTACAAATTATTTAATTAGCTTTTTGTTTTCTTTTAATTTTTTATTTTTTTTAACAATTCACATAAATTTATAATTTTTACTTACTAATATGGAAATTTCATAAGGAATGAATAACTTTAATTATTAATATTTGGTATTATTTTTCTATTTTCATAATTTGACTATTTTTATTTTGTCTTTATTTTCTTTTTCTATTTACTTTCTAATTCATTACTAATCAAATTTCCTTTTTTTACAATTTATATAGATATATATATATAATTCGATTGCAATTTTAAGTAAGAATATTATTTATAATATATTTCCAACTTATTCAATTGCATTATTATAATGTATCTAAACCATTTTTTTATTCACTATTGGGCTTTAAATAGTGGTTCATTATTGATCATATACAATACATGGTCCTTATTTACACTTCAAAAATTATTATTATTATTATTATTATT
>Ga0116228_10004115_pt1 | contig 12838 bp, 10 predicted proteins | sample S1TSphfallax_2_FD_89694 | JGI IMG/M metagenome (GOLD analysis project Ga0116228, IMG submission 89694) | Host-associated microbial communities from peat moss isolated from Minnesota, USA - S1T2_Fc - Sphagnum fallax MG | ecosystem: Host-associated > Plants > Peat moss > Unclassified | place... | reverse complement strand
CACCCAAACACTGTTTAAAAAAAAAGTAAAAATCAAAAAAAAAACAAAAATAATGAGAACTTTGATTTTTTAAAAATATAAAAAAAACCCAAAAAAAAAAAAAAAAAAACAAAAAAAAAAAAAAAAAAAAAAAATCTTTTGAAAAAAAAAAAAAAAAAAAAACTGTCTCTGTCCTTAGCCTCCAGAAACAAACAAACAAACCCAAAAAATAATTTAATTTTCTTTTAAAAAAAAGAAAAAAGTTCTCTCTGTCCTTAGCCTCCAGCAACAAACAAACAAACCAAAAGAAAGAAAGAAAAACAAAGTGCTCTCTCCTTCCTTAGCCCCGAGGAAGGGGATGAGATCGAGGATCAATGGGCGTGATTCCTGGCCCGCCTCGTCGCAGGCCACGCCCAATTAACGAGACTTTGGGCTGTGCTGTGCAGCCAGAGAATGATATCGTCATGTGTGTGTGGCCAGAGAGAAGGAGGAAATTTGTGTGACGTATATTTGAGTCCTGAAAAATCCTCCAGCATCAGTCAATCAAGCCACTAAATCTGCACGTGATTGATTTCTCTTCCAACAATGACTGTATATAAAATTATTGACTTGAGCTCACTCATTCATCTGTCTCTTCAAAGATCCACTTTGTTTTTTTCTCCTCTGCTAAATTCTGTTTTTGCTCTACACTCCATCCGCTACTTGCATCACGTTTGATCAGCAGCAACTTTAGAGCTGTGCTCTCAGTTTGTTTCTCTGCTTTCTTGCTTGTTTGTTTTGTTGCTGTGCAGCAGCTAGACTGATCTGCGGCTGGGTTTTCTCTGAGGCTTTAGATCCAGCTTGAGAATTTTTTTCAGATCAAGCTGCAGCTCTATCTGCAATGGCTAGCTCTGGGATTTTAGGAAGTACGCCGCCGCCGCCGCAGCAGCAGCAGCAGCAGAAGCCGTATTTTGGCACCACCTACACGGACAACTTCGATTCGCCCCATGGTCTGTAGACCTACTCCCCTTTCTTTTGAAGCTCTGGCCCATGTTTTGGTATGCATTTGTGGGTTGGAATTGATCCGTAGTAGATGTAAGAGCTTGAATAGACCTATTGAAGTATTTTCACATTGCGAAACTAGTCATCGAAGTTGGAGGAGAGTCCTGCAGCTGTAGGCAGGGGGGCAAGCAAGAAGCTGTACAGGCTTAGTAGTAAATGCTCCTCTGTTTGGTGTTGTGGATTTTTTTCGTGTAAGGCTGGCTTGCAGGTGCACAGAAGCTATGTGTGTATGAGATCAACGACCTGGACCGACAAAGCCCCAAGCTTCTTGTCAACTCCAACAACACCAATGCAGCTGGGAAGAGAGTGAAGAGCCTTGGTGACCTTCTCCCTTACACCAACAAGGTGCAGAATATAATATGGATCCAATTTCTTCCTCTCTCCGCTAAAACCATTGTCTCGCTTCGGCGATGATGCATGATCTCATGTACTGGAGAAAACCCAGATGAGGAAAGCAGCTGGATCATGGACTAAATGTCCTTTTGCTTGAACATTGTTGTTGTTGTTTGTTGCAGCTGTACGATGGCACGCTAAAGGAAAGACTGGGTATCACAGCAGGAATGTGCATCATGATTGAGTACGTTCCTGAATTTGATGGAGACCGCTATGAATGCCAGTTCAGTGCCTACTTTGGAGAATATGGCCATATCTCAGTTCAGGTAATTCCACATCTCTCTCTCTCTCTCCCTCCGTTCTCTCTCATCAGTTCCAGAATTTTGTACACACCAATCTTTCATGTTTCCTCAAGGTACAAGAAGAAACATAACATGTTTGCACAACTTACAAGAAGAAGAAGGTTTGCTCAAGGTGCAAGAAGAAACATGTTTGCTCCTCAAGGGTACAAGAAGAATCATAACATGTTTGCTCCTCAAGGGTACAAGAAGAAACAAGGTTCTGAAGTAGAGAAATGTATTTTTCGGGGCACAAAACATGTGCAATGAGACAGTCCTGAGAGAAGATCAAGACTTGGGTACAAGAAGAAAACAGGTTTTGAAGTAGAGAAATTATGTGGTTTTTTTGGGCATAAAAGACTTGCAATGAGCTGCAACAAGTCTAGACAGCAGGGAAACAAATAATTAGCCCTAAACCCTAATTACTACTAGGATCATCCTTGGTGGTGATGGTGGTCCTTGATCTCATCATGCAGGGCCCGTATACATCATATTGTGATTGTGTGATGGCTGTGACCGGAGGAACTGGGATCTTCACAGGAGCAAGAGGAGTAGTGAAATGCAAAACCTTGCTCCCCACCAAGCTTTTCTATGAGTTCCACTTGCTTGATATCCATAAGCTCCCCGCGAAGCTCACTCAGACACCAGTTCCACCTACACCAGATGTCATCCCAGAGGACCACAAGAGCACTTCTTAAGATCTGTTTCTTTGCAGTTTTCTGCTTTGCTAATAATCAAGAGGAATTTTGTTTTGCACCACATTTTGCAGAAGCAAGTTCATGGTTAGCTCACCCTCTGATCATGTTCTTTTTAACCCTCTAATGAATGAATCGATCGATCAATCGAGTGGTTATCCATCCAAGATATTTGATTTTGGTAGGAAGTGAGTTACACCCAGGTTTCATAATTTTGTTTTTGTGTCATGGATTTTTGCTGAATTGGGTTTAAGAGCAAAGACTTTCGTAATGCTGAAAGAACTTGAGGTTTCTTCAGGGCAAAGGAATGACAAGATAAAGAAGTATAAACCTTGTGGTTAGTATCCATCATGTATGTATGTAAAAATAGATGGAAATATTTCTATTCATAGGATTTTTGGCATTTGATGGATATTATTTGTCTTTCCAATGCAAGATAGGAATTCATATATTTATAATTGACCTATATATTTCACTTGATTTCTGTTTTTAGAGGATATGCTGGAGAAAAGAGGAACTGGAAAATGAAGAAAGCAATATAAACCCATCTGGTGTTTTGTATCACCTATGGCTCTCCAAGACCTATTGTGGAGTTGTTATCATCATGGATTGTTGTGGATGATATGTCACCAACTTATCCCAACACATTTAATGTTGGAATTTCAATGCATATTGTCCTTATGGGGTTTAGTCAAGGTCAAAAAAGGCATTGCTTGCAATATTTTGTCAATGAACATTTCTAAGTAGCTAGGCTCTACTAGTACAATTTCTTCATGAGCACTTTGGAAAGATTCTTGCATTGGTCATGATTACAAATGTGTGATGATTCCCTCTTTTATGTTCCAAGACTTTGACATTTGAAGACTAGCAAGGCGAATGTTGAAGCTTTGTAAAAGAAGGAATGCCCATGAAAACAAGAAAAAAGAAATTTCAAATTTTGTCCCTTTGTTTTTCTCTTTTATAATCTTGTAGATTGAAAGTAACATCAAGGATCATTATACATGTCAATGAGCTAAAGACATGGACTAGATGACCAACCTCATACAATCAATATATCGACTTTCATTTTCTACTATCCTTGAGGACATCATTTCATGTCCATCATAGTCATGTTCTTTTGGGTTCATTAATGCTTATTCCACAGCTACTAAGCAATAATCAATTCATTTGCCATCTCCTATGGCTATTGTGTGTCTTTCAACCATTTTAAAAGAAAAGCTCATTTTGCAAAACTTTAGATATGTGTTAAGGCATACATGTGTTTTTTCATGTCCAAATAATTTGATGATTTCACTAACAGCAGTTACATTGCAAATGGTTTGGGATGTCTATAAATTCTTATATTATTTCATGTTATCAAACTAAATTTTGGTTTAGAATTTATTCTTAATGGAATGTAAAGGTATTTTTCTAGATTTGTGTTTTTTCAAAATGACTTTTTTTGAAGATTATAATCACAAATGATGGAAATGATAAGCAAATTTGCCATATTTTTCTACACCAATTTGCATCCCATTTCTTTCTAATTGAATTTGAATCCAACTCTACACAATGGATTTGAATTCCATTCCATTTGTATTTTAACGCAACTCAATGTTTTTGAATTCAATTGAAGAATTTTCATTCAATTCAAGTAAATCTAAACTCAATTGAATTTTGATTGAAATCAAATAGATTTTAATTCAATTCAAGTTGCATGCAACATCATTCAATATTTTCATTTGAATGGAACTTAATTTCCAATTTTCTTTTCATTATTCCATTGTCACTAGTAGTGTGTAGTAGCACCAAGCTCATATTGAATAGGGAAAAGATATTTGTTTAAAGATCTTAATTCAAGGATATGGAAAAACATGACATATGTCTTTTCATAGCCTGAATAGATGATTAGAAGAAAGGTGTATGTAGTTAGTCCTCAAACATTAAAAAAAAACAAATTCAATTGTTTTTACTATATAGATGGTTTCAAGTTACAAAACATTGTGTAAATGCCTCAAGAACTTTCTATTAAAATTATAAAAGTTCAATGACACTTATAACATCAACAACCCTTTTACAATTAATTTGTAGAACATGGTTCATAGATATTAAAGTATGACTTTGTTCCCCATCCATGATCCAATAAACTATTGAATTCCACTACCATGTTTTCAAAATCCCATTTGAGCACAAGTTCCAATTTTAAATTTCCACGTTGGTTTGCAATGTGTATACCCAATTTGCATTAAATTTGCAAATTTTGGTGATTGTCTTAACTTTAGTTGAATATTCGAAGATGATAAGATGGTTTCCATTTGAATTTCACCATTGTATTTGTTCATTTTACCCAAAAGGTCTAGGCATCAATGCCAAATGTTGGGGATAAAATTTTGGTTCAAGATTTGGATGACTTGTATGTGACAAGTGGGGAATGTGAGTCGTGGATAAATTTTTTTTGTATGGTGTTGTTTCATGGGAGTGGAAGACACAAAAGCTAAATGTGCTTTGTGGTAATGTGAAACAAGTTTGCAACACATGTTTATGTTTGTGTTTTTTTTGTAAAGAATGATATTGATTTGAAAGATATTTGTGCATGAATTTTTACAAAATTTGGAAAGAGGATATATATTGCATGTAATAATGTGCACTCATGAAAATTGTTAAAATATGTTCATTGTTCTTTTTCAAAATGGTGAAATCAAAATTATGGTTGAACTACCATTTTTTTTTGTCAACAATAAAATTACGAATCATGGTTTACTTTGGATGTGTAATTTTAGTTATACTATGAAGGGTATGCAAAGTGTAATGACAATGAGCATATGTGAGGCTAAAGAACAAACAAAAAGGTAGCACCTTCACAAGCAATGACTCTACAAGTAGGAACACATTTTCACTTTATTTTTTCTTCTCTTCTTTCTCCTTTGTTTCATTCAAACGTTTTTTTTTATATTATTTTGATTCTTAAAATTTGGAAAATTTTAAATTCACACCTTTTTTGGTTAAATTCACACCTTGGTTGTGCTTGTTTTGTTCTTAGAGCCTGCAGGTTTGCTGCGTTTCTTGACCACTACGCAAAGAAAGGGTGTGAATTTAACCAAAAAAGGTGTGAATTTAAAATTTTCCTAAAATTTATACATAGTCATTTGTTATATCCATTTTTTTTCCTCACTGAGATAGTCATAAAATGGGTGCTAATTCATGGAAGTCACTAGTATAACAACTTGTAAGTGTGGAATCTTCACATTTGTTGCATGATGAAAAAAAAAATTGGATGAAATTGTATAACATGTTAATGATGGATGTAAGGATATATTGAATGCTCATTTCTTTCCATAATTGCAAAGTTGAAGTTTAAGATATGGTTGACAAATGCAATCTATTTATATTTATACTCTCATGTTGATAAATTTCTTATAAAATTCATATCATTGGTCTAAGTATTATGTTGAATTGTTGTCAGTATTCTCTAGTTCACAATAGTTTGCCAACCCATCTTAGATGATTTTTGTAATATTTTATTCTTGTGAAGTGCACAACATGGGCATTGATTTCCTTGAATGGACCAATTTTTGACAAGTATTTAGATATTTTGAATATGCAAAAAAATGTTTTCTATCAAAATGTGACAAAACATTACATTCATAGCATCCTAAGGGAAATTTGTTGTATGTAAATTAACCAATAAGATATTCAAAACATGAAATTATTATCATTTTATTAAACAAATAATTAATACGCTTTGGACAATATATTTGGTCCACTCAAGCAAACCAACACCCACATGTCTTCTTCTTGAATAGTTATGTTATGTCCTATTTAGTCTCAAGACTCACATTTGCATGCATTGGTTGCACTCCCTATGGGAAAACAATTATTCAGTGTAGCTACAATTGAATACATTTTATTGAAGTCAAAGTCAAATGAAAGTTGTCTTCAAATTATAGGGATGTTTTTTTAGTTTACACTATGTCATTATCAAGATTTGAAATTTACAAATGTCATTAACTTTGGGTGTTAAATGTTGTTAGATCTAAAAATGGGGGAACAATGTAGTTGAACATTTGGAGAAATTAACTATGGAAGCATTGTGATGTGAAATCAATTGCTACTAATGACATTTCATAGGAATAAGCTTACTAAGGCACATCGAATGAAGTTTGGGATTGATTTATTGGAAACCCTCATCATTTTTTGCACTCTACTATGGAACATGGTATGCGTGTATGGTACAAAAATTATTAATTCTAAGTTTTGGTTTACTCCTTGTATCATTTTCACAATAACTTTTTATAACTACACACCTTCACTTCATTATGAAATTTTAATTGAATATATGATAAACATGTCGAACATGTCCTATTTTTGACATATGTGTTTTGAACATAAAATTTTCTTTCATTGGTATAGTGGATACAATAATGCAAAAAATAAGGTTTTTTTGTCTTGCGATGTTACTAATTGCAAAAAAAAGGAAAACAAAAAAAATGACATGACATTGATGAAAAAATTGTTTTTAACATGGACACTAACTTTCAATGTGGTAGCACTATTGTTTCTCGGACCAATAGCCATAGTAACAACATCTGAACATGGATATGTTATGTATTACATGGGTGTCATAAGGTCAAGTTTTTTTCCAAAGAATATTGTCTTAGGCTAAAAGGTTTTTCCTATTCAAATTAATGAAGATGGAAACACTACAATTATGATATGCATAAGTTCAAATATGTTACTTGTGTTCACATGGAACACATCTCAACTATGTAAACACATTCTTATTCTCCATGATAAATTAGCAATTTTTCATCAATGTTTCAGCTTTGATACATATCAACTTTTGGGTTTTATGCCAAGTCAAAGATGGCACAATTGTTGAGGTACATGACAAACTTGGTTTTGAAATTTTATTAACATACCATAGTTTAATTTGGTAGTTGACAAAAACTTGTAAAATGAATATTTCTTAAATGAAGTTGGAAATAATTTCAAAACAAATATTGGGAATTATACATTGTACTACCTCCACTCATATATTTGGGATTCTTTTGTAAAATGTTGATATATTGGCCCACAATTCTAATGGATTTCTCAATATTCTGGTGGGTGTCCCTTCCTCCACCCCCCAACCAAATCTAGAAATACACACTAGACGAATAAATGATGGTCAATATAAATCAAAAATTAGTTGTCTTATAAATGCAATAATATTTTGAATTGGTTTCAATGAATGCATCAACTGTAAACTACAAGAGTGTTATCACCTCCTTTTACGTTATGTCTACAACTTGACCTTGTTGTAATTCATCCCATCCAAGACCATGATCAAAATGATAGAAAACTTGATACATAATAACATTACCACAAAAATAAATCATCGTTTGTGATGAAAAATCAAACTTGAATAAAATTAAAGAAGTAACCATAGATACAAACATTTTTAATATTTTTAAATGACAATAGTTGAAAGAGGGAAAAAATGGCCAATGAACTTCCCATTCGCCCATTATTTGAACTAGGTCTCTCACTATTCTAATGGATTTCCCACTCTTTTGATAGGTGCCTCCCCCCAAACCTTTAGGTTTGGAAATACCCACTAGACCAATAGTTGTCAGTCACCTTACATCAAAAACATTAATTGTTTACAATCTACACTTGCAATTACCAAGTGATGTTTTCTCACAATTCAATTTAAAAAAATTTTATGCAACACGACTAAACTAAAAATTAAGAAAAAACTTATGCAACAACAAGAAAAGCAAAGACCAACCTTCAAACAACAATCAAGAATAAACAAATGAATATGATGAATTGGACTGAGATTTGACATCAATTATGGTGTTACCAAAATTATTCAAAAAAAATTCAATGAAAACATCACACATAAACTAAACATAACTAAACTTGAAGTGCATGTGTCATGCATAAAATCTAATGAAAAACTACATGTGATCTTTTAAACATTTGAAATCCATGTAGTTGAAACACATAAAAACACATTTGTACAACCTCTCTTGGGTGAAGGCACACTCTAATGAACTTTTATGGAAGTCACAATGCCATTTGTTTTTGGTTAGTCAAGTCTTGTTTTATACAATTCAAATGCATTTGAAAAATTTAACAAAAGTGACATGAAAAATTAAAACTTATGTTTCAATCCTTCAAACTTTAAAAAAATTACATTAAAAACATCAATATTCAATCAAAGGCAAACAAGTTACAATATAGGGTGCATTCAATGTTATAATCCAAAATATTATGGTTATGGATTTTTTGTTTCTATTGGAGTTATAGAACGTGTTTACAACTTTTTACCATCACACATTGAAATATCATAATGTTCAATTAAAATGAAAAAATCAAGCAAGAAAAGGTCTCTCATTTTTTTAAAGATTCAAAATGAAAACCTTCATAATTGTAAAGTCCATTTAGATATTTAAATTGAATTTTTAAGGCCTATTTTTTTAATGATTTAAATTGTATAAATTAGGGTGGTATGAACTTGAAAATAGAAAAAAATGTGAACTTCAACATCATTTGGGTGAAAACATGATCAAAAGAGCTAAGGGCACCAAGGTAAAAGTTCTTTACCAAGGACTCCACATGACATGTGTCATTTTTGTGTTAGATTATAGCTTTAAAATTTGTATTTCAAGTACACCCTTTAGCACTACATTTTAAATATTAAATGAATTTTGACTAAAAATTTATTTTATATCATGTATATTATGCATTCATGTCCTTTATCACATAAAAATAAATAACTTCTCTTAAAGGCAAATTCTCAAAATCCATAATTTTTAAGTCGAAATTCTTTTGAGCCAAATGTGCTCAAATTGGTTATTAAAAAAAAATCATTAATTCAAATCCTTTTGCTTTTATAATCATCGATGTTAAAATCCTTTTCAATTCTCAAAAAGAATGGTGCACATTTGGTTTTAAAAAAAGGATGTTTGAAAAAATCAAGGATTGTTCACTCTCGAAATTTGAATGCTTTGAACATGCAAAAACATTTTTAACTTGTGTCAAACTTTGACGATCTAAACTTTACAATTAATGGAAAATATTCCAAAAAACATTATGACAATCCAAATTATTATGTTTCACTTGTGATTTTTCAAACATACAATAATGTAGTTTTAAGGAGTGTCCACTCATTTATGTGGGCTCCTTTGATTACATGTTTACCCATTTAGATGTTTTCATTGAAAATTCATTGGATCTAGCCTTTAAAAGTGAACTTTCAACTACCAATTTTGGTCCACCCTAATGTCCTTTCACCCTCTAAAACAAATTTTCAAAGTTATTTCATATGTTTATCAACTTTATGTGTTTTTTGTAATAAGTGTTGTTTTGAACTTTTCTTTTTGGGTTTGTTTCTTGTTCAAATTTGACATTGTTTATTACTTTCTTCTCATTGCAAATAGGAAAATGGATGGGTAAAATCATAAAACAACAAGTCAAAAACCATGTTAAATCATGTTCAAAAATGTGTGTGTGTGTGTGTGTGTGTGTGTGTATATATGCTTATGTGGTGCCACTTTAATGGCATGTTAATCATGGCAAGTTGTGTTTTATGACTAATATGGATGTTAAGAAATCTAAATTGAACCCTTGGATCTTTTGATTTTGAGTTTTGATTTGATCAAAGGACCTCTAAAGTTAAGCAAATTCTTCATCAAACATTATTAGTTTCACAAAGGGGCCCTTGATTTTCATAATATACAACTCTTTAATGTTAAATTTTTTTGTAATAATAGGAGACTATTAAACACACATAAGAAGCACATTTACAACTTGATGTTTTTTCCCAAAACTTGAATATTGCGTCTATTTGATGTTCATGAGTCCTTTATGACATGTAAATGTGATGCAATGTAAATGGTATTTAAAACAAAGTTGTAGCTTATAATACAAAAAAATTCAAAGTAATTTTAACATGTTTTGGCATGATTTGAAATTATGATCATTTTACAAAACAAAATGCAAAAACCTAATGCAGAATCTTACATTTGTAAAAAATCATATTTATTCAAAAATGATTAACAAAGAATATGTGATGCATTGGGGAAAATAGAGTAAGTAAAAATAACAATCAAAAAAAAAAATTGTTAAAAAATTTCTTTCTATGAAAAAACTAGTTTGGTCAAAAGGTTATGGTCCTTTGAAACAAAGTAAACATATTGGCCCATTGATTCATAATTTCACTCAGATTGATCAACTATTATGGTAGATGACCTCAACTTTGCAATCAAAGATGCCATCTTTGAATGCATAATATGAATCAATATGGTTATTCAATTATGATTAATATTCATACTTTCTTCACAACTATAATAACTTGAGTAGCAACCTTGTCAATTTCCACCAAGACAAAGTTTATGAAGGGCAAATGCTTAAGTATCAAGAACTTTTCTATTTGTCCTTGTGCAAAAGGGAGATTTGGATGTGACATTACATGTGACAATTTCAACTTCAATGGACATCTTGGATGAAGGTTTGGTTCTTCCACACAAACATCATCACTTCTTTCAATGGGCAAATTCACAATAAATGGGCAATTGCATTCTTGATTCATCATAATTTTGTTTCTTGATATTTCATCATAAGAGAAATCAATGGTTGATTTGAACTCATTACAATGGATGGAGAAATAACAAATGACATTGAGATTGTATGCAATGTCCGTTAAATTATTCAAAGATGAATGATGTATTATTTTCCTATTTTTTTGTTTTTCATCATGAATTTCAAAATTGTGCAAATAAGTTTTCAACCCAATTTTCACATTGAGTACAATTGGCTTGCTCATCAATTTCATCCTAGAACATTGATGTTAATTTTCAACAAACGCATTTTTAGAGTGTCCACTAATATAATTAGATATCAACCAAATTCAACAACCATTTTTGCACTAATGGTTGATGAATCCACAATCCATTATTTGACATTTATGCATGGCATTCACAATGGGAATGTTGCACCTCATTTTTTATATTATACATTCTAAAGAAATCAAGGTAATAAACCTTTTCATGAAGACTTTGTATTAATGCATTCATTGAAATTATGCGCCCTTCTATAAATTGTAGGTAATAAGCTTTGGTTATGGTGTATGTTTTACATAAATTCAAACATTTTTTGTTAGACAATCACTTTTTTTTTATGTTGACCACATGGCCTTAATTTATTTGGCTAAGAAAATCCAATTGTATTGCAAGATGGTTATTGTTGTTTTTAAAGTATGACTTCAAGGTTGTTCATAAACCTAGTTGATCTTATTATTTAACTAATGTTTTATCTTGATTATCAAATTCATCCGAGCCTAAAGGTGTTCTAGATTAGACTACATATACATCTTTGTTTTGTCTACACCAAGTTTGATTATTATATGGTTTTTAGTATCTTTAGACTAGCGAAATGCCTTCTAGTTATATAATCACAAGTACAAAGAAAAATTCACTCAATCTTCTTATTGTTGCTAAAAAAAATTATTTCTCCTTTACAAAATATTTCCTCTCTAATTTACATTGCAAAGCTTCTCCAAAAAATATGATTAGAATGTTTTCTTAACAAGAATGATGATTCAAACTTGTTATAGCACTAAAAATGTGTGTGATTTGGTGTCCTTAGAATCTCAAAACACAAAAGATGAAACTCTAAAAGCACACTTTGGATAAAATGTCAAACACAAACAAATTGAAACCCTATTCACATTGCACTAGATTCTATAACAAATAAACCCTTCCAAAAAACACCTCATATCTTACAACAAATACTTGACAATGGGCAACAAGTGTACACATTTATGAGAATGGCTTGGAGTTCCACTTGATTACAAACCTTGCCACATCTAGGAATTCAAAATGCCCATGAATCAAATATTATTAGTTAAGATTCCAATTCTCGCACACGTCCTCATTATTTTGCCACACTTACATTGCATGCACTTGCTTTCTTTGTTTGACATGTTAATCTCAATCCCATGCTAAAAATATAGGTTCAAATTGATTATAGTGAAACAATTGCAACCACAAACAAACACCTTTGATTCATTTGAATATTTGTTCCTCCCAACTTTCAATAGTTTTTCAATAATTATAACTTAGCCTTAGCATGTTTTCTGTTTCTAATTACCATAGTGATCAAACCAAATTTGATCTTTATTATGCTTATGTGAGCTTCAAGCAAAAAAGAAGGACTACGTTTAATGACAAAGTAATTCCATGGGAGATTCATGAGCCATGTTGAAAATGAATGCCATGTCAAAAAACTTTCTCAAAACCTCAACTATGGAGGGATGGAAGGTTGAAATTGCATGTGTTGGTAGGTATCTCCAAACACCTAATGAAGAAGAAAGTGAGCATGGTTACTGTCCCAAGTGCACAAACAAAGATAGTATGTGATGGAGTGATGAGGATTACACATGCTCCCAAAGCTCCATAAGTTCTCTCTCTCTCTCTCTCTCTCTCT
>Ga0116228_10004114_pt1 | contig 12839 bp, 12 predicted proteins | sample S1TSphfallax_2_FD_89694 | JGI IMG/M metagenome (GOLD analysis project Ga0116228, IMG submission 89694) | Host-associated microbial communities from peat moss isolated from Minnesota, USA - S1T2_Fc - Sphagnum fallax MG | ecosystem: Host-associated > Plants > Peat moss > Unclassified | place... | reverse complement strand
TGCGTGCTCCGCACGCATGTCACGCGCGTGCGTGCTCCGCACGCCGGGGGGGATTGGCACATCCCCCCCGGCTTTCTTGCTTAAGGGGGTTAAGTGAAGTTCGATCTTCTGGTCATCGGCGGCGGCATCAACGGCACCGGCATCGCCCGCGACGCCGCCGGCCGCGGCCTGTCGGTGGCGCTGGTGGAGCAGGACGATCTGGCGTCGCACACCTCGTCGGCCAGCACGAAGCTGATCCATGGCGGGCTGCGCTATCTCGAGCAATACGAGTTCTGGCTGGTGCGCGAGGCGCTGCGGGAGCGCGAGCGGCTGCTGTCGATTGCGCCGCACATCATCTGGCCGCTGCGGTTCGTGCTGCCGCATAGCCCGGACATGCGGCCGGCCTGGCTGCTGCGGCTGGGACTGTTCCTGTACGACAATATTGGCGGCAGGCGCACCCTGCCGGGCACGCAGGCGCTGCGCTTTGGCCGGACGCCGCTCGGTGCCGGCCTGGCGCCGCATGTGCGGCGCGGGTTCGCCTATTCGGATTGCTGGGTGGAGGACAGCCGGCTGGTCGTGCTGAACGCGGTAGACGCGGCAGCGCGCGGCGCGCGCGTGCTGACGCGCACGCGGCTGATGGGGGCACGGCGCGTGGACGGGGTGTGGCAGGCGACGCTGCGCGACCTGGCGACCGGCACCGAGAGCCAGGTGACCGCCGGCACGCTGGTGAATGCGGCCGGGCCTTACGTGTCGGACGTGCTGGGCGGGCGGCTGGGCCTGAATTCGCAACGGCGGACGCGGCTGGTGAAAGGCAGCCATATCGTGGTCAAGCGGCTGTATCGCGGCGACCACGCCTACATCCTGCAGAACCCGGACCGGCGCATCGTGTTCACCATTCCATACGAGCGGCGCTACACGCTGATCGGCACCACCGACGAGGCGTTCGACGGCGATCCGTCGCAGGTCACGATCGCGCCGCACGAAACCGAATATCTGTGCGAGAGCGTCACGCGGTGGTTCGCCCGCCCGGTCGCGGCGGAGGACGTGGTCTGGTCCTATGCCGGCGTGCGGGCGCTGTTCGATGACGGCAGCAAAAATGCCAGCGAAGTCACGCGCGATTATGTGCTGGACCTGGATGCGCCGGCGGATGGCGCCAGGCTGCTATCGGTGTTCGGCGGCAAGATCACGACGTATCGCCGCCTCGCGGAGCAGGCTTTGGAAAAATTGGGCATTGCGGGTCCGTCCTGGACCGGCACGGCAGCTTTGCCGGGCGGCGATATTCCGGGCGGCGATTTCTCCGCGTTCGCGCAGGATCTGGGGACGGCGCATCCGTTCCTGCCGGCAACGCAGGTGCTGCGGCTGGCGCGCGCGTATGGCACCCGGGCCACGCAAATTCTGGGCCGCGCACCGACAATGGTGGCCCTGGGGGAGGATTTCGGCGGCGGGCTGACCGCCGCGGAAGTGGACTACCTGGTGCGCGAGGAATTCGCGCGCACCGCCGATGATATTTTGTGGCGGCGGTCCAAGCTGGGGCTGCATGTGCCGGCGGATACGGCGGGCAAGCTGGCCGCGTATCTGGAGGCGGCATGACCCGCTTCATCGGCGCGATCGACCAGGGCACCAGCAGCAGCCGGTTCATTATCTTTGACGATAGCGGCCGGGTGATTGCCAGTGCGCAGAAGGAACATGCGCAGATCTATCCGCAGCCGGGCTGGGTGGAGCATGATCCGGCGGAGATTCTGCGCAACGTGCGCGAAACGGCGGCCGAGGCGCTGATCCGCGCCAACCTGCGCGCGTCCGACCTCGCCGCGGTGGGGATTACCAACCAGCGGGAAACCACCGTGCTGTGGGACCGGCACACCGGGGCGCCGTTGCACAACGCGATCGTGTGGCAGGATACGCGCGTGGACGATGCGGTGGCGGCGCTGGCGCGCCATGGCGGGCAGGACCGCTTGCGGGCGCAGACCGGGCTGCCGCTGGCGAGTTATTTTTCCGCGCTGAAGCTGCAATGGCTGCTCGAAAACGTGCCGGGCGCGCGCGCGCGCGCCGCGGCGGGTGATGCGCTGTTCGGCACCATCGACTCGTTCCTGATGTGGCATTTCTCCGGCGGGCTGCACATCACCGACGTGACCAATGCAAGCCGGACGCAGTTGCTCGATCTCGCCTCGCTGGATTGGTCGCCCGCGTTGCTGTCGCTGTTCGGGATCCCGGCCGCGTGCCTGCCGCGCGTGACGGCGTCGTCGGCACTGTTCGCGGCGGGGCAGATGGAGCTGGCAGGCACCACCATGGCGTCGATGCTCGGCGATCAACAGGCGGCGCTGGTGGGCCAGGCGTGTTTCGCGCCGGGCGAGGCGAAGAACACCTATGGGACCGGCAATTTCCTGCTGCTCAATACCGGGACGGCGCCGCGGATGTCGGCGGCGGGGCTGATTACCACGGTCGCGTATCGGTTCGGCGAGGCGCCGGCTTGCTATGCGCTGGAGGGGTCGATCGCGATCACCGGCGCGCTGATCCAGTGGTTGCGCGACAATTTACGCATGGTCAGCAGTGCTGCGGAGGCGAGCACGCTTGCGGCGGAAGTGCCCGACAATGGCGGCGTGGTGATCGTGCCGGCCTTTTCCGGGCTTTACGCGCCGCATTGGCGTGCCGACGCGCGCGGCCTGGTTGCCGGCCTGACTCGGTTCGCCGACCGGCGGCATCTCTGCCGCGCGGCGCTGGAAGCGGCGGCGCACCAGACCTGCGACGTGGTGGCGGCAATGGAACAGGATTTCGGCCAGGCCCTGACCACGCTGAAGGTAGATGGCGGCATGGTGGCCAGCGCCCCGCTGATGCAGGTGCAGGCGGATTTGCTGGACCGTGACGTGATCCGCCCGGCCGTCACCGAAACAACGGCGCTGGGTGCCGCCTATGCCGCCGGGCTTGCCGCCGGCGTGTGGCCGGACACCGATACGCTGCGCGCCCAATGGCGCGAGGCGCAGCGCTGGCGCCCGACGATGACCGCTGAGCGGCGCGGCGATGAGCGCCACGCCTGGGCCCGCGCATTGGAGCGTAGCCTGGGCTGGGTAGACGCGTAACCAAAAGAGCAAAAGTTTTTTGCTTCTTCTTTTCAAGAAATAAGACCTTCTTCTTGTGGGCCCTCCGGTCAAGCGGGTCGTTGGCGCAAAGCTACGCCGAATTGCTCGGTTTGTGTGAACAAGTCGGAATTCCGTCAGGATTCACGCCCGGCCTCGTGCTAGCTGCCGCCGCTCATTCATTGAGGCGTTTCCCTAATGCGCATCACTCGGCCTGTTCCTGCCGTTGCGTCCGCGTGGGCCGGAAAGTCTGCAAGCCGGGCGGCGAGACCGCGGCCTGGGGCGGCGCACTGCGCGGCCTTGAGCCTTGCTGCCATGCTGACGACGAGCGGCAGCGCGCACGCGGCGGGGCCGGTTCTGAAAGAGGGCTACCCGTTCGCGCCCGGCGACAGCTTCACCTACAGCTACCACGACACGCAAACAGCGCAGTCCGGCTGCACCGGGACACCGGCCAGCACCAGCACGTCCTACACCGAAGTGACCACGATCCAGCCCGAAATCGACTACAGCTACCCGCCGGACAATGTCGCCAAGGTCTATCCGTTTCGGACGACCGCGACCGCGACGACGTCCAAGGGCACGCTCACCGTCACCAACACCGAATACCGGAACTTCGTCACCAGCGGCAAGACGACCGAACTGGTCGATTATGGCCTCGACTATATCTCGGATGACCAGACGGCCAGCAACGTGACGAAGCACACGCAGACGACGCGGAAATACCTCACGCCACTGATGCGTGACCAGTTTCCGCGCAAGGCGGGTGCAACATTGGCGCTGCCGGTGACGTTCAACGAAATCATCGATAATTATTACGATACAACTACCAAGGAAAACATTCTGCAAAGCAATGCGACCCGCCAGGCCGACGGCTCGTATACGCTCAGCGGCGAGACATATGACGTGCCATTTTCCGTCAACCAGAAATCGAATGGCACCGGCGTCGGCATCGAGGGCCCGTCGAGCGCGCCGGAGCAATGGAGTTTCGCGCTGCCCGAGGCGGCGGCCAGCGGCAATGTCATTCCGGTCACCGTCACCTATGCCGGCAAGACCGGCACTAATCTCGTTCCCGACTGGTTCCCCGGTAGCGGTGCCGCGCCGAGTCCGCTGGCGGCATCGGCGTATATCGACAAGGGCACCAAGAAAGTTCCGGCCGGCTGCGGCACGTATGCGGGCAAGAAGGCAACGCTGCTGGAAATCACCTATACCAACCTGGCACCGGTGCAGGGCTACCTCTACACCGAAATCGACACGTCCTACGTGATCAACAAAGTCGGCCGCGTTTGCATCGAGGTGACGCGGGACGAGAAGATCTATGACCAGGAAGTGACCGGAAAATGCACGACGGCGACGACGTTCCATTCCACGGAGGGCCTGGTATCTGAATCAATACATTAACCCGCGCCGCGCCGCTGCCAATACCAATCCGCTTTGAGATTGACCCTGCGAAGAAGGCGGGGGCTCCGCCCCTCACCCCGTCACGCGAATGCGTGCTGCGCACGACTTGGGTCGAGAGGGCAAAGCCCCCCGCCTTCTTCGATGTGCCAAACTCAACGCGGATTGGTATACAAGGTGGATCTCGCCGTGCTCTTCCACCCTCCTTCACAGCGCGTCAGCCCAGAAACGGATTCTCGATGCGGACGCCGTCGATGATGCGGCCGGTGGAAAGGTCCTCACTGAACAGTTCGCGGCAGCCGAGGGCGCAGGCGGCGGCGATGATGGCGCTGTCCCAATAGCTGAAGCGGTGCGCCACGTGGATTTCCAGCGCGTGGCGCAGTACGGCGACGCTGTTGTCCTGTATCGCGAAACGAAGCCAGCAGCGGACCAGGCCGGCGGCGGTATCGTGCGGCAGACGGTCGGTGCGTGTTGCGCGCGTTGCCTGGACGTAGAATTCACTGAGGACCTGGACGGACAGTGCGGCATCGTCGCGGTCGAGCAGCGCCAGGGCGCGGGATCGTTTGGCCGCCTCGGAAGGGTCCGTGCTGATGCTGTAAAGAAGGATGTTGGTGTCGAGGAAGCAGACCGGGGTCACGCCCCGCGCTCGTGCACGGCGTCACGCTCCAGCCTGTCGCCGGCGCGAAACGCGGTGATGTGCGCGCGCAATGCCGCTTCATCGCGCTTCAGGCGCTCCGCCTCGGTCTCGGCAGTGCCGAGACCGGTCAGAAAGGCGCGGACCAGCGCGGACACGCTCTGGCCAGCCTCGGCGGCGCGGACGCGGGCCCGGTGGTAGACGTCGTCGTCCAGTGAAACTGTGATATTTTTCATAGTCTCACAGTAGCGAGGTGAAATCGCCAGCGCAAGGCGTGGAGTGAGACCCATGCCCGGCCGCCTCAGGCGGCGCCGATGTCGGTTCTGGCGAAATTTTCGCCTTTGAAGAGGAGCCGTGCGTTGTGGGCGCGGGCACAGCCGTAGGCAAAGCAGTCGCCCATGTTCAACGCCGCGGGATGGCGACCCTTCCCATATTGGGCGTATGCGTCCAGCGCGATGTCATAGGTGCGCTCGTCGATCACCACGAAGCTCATATCCGCCGCGGCCAGGAAGCGGGCGACGTGCAAGCGCGCCGCTGGGATCGAAAAAATGCGGGCGCGGCACAGGCCGGCCACCGTTTCCCACACGCTCAGCGGTGAGCACAGGCGTGGCGATCCGGCCTCCAGGCGGTCGGCGAGGTCTGATGCTTCGGGCTCGTTCAGGATGATGGCGATCAGCGCCGAGGCATCGACAAAGATGGTCACGGATCGCCGGAGAGCAGGTCAAAAAATGCCTTGTCGGGCGTCTGGCCGGTGGGCGGCGGCAGCGCATGGGCGGCGCGCAGGGCGGCGAAGCGGTCGCGCAGCGGAATCGCGGCGCGGTCAGCGTCGAGCGCCGCGCGCACAGCCTGCTTCACCGCGTCCTGCTTCGTCAGGCCACGCTGCCTGGCGAGTTCGGCGACCAGATCGGCGGTGAGGTCATCCTTGATGTAAAGGGGCATGACGCGCTTGAATATGTGAATATTCGATTAAGAATATACGAATATTCCTGAGGAGCAAGTTGAAAAACGGTATTCGGGAGTGCGTCCAAGAGCACGTGCAGTGCCGAAGGCAGCACTGCACCTGGCTCGGACCGAAACGTCTGGGGCAATGAGCGAACAGAGCAAAAGTTTTTTGCTTCTTTTTTTCAAAGAAGAAGTGCTTTCTCTTTTTGCTACGCCGCCGCGGCCGCAAGGCCCGCAACCCGTGTGCGCGTGCGCAACGTAACCCATTCCTCGGCGCTCGTCGGGTGGATGCCGATCGTGCGGTCGAAATCCTGTTTGGTGGCGCCGGCGGTCATGGCGACGCCGATCGCCTGCATCATTTCGGCTGCGTCGTCGCCCAGCATATGGGCGCCGATAACGCGCTGGGTGGGCTGGTCGACGATGAGTTTGATCAGGGTTTTCCGCTGCCGGCCGCTCATGACGTGACGCATCGGCGTGAAACTGGCGACGTAGATGTCCACGGGGCCGAGGGACGCCGCCTGGGCTTCGGTGAGGCCGCAGGTGGCGAGCGGCGGGACCGAGAACACGGCGGTCGGGACCGGCGCAAAACTCCAGCTGCGGGGATAGGCTGCATTGAACAGGCGGTCGGCCAGGCTGTGGCCCTCGGCGATGGCGACGGGGGTGAGGTTCAGGCGATTCGACACGTCGCCGATGGCGAAGATATGCGGCCGGCTCGTGGCATACAGCTCATCGACCGCCACCGCGCCGGTTTGGGTGAGCGTGACGCCGGCGCGCTCCAGGCCAAGGCCGGCGGTGTTGGGCGCGCGGCCAAGGGCGAAGAAGACGCAATCGACGTCGAAATGACGGCCGTCGGACAGATGCAGTTGCTTGCTGCCGCCGATGGCCTCCACGCGATCGAGCAGCACGCTGGGGTGCAGGCGGATGCCTTGCGCGACGAGCGCGTCGGCCACGGCGACCCGCATTTCGTGATCGAAACCACGCAGCGGCAGATCTTGCCGATACAGCAAATCCACCTCCGCGCCGAGGCCGGCGAAAATGCCGGCGAATTCGACGCCGATATAGCCGCCGCCGACCAGCACCATACGGCGCGGCAAAGCGGGGAGGAAAAACGCATCGTCGGAAACGATGCCGAGCTTAGCGCCGGGAATATCGGGCCAGATCGGCATGCCGCCGGTAGCGACAACGATGCGCGCGGCTGACACAACACGGTCGCCAACTTGCAAAGTGTTGGGATCAAGGAACGTCGCACGCGCATCGAATCGGGTGACGCCGGAGCCTTCGAGCAATTTTATGTAGACGCCGTTCAGGCGGGCGATTTCCTGGTTCTTGGCGGTGATCAGAGCTTCCCAATCATGCACCGGCGCCATGCCGCTCCAGCCGAAGCCGGCAGCATCCCGCGCCCAGGCACCGTATTCGGCCGCCTGCACCATCATTTTTTTCGGCACGCAGCCGACATTAACGCAAGTGCCGCCCCAATGCTGCGCCTCGGCGATCGCGACGCGCGCGCCGTGGCTCGCCGCGATGCGCGCGCAGCGCACGCCGCCGCTGCCGCCGCCGATGACAAACAAATCGAAATCGAACATGAGACTCTTCCTTAAATAGCACAGATTTTTTCAAGAAAGAAAGTCTTCTTTTTTTGAAAAAAAGAAGCAAAAAACTTTTGCTATTTAAGGCGCTGTATCAGCCTCCGATGCCGCCTAGGCAGAGATATTTTATTTCCAAATAGTCTTCTATGCCATATTTGCTGCCTTCGCGGCCCAGGCCGCTGGATTTGACGCCGCCGAAGGGGGCGACTTCGGTCGAAATAATACCCTCGTTGATGCCGATGATGCCGGCTTCCAGCGCTTCGGCAACGCGAAACACCCGGCCCACGTCGCGTGTGTAGAAATAGGCTGCCAGGCCGAATTCGGTGTCGTTGGCCAGTTCGATCGCCTCGGCTTCGGTTTTGAAGCGAAACAACGGCGCGACGGGGCCGAACGTCTCCTCGCGGAAGATGTCGGCGTCGCGCGAAACGTGGGCGAGGATCGTGGGCGTGTAGAAATTGCCCCCCAGCGCATGGCGCTTGCCGCCGGTGATCAGCACGGCGCCCCGCGCGAGCGCGTCGGCAACGTGGGCTTCCACCTTCGCGACCGAAGCCGCGTTGATCAGCGGCCCCTGGGTGACGCCGTCCGCCAAACCGTTGCCGACTTTCAATTTTTCAACCGCGATCTTCAATGCGGCGGTGAAACTGTCATGGATGCGCTCCTGCACCAGGATGCGGTTGGCGCAAACGCAGGTCTGGCCGGTATTGCGATATTTGCTGGCCAGCACGCCTGCCACGGCGGATTCGATGTCAGCGTCCTCGAACACGATGAACGGCGCATTCCCGCCGAGTTCCATGCTGGTTTTCTTGATCGTCGGCGCGCATTGGGCAAGCAGCTTGGCGCCGATTTCGGTGCTGCCGGTGAAGGTGAGCTTGCGCACCAGCGGGTTGGCGGTGAGCTCGGCGCCGGTCTCGGTCGCGGGGCCGGTGATGACGTTGCACACGCCGGGCGGCAGGCCAGCGCGTTCGGCCAGCACGCCGATGGCAAGGGCGGAAAACGGCGTCTGCGAGGCCGGGCGGATCACCCCGGTGCAGCCCGCGGCCCAGCCGGGTCCGGCCTTGCGGGTGATCATCGCCGCCGGGAAATTCCACGGCGTGATGGCGGCGAACACGCCGATCGGCTCCTTGGTGACGATGAGGCGGCGGCCGGGCAGATGCGGCGGAATGGTGTCGCCGTAGACGCGCTTGGCTTCCTCGGCGAAGAACTCGATGAAGCTGGCGGCGTAGGCGACCTCGCCGCGGCTTTCAGCCAGCGGCTTGCCCTGTTCGCTGGTCATGATCACGGCCAGGTCCTCCTGGTTCTCCAGCATCAGGTCGAACAGGCGGCGCAGCGGTTTCTGCCGCTCCTTGGCGGTGAGCGCGCGCCAGGATTTTTGTGCGGCGTGAGCCGCCTCGATGGCGCGGCGCGTTTCGGCGGCGCCGACCGCGGGGACCTCGCCGACCAGTTCGCCGGTCGCCGGGTTGCGGACCTGAAGCGTGCGCCCGCTATCGGCCTGAACCCAGGCGCCGCCGATCAGGTTGGCCTGGCGCAGCAGGGACGCGTCGCGGAGCGGCAACGACGTGGCTTGGTTCAACATGGCGTGTCTCCAGGGACGGCGCAGCGCCCGCCCGCTTTGCCTCAGGGTGCGCCGCCAAAAAGATAATTCGCCTGTCTGCCGCAACCGGGGCGTGATGTTAAGAGTACGGCCGCGTCACGGACGGCGTTGGCAAGTCAGGGCGGGTCGGTTACTGACGCGGCCATGAGCCAATCCGCCCCGCTTCTGGTGTTCGACCTCGACGGCACGCTCGTCGATTCCGTGCCCGATATTGCCGCGGCGGTGAACCGCATGCTGGCGGTGCGCGGGCTGCCGGCGCTGAGCCAACCGGCGGTGGCGGCCATGGTGGGGGATGGGCTGCATCCGCTGATCCAGCGCGCGTTCGCGGCGCATGGCGCCACGCCGGATGCCGCGGCGGCGCATGAATATCTGTCGGACTATGAAAGCAACGTCGCCGTGGAGACGAAGCTGTTCGATGGCATTCCGGAGGCGCTGGACGCGCTGGAGCAGGCCGGGTGGCGCCTGGCCGTCTGCACCAACAAGCCGGAACGCGCGGCACGGCTGCTGCTGGACGCGCTGGGCATTGCGGACCGGTTCCATGCCATCGGCGGCAGCGACAGTTTCGCCGCCCACAAGCCGGACCCGAGGCACTTGCAAGGCACCATCGCGGCCGCCGGCGGCGACCCGGCGCGGGCGCTGATGGTGGGCGATCATACAAACGACGTGATGGCCGCAACCGGCTCCGGCGTGCGCGCGGTGTTCGCGGGCTGGGGCTACGGCCGCCCAGGCATGGAAGCAGGCGCCGCCGCCGTGGCCGCCACGCCGGCGAGCCTGCCGGGGATTGCGGCGGGGCTGCTGCAGTAAGGAAGGAAGGCGGGGGGCTCTGCCCCCTCGACCCCCGTCACGCGCAGTGTGCATTCGCAAGACGGGGCCTGAGGCCCAAACCCCCGCTATTTTATTTTAGTTGGGGATAAGGTGGGGGGCACGCGTACCGTCATCACGGTGCGTGCACCCCTCACCTTATCCCCCAACTAACGTAATGGGGTCCGGGGACTTGTCCCCGTTTTGCGAAGGCACGCTACGCGTGACGGGGTCGAGGGGCGGAGCCCCCGCCTGCCTTACCGCACCAACCCCGCCGCATTCTGGGCCACGGCGCCGGGGCTGCCGGTGACGTTGGTGAGATACAACGTCACCTGGCCCAGCGCCTTGTTATCGAACACGACTTTGACCGGCACGGGCGGTGCGCCGGGGACCAGCGGCGCGAGCCAGGCGCTGCCGTGGCGGGTTCGGCGCTGCTGCGCCATGTCGTCGGTCTTGACGAAGCCGGCGACGCGGACGCCGTCGAAATCGCAGCGCAGGGCGCGGCCGTTGAACCGGGTTTTGCCGGAGAGCGATAGCGTCTCGTAGCCGGCCGTGTGGGCGGTCAGCGCGGTGACGCGGCGGCCGTCGAACAGGCGCACCGCACCGTCGCAGGTGCCGCGTTCAGCGACCTGGCGCACGAGCAGCGCGATGGCCGACAGCGTGTCGATAGTGCCGGCGCTGTCGCTGGACGGCACCTGGGTTCGCGCATCGTCCACCGCTGGTTCCTGCTGCACGATTTTTGGTGCGCCGGCCTCGTAGAGGATATGCATGGCGCGCGCCGCACCGCGGGTGGTGCCGGTGCTGTCGAATTGCGTCGGATCGACGCCGGCGGCGGTGAAATGGCCGCGGACAGTGCTGTCGCTGTCCATGTGGGAGAGCCAGTTGATCATGCCAGCGGTGCGCATGGTCAGCCGGCCGCTATATCCGGCTTTGTCGAGGCTGAGCTCGCCGGCCATTTTCAGCGCGATCAGCCCGTGCGCATAGCCGTCGAACTGCATGCTGAGTGTCCCGGTGCTGGCCGCCGCGACCGGCTGGGTCGCGCCAAAGCCCACAGCGACAAGGTTTATCGCAAGAATGGGCGCCAGGAGCCTGGCGGCGGTGCGGCGCACGGGACCGGGGCGCGATCTATTCATGCGGCGATCATGTGGCGGACCGGGCACGCCGGCAATGCCGGCGTGCGGGCGTTTTACAATTCGTTATCGCCCGCCGGTGCAGGGTTACAGATGTCGAACCATCCAGCTCGACGTCATCAGGAGCGCGCATGCATGCCCCAACAAGGCCAAAGCGGATCTATCAGCCTGTTGGTTGATCGCGCGTTTGCCGCCGCCGCGATTGTGGCGATGTTGGGCACTGCCGCCGGCTTCTATCTGGTCAGCAGCGGCTTTGACACGCCGGCGCTGGGCGCGACGATGTTTCTTGTCCTCGTTGTTTGCGCCTGTATCGGCCTGTGGGCGCGCGATGCGCTGGAGCGGGCGCAGCGCGGCGAAGTGGCACGCGTCTATGCCGTGGCGCTCAGCGGCAAGCGGGATCGTTGGGTGGAACAGCGGACCAGCCAGGCGACCCGCATGGAATGTCTGGCGCAGGCGCTCGCGGGACTGATCGAAAACACGCGCCTTGCCATGCTCGGGCGCGAAGGCTTGGCGCGCTATGCGGCGGACATGCAACGCGCGCTCGAGACGTCGCGCGCGCGCAGCCAAAATCTGGCGGCCGGTCTCACCGAGGATGCTCACGCGATTGCCACCGCCGCGGATGGCAGCCGGCGGGCGGCGCATGATTTCGCCGGCCGCCTCGAAACGGTGCGCGAAAAGGCGCAGTCGGCCGAAGTGACCACGGCCGCCATCGCGCAGGAGGCGGCGACGCTGGCCGACGCGGTGCGCGCCGTGACAGCACAGACCGAACGCGCCACGGCCATTGCCACGCGCCTGGCGGAAACCGCGTTCGCGACGCAGCGTGGCGTCACCACCATCGGTGAATCAGCCGCCACCATGATGAACGCGGCCGAACAGGTGCAGTCGGTGATGAAGCGGGCCGCAATTCTTGGGCTGAACGCCGGCATCGAGGCCGCCCGTGCCGGCGAAGCCGGGCGCGGCTTTGCGGTGGTGGCCGCCGAGGTCAAGCAATTGGCGGGAGATGGCGGCGCGGCGCTGGAGCAGATGCTGTCCACGGTGCGCGACTTGCGCACGCAGACCGAGCAGATTTTTCAGCGCATTCAAGACATGTCGGACGTCGTGCAGGCGCAGCACGAGTTCGGCCATGCCTTGTCACACGCCGCGATGCTGCAGGCGGATTCGGTCAGCCGGGTGCTGCAACAGCTGAAAACCGCGCATCTCGATGTGCGCGACCTGCAGGCGCAGGTGCGTGACGTGACTCTGCCGGACGCGCGCCTCGGTGTGACCACGGCGGCGCAGAATGCAGTTGAGCGGCTGCCGAGCTACGCCGAGGCGATGGCGCAGATTTTGCGCGGGCTGCCCGACCTTGCTGCGGTCGAGAAAGCGAAGGAGCGCACGCCGCAGGATTAGGTGAGGACCAGCCAGCCTCGCCCTCCACGCCGGCGGCGCACCGCCAACAGGGCGGAATTGTGGCCGCCGCCATGGCGACCAAGGCCCGCCCAATCCCGCGCCCCGTCCCACTGCCCAAAAAATCACTTGCCACCTCGCCGTTTGGCAGCTAATGTTAGTCTTCCTTACGTCTAAGGACAGACCGCTGAACGCCCTCCCGCCATGCCAGCCGGAATCAGCCGAGGAACGCACCGCGCGCCACATGCGCATGTGCGGCCGGTTGGCCGATCTCGGCATGCAACTGGCCGAACACGCCGCCGCGCGCGCCCTCGCCGCCGGGCT
>Ga0116228_10004113_pt1 | contig 12839 bp, 9 predicted proteins | sample S1TSphfallax_2_FD_89694 | JGI IMG/M metagenome (GOLD analysis project Ga0116228, IMG submission 89694) | Host-associated microbial communities from peat moss isolated from Minnesota, USA - S1T2_Fc - Sphagnum fallax MG | ecosystem: Host-associated > Plants > Peat moss > Unclassified | place: USA... | reverse complement strand
TTTTTTTTTCGTTTTATTTGGGTCCTCCCTCCTTTTCTTGGGGGTGGCTGGAGTGGCGTAGCCACGGGTTACCAACACTCGTATATATAAATGAAGGATTTCAATGTTCATTTCAATTAAAATTTATAATCAACATGGGGTATTGATAATGTCTTGAATAATATTCTTCTATTAAATATCACCCCTCTCCCCTTTCCTACTAGTTCAATGTTTTGGTTTTTTTTTTCTTGCAAAATTGATGTAAGTTTTGCAATAAAAACACATTTTATAGTGAAAACACAAGTTTCTACAAAATTCATCATTGACAAATTCATGAGACTGGTTCTTTCCTACCCCAATATGAAACCTTTATTTTTAAACCATTATAATCCAAAGTTGGCAAAATGTTCTCTAAACCCATCCCATGAGACATAACTCTTAAACGAACCTATCATAACCATAATGATATTATTGTGGTTGACATTTTGCCATTTTTGAGCCTAAAAAATGGCATTTCGATGTATGCAAAGGATTTTGTCTGAAAAGAAAAAGGCCTAAATTTTCCAAATTGTAAGAAACGAATTATGGAAATCTCATGTATAATATCAATTTGGTTCATTCTTCTTTTGCATGATCAAGTTTTTGGTGTCATCAAAAAATAGGGAAAAAATAAAATAACATTGAGCTACAAAAGCTAAACACCGTGACTAATAGACAAATTAAAATAAAGTGAAATAGAGGCCAAAAAATAAATCTATCTATTAAGGAAAGTAGTTTGTTTTGTTTGTCATGTTGAGATCACTCGAACCAAATGCCTCCCATTGCACAATTGGTATTGTTTGAAAGCCTTTTGTGAACAAGGGTGCATGAAGGTGATTTCATATTGTTTGGAGTTATGGTGTGGGAATTATTGAATATTCAATCATTTTGTCAAAGAAAATTCAAGAAAATCAAAACTAAAATTTTAAAGCAAATTGAAATGAACTCTTTGTAATATTGGAAGGCCCTTGATGATTGGATTTCTTAGAGTTGACTTTATAATTTTTAGACTTATGGTGATTGAATTTTGAGTTATTTTTATCATTGAAAGTTGAATTAAATTACAAATACTAGAAAACTAATTGGGTAACAAGTTCAAACTTGGGCCAACAAAAAAGGTCACATGACTAATGAGAATACACTACGCCAAAACATGGCAAATATGATTACACCATGACTTGGTTTGTAGTTGTAAATGCCATCGAATATATATATATATATATATATATATATGTAATTCTTTCCCACCATTTATAATGAATAGATCAAAATGGTATAAATGTTGCATTTATTACCATGAGTTATATTTAATTGCAAATATAAAAATATTTTGAAATAAAATATGTTACCTATGAAACATATGATATTATTTTCAACATTTGAAAATTATGCAAAGTATTAAAAATTATTTAAATGTCATAATTATTAATTTATACACATGTTTTTAATTTTCATAAATTTTTATCAAATTTTATTATGTGTAATAAATTTATTTATTTTTCAAATCATTAAGTGTGATTTAATACATATAAAATATTTAGAAATTCCAAGTTGTATCACCAAATATTCTGATAAATTATTAATTTAGATCAAATTTTATATTCTTTGCTACCCATCACATGGAAACATGAAAAATAATGCCATTTTGGGCATGTAGATTTCTTTTGAAATTCATCGGATATCCCTAATAAGAATATATTTCATTATTTAATGTCAAAAAATCCAAAAAAATATTCATTTAAATAAACCTTCGAGAAGGAGTCTCAACTTACATGTTTTTATTATATTTTGAACATCAACATTTTATGTAATTTTATGGTTTCAAGAACTTTAGCAAAAAAAATTCCATTTTTTGGCAAATTTCTTTAAAATGAAAAACAATTCCCAAAATGCTTTTTAGCCACTATCCAAAAATTCACATTAAATAATTAATGACTATAAGGCAAAAGTTCTAAAACTTATATGGTATTAGTTATTTATTTGTGCAATAATTATGTGTTTAATCATTTACAAGTTTATAATATGCTTACATCACAAACGTCTTTAGGCAAAATTTCAATATTATTATAATGAATCATTAGATTTATGTTTTTAATTAAATTTTTTTCATATCATTGTTGTGTTTTTTCATTTTAATATTTTATTATTGATGAAATGCTTGTTGAAAGTATATAAACATAATGAACAATTTTTTTGACTTATTAATTGCATGATTATGATGACGAAAAGAATAATGATTTGTCATTTTACCATAATTTTTTTGACACAAATGCAAAATTTTGCCATTCAAATATATTTAAAATTTATATCATTTTAAATAATTATTATGTTTATATTGATATTGTGATAGTAAAATATAATTTTAAGATTTGATCCAAATTACATTATATACCAATTCCTATCATTTTTTCATAATTATTTTTTTCTAGGAAGTTTGTGATGTACAAGGTATGAATGTCTACCTTCTATTTTTTGCCCTTTTAATTTTTTTAATGTTTGAAATTGTACATTATTAAATAATTATATGGTCTTCATGAAAAAGATTTTTAGTCATGTATTTTAATCCATGAAGACATTTAGTCATGTAGTCATATGCATGGTTGCAAAAATATGACTAGGCACAAAAACATAGCATGTATGATTACATGACTAAAAATGGTCAGTAGTCATATTTGTCATTGTCATAAATGTCAAGTTTTGGCATAGTGATAAATCAATACAAAGGAGTAGTCATAGTGTTGCCCATGTAAATTATTTAATTGATTACAACAAAAGGTCCAAAAGTTTGATAATTAGGTCAAGCAACATCAGGACATTTATAAATTTATATGTGTATCAAATTGGAAGGTTCAAATTCATAAGAGCCATTCAATGAGCATAGAAATGCACAACATTATCAATTATTTCTCTTGCTCCTAGTGGAACTATTTATATGGAAATTGGCCCTTTTACAATTATTTTAAATATTATTTGATATGCAATTTGCAATTGGCCAAAAAATTTGTGAATGCTTGTAGCTTGTAAGATGGTTGGTGGTTGACACACATTGAAAATGGTGGCTTACTAACAAAATGCATTTTTTTTTCATTGTGCTTTAAAGTTGACTAATCATCTAACAAATGTTATGCAATTATTTCAAAGATATTCTTTCTTTTGCAATGATTTTTTTTGTTTTGCAATTTTTTTTTGACTTGAAGTTTGTGATTTCCACCTATAGAAAAACATTCCAATGAAATTATAATGGCACAAATTCACCATATTCAAAAACACTAGTAGAAAACCCTCTTTTTCACCAAAAAAATTTCAACCAAATGTGATTTACAACTATGTTGCAACTGGAATTTTTTAATTTTTAAGTAAAATACTGGCAATTACCAATTAAATCGACTCATCAATTAAATTGGTACATAGTTGGAAATACTTTTCAACTATGTGGTATTTTGCCAAATATTCCACTGGATATTCTAAGCATCAACAATGTCTCCAAGTTGAAATGTCTACTATGTTGGTAACACTACATGTTCTCCAATTGGCACATAGTCAAGAAGTTAACTAATATACAACTATTTTGATGACACCATCAACACATATATGGATGATAATATGTATTTTAATGGATGGATGGAAATACAATTTCATTTGCAACTTTGTTGCAATTATCCTTCAACTCAACAAAACAATTAATATCTGACTTTGCTTTTAATGACATGACATATGTTAATATTTATTCTAAATTATGATAACATTGAATTACATGTAAAATTAATGTGTATAAACGAATAAGTTATATAAGATAATATTTTTGTAATGCATATAATTCTTGAATAAATTTTCTTAAATATGAATTAATAATTTAATCTTGTATATATTCATACATGTAATATTTGATTTTTCCATAGACCAAATTTATTTTAGGACATATCAAATATTGATATATAATTAAGGATTATATTGTGGAATCCTAATGTTTATTCATTTCATTTTGTGTTATAGCTTAATATTTATTAAAAATAATGATCAAAATTCATCAAACATTGAAATCATGTAATTTTTTCCCCAAAAATCAGTGATTATGTATGATCATTGATATAAATATTATTCTTGTGAAATTAATTAGGAATATTTAATAAATTGAAATAAAAATTTAAAGACTTTGAAATGTAAGTTGAGAATAATGCATATGTTCAATAAATGTAATTTTTAATTTCTTTATAAATTAAATCTAGTTTTCAACATATCCAGTAATGATAGATAACTAGAATTTTGTGGAATTTTACTGTTTAATCATTGTTATACATATGATGGCTTTATATATTTTTTAAATGATCAAAATTCATTAAACTGAAATCACATGTAAATTCTATTTATAAAATGAATGGTTATGTACTATGCAAAAAAATTTCATTAAAATTTTAGATAAATTTAAATAAATTTAATTATAACTATAAAATAATGTGTATTGAAATACAAGTTAATAACAACATGTTCAACACATGTAATAATAGTAATTTCTATGTAATTTAAATTTAAATTCGCAACATAATTAATCAAACATAATTGTGATTATTTAACTATTTATTGTTTAATTAATGTAATCTAATGATTATTTGAGATTAATTTGATAATTAACGGTAGATTACTATTGGTTTGAATATATCTTAAATCTATTTATTTCATTATGAATTTATTTTATAGTAATTAATAATAATTGGCACAATTCATAGGAACATTGAATTAAAAATTTTATAATTTCAAAAAATATTTTGATTTTAGCACTATTAAATTTACCTCAATAATTTTACTATATTTTATCTTTATTCAATGTACATTATATTAATTTATAGTAGTTATAACAAGTTAGTTAATAATACAAGTAAGTCTGGTTAAATGACAACTTAACTTATATTGTAACCAAAAAGAAGGAAGCGCCCAGAATACCAATCAGCACCTGTCCAACCTCCTTAAAACCCTGTGGACAAGCTGTCCAAAACACGAACGCCCTGCAGTCTCTCTAACCTGCTACAACTCAAAGACTGCTGATCCCAACAACACAGTCTCACTCTTGATCATACAGACAGTGTACGCGGACCTTGTACCTCACAACGTAATGGATGATTTGTCTACTGACCTCAGAGTGGAACCTCACAATGCATCTGCATGACCAAACAGCATATGCAGACACCAAGAAGACACTCATAGATCAATTTCTTATCCTTTTTATTCCACAGAGAACCCCCGATAGCACAAGCTTCCATACCTCCTCTACTATCAAATCTGCCGATCTCATGGCATTACTTCTCTTTTCTACATAATTCTGCTTAGATCAGAAGCTGGGGCCTGCCAATCGCTAATCGTAGCGGAAGAGAAAACTAGCAATCAGCCTAAAAATGCTCACTCAGCTCCTGTCTATTTGCTTCCAGACTAACTGCCTTCCAAAACCGATTCTTCTCCTTCTTATCCTCCTTCTTCCCTAGTTCCTTGGCTTCCTCCCGAAGCTTTCCCTTCCCTTGCATTCCTCCCCCACAGCACTTCTCTCCATCCCTCATTAGTGTGGTGCCGCAAATTTTCATCAATCACGCCGCCATCTTCCTTCCTGTCCTAGCCAAAACACACACACCCATGCACCCCATGCAAACCAGATCTCCCCTTACACTAACGGAACTGAGATCCGCCGTCACTAATCAATACAGGCGGCCAAACAGTTCTTGTGTTCACATAGTCAGGGAGTTTTCTGCACAGTTACCTGTTGTCCGGCTACAATATTAGCTATAATAGTATTTTTTATTTCCATAAATATAATTAATAATATAATATGATCATATATTAATAATATAATAACTAATGCATAATTTATTATGTCTAATGAAATATTAATAACTAGTAAAAATTTTAATAAATAATAACAATAATACTTTTGATGGATTTATAAAATTGTTGCTGAATATTTAGTACATGTAATTAACAATAAAAAAAACCTAGGTTAGGAAAACTATTAGTTTAGCTCTAGGTTTAACTAAATTAAAACTAGGTTGTAATTCAATTGCAACAAGGTTGCAACTAATTAAGTTGCAATTACATTATCACATGGTTATAATTAAGGTAAATTAGTCAACCACCATACATTTAAGATATTAGAAAATTTTAAATCTTAATACATCCTTCCTTTGTTTTTCAAGCTCAAGATGATGTTTTAGAGCTTGATTTGGTGCACCCATGGCCACTTAACTAACTCAAAATAGATTAAAAATGAAAAAGATATAGGCATTGAAAATAGGATAGGATGTTTTAGTCATAGGCCTAATTCACACATTAAAATTTAGTACATTTGTTTTCTTTATGGTTTTTTTCTAATCCTCCTTTGCCTTTGAAGCTTAAAGAAGTAATGTAAAACTTAGATTGGTGCACCCATAGCTCTTTAGATCACACAAAATGAATAAGAAATGAAGAAAATGTAACATTTTGAAATGATGGGTCATTTTTTTGAAAAAACACATTTTCTAATTTTAAAATGTTTTATGCCTCTTTTGTGTTGCTCTTTTGCTTCTAGAACTTTAAAAATAATGTAAAGCTTACATTGGGGCTTATGTTGCTTTCTACATCAATAAAATCGTACAAGAAATGAGAAAGGTCTAGAAATGTTTAGTTGTAGGCATATGTGTGTTTTTAACCTTGTCTTCCCAAGGTGGCAACTAAAATGTTTGCCCCATATTGTTTGGCTTCCATGTAAATAATCCAAATTATATATTAACAAGTGCACTAGGACAATAGAGAACCAATGTAAACATGAAAATGTAATAGCCAATTGGGATGAGCCCTTGAAAAAGGTTCAACCTTATAGGTTAAACTAAGTAAAATGAAACTTTATTTGTGATTTAGGTCTAGGCCTAATCTAATGTTTAGGCCTACCGTAAGTGCTTAGGTTTAACTTTAACTTAAGTTTAGACTAGGGAGCCATGTTTAGACCTAAGCCTTGCCTAAGTATTAAATGGTTGCCTATGATTAGACACCATGTACATAGATAGACTTAAGTTATGCCATGTGTCATCCCACCAATGGCCAAATGCATTGACCATCATAATTGCAATATAGTTTACTTTTTGACTTAATTTTTATTATGGTTAATCAATGGTGAAACGTTTTGGATGTGCCATGTGTCACCACATCATTGGTTAAACATTCAATTCACATAGTTGAAATGTACTCAAATTTGCAACTAAATATTTTGTTAACATGACATGTAATTAGCAAATGAAGTTCATCCATGAGTCAAAGGAAGTTAACAACACATCCTGACTAAGTTGATAAGATAGTTTGCAACTAAAATGGTTTATGATGGCTATTGATGTGATTTTAACACATGGCAAACTCTTTCAACTGGAATGTCATTGTCAACTTGTACTTGTTAAATTTTTTGGTTTATAGTTGAGAATAACATTTTTCAATTGTAAAAAGTACTTTGCAACTGTTTCTATTGCTATCAACTATGTTTTATAATCAAGATCTAGGTGCAAAAAAGGCAATTTTCTACTAATGAAACAAATCATGAAGCACTAGATTTTTATAAGAGCTTATTACTAATGTTGGAATTGTTATCAACTTTTGAACATACCATGTTCATCTTGGTATTGGCTTTTCTTCATACTTCATAAGTATTACTATTAAATTGAAGCTAGGTTGATTTTTTCCAAGTATATGGCAAATTAAATATGATATTGACAATGGTACAAATCAAGTATATACTTAATATTACCCCAATCTCATGCCATTGATATTGATATAAGGCTCAATGTATTACTTTAAACCATTCATGATTGGTAGGTATTTCAATATTAATATTGATACCAATATTGTATACCCAAATTTTCACCATATATACCAATATAACATTAGTCTACTAGATAGAAAATCTTATAAAACAATATTTATATTTTTTTCACTATAAGTTAGTTTAAGTCATTTTAAAAAATAAAAATGATAGGTTATTCCACCTTAAATTATTTTTGGTTATTTTATTTTGAACTATGCTTATTCATTCTAGGTTATTCCATCTTAGGTTTTTTGTTTTGACCTGATGCTATGCACCATGGTGAATAACCTAAGATGTAAAACTTTTATAGTTGAAAATAGCCTTGGATAAAATAACTTAAATATCCTAAGGTGGAATAACTTATATAATTTAGCTCTAAATGATCTAAAATAAATTAACCTAATAAAGCCTAGGGTTGAATAACTTAAAATAACTAAAAATAATTTAGAATGACCAAGAATAACCTAAAGTAAATGTTTAAAAATAACTTAGGGTGGAATAACATAAAGTATTTATAATGGACTAGTTTAAAATAGTTGAAAATAATATAAAATAACCTAATGTACAATAGCCTAAAGTATTTAAAATAGCATTTAAAAAAACTTATTTACTATAGTGAATTACGTGAATTAATAATGAATAATGTCAATTAATAATGAAACATGATGATTATAGTGACATAACTTTAGGCAAATGAAATGATTAAGGTGATGTGAAAATATTTCATTTTTAAAGTCCCATAGTGATTTAGACTAATGCAGTGCATCCCATTTTTGGATTAGTGTCCAATCATAAACCAATTGAACTTTTAGGTTTTTTATATGTTTTTTAAAATGGGTATTTTGGTTGGAAATGATTTGAGGTTTTTTAGGTCACAAATGTGCAATGTCCAATGTGTTTATGGTCTTTTCCATGAATCCCCAAATGTTACTAAAAATGACGCACTCCCAAGTTCCTTGTTAGACCCACTTGAAGGTCCAAGTATGCGGAAATGCGGAAGGAGTTGAACTTGGGGGCCGCTCCAATTTCCAACACCAAGGGGGGTGAGAGGGGTGTGCTAGAAGTTTCGAAATTAGACTAAGAAGAGGGACAATTATCTTGTTACACGATCCTGCATCCAAAACCAACCACAAGTGGGTTAGTTCACATTCGGGAACACCTTTGGTGTTGGGACAAGCCACGGGCTAACTTGGACTCATTTGACTCACCACGGCCCGGACTCAAGGGAAGCCACCACCTTCCCCCATATAGTATTCTCTGCAGCTCTCCGCTGAGGCTACATCCAAATGACACTTTTTCCCGGGACTCCCAAAGTGGAGTCCCAAAACTGTCCCGGTTTGCATTTCCGAGACTTTGGGCAACCATAACTTCTTATTCAGACCTTTGATTAGGATGAGGTCCAAAAAAATCTTGTAGCTTTCTTTGAGAGCTTTCCAACGCCATGTCGCATTTCTCCTGCAGACGTCAGATTCGGGTCGATTCCCAACTTTTAGTGGTCGAGAGTCAAATTGGCAATTTGACTCTTGGCCCTTCTTTTGCCCAAAACTTGAGTTGCAAATGTCCAAATGGCTCATGCGAGGCCATTTTGGACATCTACACTTCAAGACCTTTCCATTGATATAAAGAATATGTAATGCAAGGTGTTTTGACCCTTGCAATTGAGCTCTGAGTTTTCAGGAGTCCCGGAGGACTCCAACTTCCCACTTTTGGGAGTGTGAGTTTCATCTTCACACTTATCCCAAAGTGAGGTTGCGACAAAATAAATCAAGTTAAATTATTTTTTTGGTGCTCAAATTTTAATGGAGAATTTTGCCATTTTATTATAAATAGGTGCACAATAATATAGGGTACAACTTATTTAAAAATATATCAAATATAATTTATTTCAATGTAAGTAGGGTGTTTATAATTCATTATGAGAATATTTTTGAAATATACCTAAACCATGCCATTATTTCATAGAAAATTTAAAAGTGCCATTTTATCTTAAGTGCTTCCAAAAATATACAAAAAGTTTTGAAGTCTATGTATAAATATTTTCAATGTTAAAAAACATTCGTTACAATGTTTTATGAGTGTTTTTGAAAGCTTATTATTCATCGGATATTTTTCAAATTAATTCACATGTTCCAATGATTATTATGAACCTTACTATATAAAAAATTCTCATACTTTCAACACCAAATTAAAATTAAAATTTTTAAACATGAAAAATTAAACATTAGTTACACTTGTTGTGATTCGTGTTAGTGTGATTACACCCATAAGTGTTTTTTGGATATGGGGGTAATAACCTGATTTTGTTGATTATGAACTCTTTCATAATAAAATGAGATTAGAAACAAAAAGGTCATTATTTCAAGGTTGGTGTGTTTTGGTGATAATGGGGTCAACCCCTTCCAAGGCCTTAAATGAAGAATGATAGCTTAAATCCAATGTTATTATGTTACATTTATCATTGATGTGCAACATATGGTTCATTAGAAAAATCTTACAATACAAACCTTTTCAAACATGCCTTTGGTTTTTTCACATTGAATTTTTTTTACAATGTTTGTATAACAACTTTAGCCATAGCCCTAAAATGAATTTGGAGTTTACCAAATTGGCAAAGATCATTGAAACTATTGAAAATAAAATTATATGCCACATCAAAACTAGATGAATATTGTTGCAACCCTAACATTGGGTTTGTGATTAAGTGTGGAGTGCAAGAACATGTGAGGCCTTAAAAAAGTATGTTCAAGAATGAAACACACTCTCATAAGTGGCAGAGAGTGCAAAAAAGTGAACCCAATGACTCCCAAAGTGCATTCCCACTGTAAAAGTTCATGCATTCATGTGGGAATATATTCAAAGCCTTAGTTGAAAAGGCAAACAAGCACCAATTTGGGCCCCCAAAATACCATTGGAAATGTTTTCAAATGTAACTACTTGAATACATGAATTATAATCAAAAGAAGGGTCAAGAGTCAAATTGCAATTTTCATTCCCAACCACAAATCCCTTTAGAGTAGGGGTTAAATAAGCTTTCAATTGGGGTGTGCCATACACCATTGGAAATATCTATTTGAGAGCTATAAAATATTTCCCCTACATGCTCCAAACAAGTTTGATTTGAAAAATACATAAGTAGCAAACATTTTGGGACAATAAAAGTCTCACTTGGAAGTTTCGAAAAAAATGTCATTTGGATGTAGCCCTCACAAAGAATCACAAATTATATTATGGGGAAGGGAGTGATGCCTCCTCCCAAAGGTTATAGGCCATGTGAAGTTTAAACTTCAAGTAGTCCATACTAAGTTTGTCCTACCACTTATGTCCAATTTACATTAATTGCCTTCATTGTTTGGATGTGCATGTTAATTTCATATTGAATTCTTGCTTGTGAGTTCATTTTAGTCCCTACCCTAAAAGTGCTACAAAATAATTTTAAACATGCCCAATTTTTTTAGTTTTCTGTTGTTTCATTATGGGACCCACATTTGGATCTCTCAAATAGTTTGTCTATAATTACTCTTATCAAACATGTGTTGACTAAATACCACATGGGTTCAAATTCTTTAAAATGTACCAAAATCCTATCACAACGTCACCTTTTAAAAAAAAAATTTACTTACTTTTTTTTAACCATGTCAAGACATATTTATGAATGATTATGGTGGAATCTAAAATTTTATTGGTCTAAAATATGGTACTTATGAAATATTTAACATTTATTTATTTATTATTTTTATGGGGACCAAAATGTAAGGGGGGCGAGATTTGTAATGAAAACTAGGTCATTTTTGTCTTGGTTGGTACACCTTAAAGGATTTTTGCCCAAAACAAATGGCTTAAACTAGTATAACAAAAATTTAAACGTATAATATTACAATATATAACCTAAAATAAATAGCATAAACCTAGTCTAATTAAATTAATATACCTCTAGTTAATCATAGGCTATAGTAATTAACCTACCCTATTATAAATTATGTTATATTATTATTATAATTAATTAAACCATCCAAAAATTGATTATATTTATAATAATAATTCATATAGCTAAATACATTATTATTATTATTATATATTAAAATCAACATATGTAAAATAATTATCTATAAAGTTAATGGTAATAATGATATAATTATTTAATATGATCCATGGTATATTGTATATATATTGCTATTAATATTATTCAATATATTCATATTAATAATATGATAAATATTATTGCTACCTATTACTTATTATTAGGTTAATATAGCATAGATGTTATGTAATAGTTTTATCTAGTTTATAACTAGGTTGGTCATACTCCTAACTAATTTATTTATCCCAACAAATTCAACATAATCCTCATGGAAACATGGGGAGGCGACTCCTTGTATATTTTAGCAAGCACTTCAAATAAATTTTATTTTTTTTAATATGCTAGGAATTTTTTTAATATATTTTAATAACAAATTATAGCCACCCAATTTTCATAAAGTGAAATTTTTTATTAAAAAATTCCAATAAGTTGACCCCTATATTTTTTTGTGTCTTTGTTTCAAATGAAATGGGAGTAAAAGCCTTAGCATGGACCCAACGTGGAAGCCTTGACAATCTTCCAAAAAGTGCTTTCAAACATGCATTCATTATTATTATAATTTGGATGTTAAAAGCTTGGAGTATCACTAAATTATGATTTCAAGGACCAGGATTTAATTTCACATAGAAAGAGGCCCACCATCAAAAGTTTAAACTTCAAGTGGTAATTGGTCATCCAAGAGTAACCATTTAAGGTCCCATTAGTCACAAACTAAGTGGTGCTTAGTCGCAATCAACATATGCCTATATACATCAATTATAATAATAATTTGATTTATGATTAAACTTAATATTCACAATATTTTTATTATAATTAAAATCGTTTGATATGATTATTGTAATTATACCAATTTCATTACATTAAATTACTTATAATTTCAAACAAATTAAATATATTCCAACATAAACTATTATATTAAATACATTTACATTTTAA
>Ga0116228_10004112_pt1 | contig 12842 bp, 16 predicted proteins | sample S1TSphfallax_2_FD_89694 | JGI IMG/M metagenome (GOLD analysis project Ga0116228, IMG submission 89694) | Host-associated microbial communities from peat moss isolated from Minnesota, USA - S1T2_Fc - Sphagnum fallax MG | ecosystem: Host-associated > Plants > Peat moss > Unclassified | place... | reverse complement strand
GTAGAATGAGAGAAGGTAAATTGGGAGGAGATGTTGCCATACCTCTATCCTTCCCTTTCCTGACACTGACACAACATCACCAGTCTTAAGGCACAGCCCATTTTTTGTCACCTCCTTCCAATTCACTCTCACATCCCCACCACTGCCCATGCCAAACCATCCAGAAAAACATGGGTCACCATACATTTCATAAGAGAATGGTGTCCTTTTCTGGAAGCCCAAACAGCTTCAAGTACACTGTAACATTACTGGGCCCTGTAAAGACCAACAGTGTTTGACTAGTTTTACTACATGGCATGCTTACGGTCAATAATATCACAAGTCATCACAAATTCATTACACAGCTTACTGGCATTAGAAGACTTAATATGGTATTCTCAATCTTGTTGTGGAATCTGAAGAGCAAAATGTGGTAAACAGTGCAGGGAGTATTTAGAAAGAAGTTGCAAAATATGAGCAGCAGACCTTATCATGTCAGCAAGCTTAGAGCGGGACATGCGGAAGCCAGCACTAGCAAGGGCATCCACTCGTAGAGAAGCCTCCACTGACCTAAATGTGTCTACCCTGTTCCATCCCTCCACACCTCAGTCATCTAGCACATGAGATCATCATATCTGTGGAAACTTCAGCCCCCAAGAAACAAAATTCATAGCTGGAATGATAGGGAATTGACCTTGGAGGTTTCACTTGAAGAGCAGTCAAAGGTATGGCAGTGGTCTGTACTGCAATACTGCGCACCTGGGAGATCCAACTGCAATTTCAGTATATTGCTTCTTTGATCCTCTTGCACATTCAGTTAAATGTTGTTTCAAAGCTTCTCCTCTAAATCCAATGTTACTTTCAGACCAGTACTAAACCCATGGAGGACTCACTTTGAAGGGGAAAGTTGCACCTGAATCAGAGATGTTTCAAGAAAATTAACAAGCTCTGGGTCCACCAAGATCTGAGCTCCTTTCTCACCCTGAGAAAAGACCACAACTACATGCCTTGATCAGTTTGTTTTAGCAATTCCTGGACTCCGGTCCTAGCAAGGCTGCAGAGTTTTCTGGTATTGACAGCCTAATGGCTACTAACCTGAAGAATAATGTCCCCAACTTTTTCTCGAGCAATTCCTGTACCCAAAACTGCACCCAAAAAATCACCATGCGACGCAGCATCGAACATGAAGTTTCCAGAAACACTGTCCACCATGAGCATCCAAGAATAAAATCAGAGAACTCATACTGACCACAACATGAGTTCTGGGAACTAAGGAAAGAACTCGGAAAACCACCTGTTGCTATCCACATACCTATGCATTGTTAAGTTATTTCAATTGAATCCAATCTAGCAACAAATTACATTCTTTTTGCCACTAATATAAGTGAGCTCCAGAACCTGGCCGGCAACATTAACAGGAGAATAATATCAAACTGAGAATTAAAAGAGATATAGACAAAGTTTGAACTTTGTAGGAGTTCAGAGAGAGAACCTGAGAGCTGCAACAGCACCAGGAAAGCCTGCAGCTCCACCTTCAGCAACTCCAGCATCTATTGCCTCTTTATGCCCAATTGAGAGCCGGCACCTCTCTGCCTACCCCACCATCCCCCTTATCTTCCATTGCCATCTGCTTGCAAATGTTTCTTAATAATCTCTCTGAAGGCTAAAATAGGAGAAAAAGACAACAACCAGGAGAGTCAGGGAAGTTGAAAATGCAGGCTAGACAAAAGTCCCACTGATGCGCATCTTCAGTATAGATTTATTCAAGTGCACCATTTTGCAAAAAGAAATCACTGGATTTTATTAGACCCTCTGCCAGAACTCAAAGAATGATCCCAATTCTGGCATTCAGGTCTAGAAGTCCAGCAACAAGCAAATCAACACTTCATCAAACTGAAGCAAAACAAAAAGTATTTCAATGTATGAGAGGACAGTACCTGAGAATAGCCACCTGAAATTGCTACACCCACATCAGAGAGCCTGTGAACTGCTGTGAGCGCATCTCCCAACAAGGGTGGTGGCAAGAAGTTGGAGTGAGTAACTTCCCATCTATCCACTGCTTTTCGAGCCTGTCGTCGCCCAATAACACACACACAAAAGTAAGCAAGTAGATCTTATCAGCCTTCAGTTAGACTAAAGAGCATGATACTGAGTAAGGTTCAGAGATCGTCGGTAGTGATAATTGCCTGACACCTGCCAAAATTGATATTAGACTTCATTATCTCAAGTTTTTGGATTCCTTCTGGGTGGGACTTGGAATGTGATGTGATACCTTCTCCAGAATGCGAGAAACATCTTCTACGTGTAATTTATCAACACCAGCAAGCAGCTCACTTTTGTCTTCACGTGATAGCAGGGATGCATGGCATAGCCCTGCAACAAAATAACATAAGCCTTTAGTTCTCCAATACAAAGTTTTGCCAAGAGCATGCAGCAAACTTGAAACCAACTCTGGTAGCCAGAATTTTAATTGTTTGGATACTCCAGAAGCTACAGAAAGGTCAAAATACAACTCCCAAAAAAAAACACTTCACCCCAACCCCTGATATTTGCACTTGGCTTTGGTCATTGCAGTAACAAAGACACATGTTTCTCAGCCCAATTCTCATATTGGATTGTGTTTCAGAACCCAAAGCTGCAAAGAATTTTGAATTTCACACTTTCGTTGAATGCAGAAAAGTCAAATTCATTCATTTAAGTGTGGTGGTTCCCCAGCAGCTCCACATCAGTTTGGAAGGTAATTGGTCTCCAAACCCTAACGAGTATTCTGAATTTCCAGAGAATTTATGGAGGTAGAAGGAGCCTGAAGAGCTGATATCTGCAGAACAAGTTCCGCAAATATGACACAGATTGTGGACCTGAAAGCTCCAAAACAACGTTACAAACCCTAAACCCTGAAGACAAATTTGGAAATCCCCAAAAAATAAAAATAAAAAAGACCCATGGGTCCATCCAATTCAAAGCTGTCAAGTTCCGAAACTCCAAAAACTGAGCTCCTGCAAATCCTTGAAATCTACTGCATGTCAAGGGAATGTGGGAAAGTGAAATCCATAGGCATACCACCTGTTTGGAACCCATTCTTGAGCTGAGCCATACCTGCTGATCGGAACCCATTCTTGAGCTGAGTCTCTGGAAAAAACCCAAGGAATTGGCGAGAAGAGATTGTAACGAAGGAGTGCGTCATTTTAAAAGCCGTTTGTGCAGGAGACAGCTTGATCATAAGAGAAGCCGCCATAAAACCTCCGCTAATCTTTCTTTCCACGAGTTGTCCTCTCTAGCAAATCAGTCAAGAAATAAAATACAAAATGCCTGGAAGTCAGTCATGTGCTTGTCAAAACTAGCTTATTCCAGACGTGACTTCCTTTCCAGCAGTAAAGAGTGGAGAACCACCCACAGTGAAGAAGAAGAAGAAAAAGAAGAAGAGGAAGAAGAAAATCAGAATCAACAAACAAACCCACACACTCAACAGAACTCGACTAAAAACCGCACCAATCCTTGTTTGCACTTTTCATTTCCATCGACAAACCAAAATCTCATAACATACAAGAAAGAAAGAAAGAATGAGCCCAACGACAAAATCTTGTTTCCATCCCCTCTAGAACCAAAACAACCTGCATCAGCAACGAATCCGACAACACACAACACATCCACTTCAGAGTTTTAAAAAGTGTGAATTTCCAGTTTTGTCAACAGTGGGATTCGAACCCACGCCCTTTCGGACCAGTACCTGAAACTGGCGCCTTAGACCAACTCGGCCATATTGACACAACTGCTCATGATTCTGATCTCTTGGTTTTTCTATCATTTCAGTGTTCCGTCTCTGTTTCCCAAATGACTAAATGCAAATAGACTGCGTCGGCGGATTATGGCTTACCCAACCCTAGGTCGACAAAGCAAACTCCAGAGGCGTAACACGACATTAAAGGCAGATTATGCCACTTTTCAGGAACCTGCTCTTTCCACTGGTCATAATTTTGCATAATCACCAACTGTTATCTTCAAAATTTAGCATATTGGTCCAAAATCATGAACGCAAGCTAAAGCTTACTGCCTATCATACTGGGTTTGGTGGCTAGCTTAACTGCTGCCACCTTGCCAAGCATTAACTAGCCCAACCATTACCAAAATGCATTGAAGCTATCCAAAATGTCACTCTGGGCCTTGAATAGCAGCTTCAATTCTCTATTTCATCCCTTGTTAGATTGAAACTGGAATGGGAGTGAATTCTGAAATTCCTTTGTGGCCTTCATTTCATCCACAATTCTATTGGCCGTGCCCCAAAATTACATTGGAGATTGAGCTGATTTGTTATACATGTTTAATGTCTATTCTAGACACCTACACAGGAATACTCTCATCCCATCATCACAGGCTTCAAACTGGAAGGATTCTTAGCAGTTTCTTTATTCCTTTTCTGCTATTTTTGGTCAAGACACAAGTGAAGATGATTGAGTCTTCTTTTCCCACCAGCCCTTACACTTCTGTACAGGTCAAAACCTCTTTCTGTTTGTTCCTCAGTAACTCATGGATACAGACAAAACCTTCCATGGAGTCTAACTGTACCCAGGCTTCAATAGTTTGAATGGGAAATGGTGAGGATCCAAATGCACCTTCTCAACAATACTCTCAAATTGAGTGATTGTGGGATTTGACTACTACCAGAAATATCTAGCATGCACCCAGACTAATTTTGAACCCAGAAACAGACTCAACAAAACCCAGTTATGCTAAGTTATAAAGTACAAGCTGTTATTTTCACATTGTCTACAGAACCGTTGGATGCTGTAAACCCGAGGATTGATACAGTTAATAACAGCAATATTTTATGGTCAAAATACACACAAAAAGTGGCTTTTGATTCCTGTCATGTTGAAGTGGCTGCAAGATCTGATGATATTAATCTTACTTCATAAAAGTCAGCTTTCTCACCCGCAGCTGCTTGCAAAAACACCCGGCCACAGAGAAAAGTTTCACTGATTAGCAACAACAACCTGAGGCTGCTGCAGAAAAGCTCAAGACACATCAGTGCCTTCAGAACAATTGAATCACAGACCTGCAGCATGAAAAATCTCAACAATATCTTGTTTCAGTGGGTTCATGAACTATGGATGGAGGAATAACCCACCTAGAAATTTTTTAGACAATGGATAAGTGACTTACCAATTTCAGCAATAACTCCAGGCCCAAAGAAGGATTGAAACTTTGCCTGCATTCATTGTGCACTAAATGTCTTAGTCTTGCACATAATTCATGACAACTATATGCAGGCATGTCTGAAACAGTCCCCCTTCCCTTAGACGACTGAATGCACAAACAAAACAAAATAATCCAAATCCTCAGAGGATAATCCCACTGAAGGCAAACACATCAAAGTGATGTCCTTGGTGACAGAGGAAAATGTCCAGGGAGGAAATTGAGGAGTAACCTGTCGGTCTTCAAAATCGGAAAGCTTCAGGTTCTGGGCCTCAAACACTAGAGTTAATGTGTACCTACCCTCACCCCTCACCTGCCCTGGCAGACACATGTGAGCACATAGCATACATCATCTCTTCAGAAAAAGATTTGGTAAGCCTCCAAGCATCCACTTGAGGCCTATGATATGACCAAACATCATCAAAATTGTTAGATAGACTTCTTGGACAGGAAAATTTGTGGCAGGCCTGATTTTCTTAGATTACTTTAGATAAATTTACACATCTCAGGAGGGTTTAGCCAAATCATGAGTCCACATACTCAAGCTTATTAAACTCATTAAACACTTCTCCATTTAAAAATCAATACAATGGCTTGACTTCTACAGACCTTCACTTAGAAGCTTGGAGAGGAGAGAACACAACGCACCTCTTCACGAATATTCTGAAGTCTTGGGGCATACCGTCGTGAAATACCACCACCCTGCTCACCGATAAGCCAAAGCATCAGCTTATACACTTCCAAAAGCTTCAGATTCATTCTATTCTATGATTCAGGTGTGTCACCTGAACACAAACTGAGAATGACCCTTGTCTTTGTCATATACAAACAGCATCTTGCAGCTCATGGTACCAACTTTAGACCTTATATATTAACAATGCCTACTGCAAAAATAGATTGCAGTAGGAATATGAAGCAAGGCTGGAATGGCGAAAATCAATTCTTTTGCTGGTTCTGGCTCTTTCAATAAAGTTTTCACCAATTGAAGTACCTGACCATAGCGAAAGATGCGTTTGAGAGCCTCCTCCAAGTGTTGCTCATCTCCATACCTATATCGAGTTACATCACTTCGTACCTACGTGAATCTTGCATCTCATGTTAGTTTCCATGTTGATATTCCATCTGCTGGAACTCTCTTGATTTATGGAAAGTTCTGGATACTTCAGTCTTTGCAAGTTCCCATTCTTACCTGTTTAAGTATATCTGTGGCTTGTGATTCTCGGAGAAGAAAAGCATCTTTGTATGTCACACAAGCTACTGGTTTCAGCTCTGCATACTGCACAGACAAACACACCTTCAATCAGATGATGAGCATCTGAGGTGAAGAATACAAGAAAAGCCCACAGGGAAGTTCACAGAAGATCAAGGAGAAACATGGAGGAAGGGCGGGTGTAGCACCTTGAGGGCAAATCCGATAACAGCAAGAGGAAAACCATATGTGAGCATGATGGCTGACCACTCTGAGCCTGGCAAGATTGTGAAGTATGCTCCAAATCCATACCTGCATGGTTATCAGTCTTAGTTCAACTTTCTTTAGTCCAAATTGCGACAAAGAATCAGATAGGGTTTGGGAGTGTTTTGACCGAGCAACTGCACTTACGATAGTAATGCTGTGCCAACGGTGAGACCAATGGTTCCAAACGACGTCTGCACTTTCCACAACCATCACCTTCCATCAGTCGTCACTACAGAACTCAAGACCTAATTCGAAACCCTAGTCCTTCGTCATTGTCAAAATTGCGTTCAAAGAATGTCCTATTTAAGGCTTCTTGTCCTGAGTGAAGCTCAACAACCAAAAACTTCTTCGAAGATCATTTAAGATACAGGGATGCACGGAATTCGCTTACGACTACTCCTATGCAACCTCCTTCAAGAACATTTCATGTTGGAAAAGTCTCCACATCTCTCGACCAGAAATTTCTAACGACGTAATTCTCAACCTACAGAGGGAGAGAAGGAGAGGAATCAGCCGCATTCCATGTCCAGAATTCCAACCTCGTGCACAAAAATGTGGCCGCGCAAACAAGCTCGTATGACGAAGCGAAAAACTCACCTTTGTAATGGAAATTTCAGTGTCTGGAACAGTCTCCTTTGAGGAGGGCACGGCGCTAGTGTCCACTTGACTGGTGGCCCTAACGAGAGTGAGTCCTCGGGCCTTGCTTCCGGGCGGCCGCAAGGAAGGTAAGACGCGAACAGATCGCAAACACGCACGTCGCGGCAAGGAGAGCTTGTGGCAGGAGACGGCGAGAACTGCCTGCGAAGAAGCGAAGCTCATCGCCATCGTCATCGTCGAAAGAAAAGCTTCGCAATCGCCAGCAAAAACACTGAATTGCGGGAGAGAGAAGCAAAAGACACTGAGACGAGCAAAAGACAACTCCACTGAAGCTGTGCAAGAGGCACTTGACGTCCCAAGCTCGTCACCCAAGTCCCAACTCACTTGTTCAGGATCTCCTTTCAGGTGACAAAAAGAAAAAAAAAGAGATCCCCACAGTCAATATCTCTTTTACATAGGATTAATCGGTCGGCTCAGGATCGACGACTGGTCAGAATTTTCGCCCTCGTGGCGGGTCACGGTAGCGTCCGATGCAAACCATTTCTTTCACCTAAGATCCTAAAGGTGAGAGAAAATGTACCTGATCCACACATAGAGATTCTGTGAAGGGCAAAAGATGGCCGCGTGGCCTCTTTCTGAGCACCTAATACTAAATGGAGCCAATACGCCTATAGGTTGCAGAATAAAGTTAATTATTGTCTTATGCAAAAAATGAGAATTCATGGAAACATTAATCAATTTTTTTTTCTCAAGAGAAAAATTCATTGACATATTTAAATTTCTTTTAAAAAAGAAATTTTCTTCATTAAAAAATATTTTTTTAAATATTAAAAATCCTTTGTTGATGTTGATGGCCCTTTTTATGTTTGCAAAATGGTGAAAATTCACCACAAAAAAGAACCTTTGGCTACATCATGAATATTTATTTTAAATTTTCAAAAACATTGGATAAGATTTATGATGATTTAAAAGATTGAACTTAAATGTTTTCAAATAAATTTGATGTTGGAACTGTTTATAACGTGTATTTAATTCATTTCAAAATAAAATGTTAATTTTGGACTTAATTCAACATTGTGAATGCAAGGAGGGCCACCTAATGGTCATTAGATTTAAACAATTTTGAATAAAACTTGCAAATTTTTTTTCATTTTTTTATTCGCTTTAATCTTATGTGCTACATTTGGGTAAGTTTAAGGACTTCAAGTGTATACGTTAATACCAATCACAATATAATCACATATGTAACAACAAAATCATCAATATATAATGCTAATCTAACATAAATATTCAAAATTTGCAAAATGAAACCAAACATAAAACTAATGAACTAAAACTTGCAACCTTAAAATTTGAACATTTGAACGCAATTCTCATATGTTTGATGGGATTACATGGTGGTCATTTATTAGAAGGTTGTAATTCATCAAAACATTAAAAGATAACACAATGTGGAATGAATAAAAGAACACAACTAAAACTTGTGACCTTAAAATTTAAACATTTGAAAATAATTTTCATATTTTTGATGGGATTACTTGGTGGCCACCTGGTGGACGGTTGCAATTTAATAAAAGATTAAGAGATAACACAATGTGCACTTAGTAAAAAGAAAGGACCAAAACTTATAACTTAAAATTTTGGATATTTGAAATCAATTATCATATGTTTGATGAGATTACTTGGTGGCCACCTGGTAGAAGATTGCAATTAAAACATTAAAAGATAACATAATGTGGAATGAGTAAAAAACAAGACTAAAACTTGTAACCTTCAAATCTAAACATTTGAAAGCAATTTTCATACATTTGATGGGATTACCTTCATTCACCTAGTAGAAGGATGCAATTTATCAAAACATTAAAAAATAACACAATGTGGACTTAGTAAAAAGAAAGGACTAAAAGGGCTAGTGGGCAACAAGTCATAATTATATACAAAATAAAATAAAATAATGAAAGATTGTAAGTTGGATTACTATCACATGACATAATCCATATTCATATGAAATGCCAACATGTTAAAGAAAGATGAACAAATTCCAATAACAATAATGTTAGAAATACTATTTGTTTTTAATTCCCAATGTTGATGAATGTGTTAAACATTCATCAAAAAGATGAATAGTATTCTCATCTTTATAGTAGTTAGGTTAGGTTGAATAGTGGTTGCTAAGGTTTAGAAGTGAAAACTACTTAGGGCTTGGCGACAACTAAAGTTACGGCTTGGCAACGGCTAGGGTTACGGTTTTGTGGCGGCTAGGTTAAGGTTAAATGGTAGCTACTTTAGGGTTAAAAGATAGTATAGATTGGAATGGTTTTGAATGGTCTATCATTCTCTCCTTTCATGGGTTTTGAGTGCACATAAAACCTTCAAGCATTATTAATTGTTGCATTTATTGTTTATTTTCAAGTTATTTCCAATAGGTTATGGGCCCAGACCAAGCAAGAGAAATAACATTGTGTTTGAAAAAAAAAATGATGAGAAAGAAAAGGTAAACCAAGCTTGTGAAGACTGAGAACAAATGTTTGTTGTCACCTTGGGTGCTAATGATCATACGGCGTACGATTGGATCATCGATTTTGGTGCAACACAACACATGACGTTCAAACGAAAATGGTTCACCACTTACAAATCCATTGTTCCACGAAAGGTGTACATGGGAAATGATACCATTTTGGAGGCCATTGGCAAAGGGAACATCAAGGCCACAATGCAAGTTGGAGGTAGAATGTTGTTTACAACCATCACTCAAGTTCTTCATGTTCCCAAAATGAAAAAAAGTTTCATTTTTGTTAGCAAACTCATTTTGGGGGGCTTCGTAGTGGAGTTTGACAAAGATGGTTGTAAGGTGAACAATGCCCATGGAACCATTGTGGCATAAGCATGAAAGGAGAAAAACTTGTATCTTTTCAATGTTAATGTTCGAAAGGAGAGTGTGAATGTGGCAAAGTTTTCCAATGAAAGAACTACACTTTGGCACCAAATACTCGGCCACCTCAACATGGCGAGCCTTATGAAGTTGGAGAAAATGGTCAATGGCATGAATTTGAAAGAAGTGCCATTGCACCATGTGTGTGAAGCTTCCATTGAAGGCAAACATCAAAGGAGATCTTTTCCTAAAGATGAAGCGATTAAGGCTTCTAAACTTTTGGAACTTGTGCATAGTAATGTGTGCAGACCGATGAAGACCGCATCTCATGGTGGAGCATGATACTTTGTCACCTTCATCAACGACTTTTTAAAAAAAACTCATGTTTACCTTTTGAAAATGAAAGGAAAGGTGTTTGACAAATTCAAGGCATACAAGGCCTTGGTGGAGCAAACCAACTTGAAGAACAAAACCTTGCAATCTAACAACAAAGGAGAATTTGTGTCCAAAAAGTTTGACAATTTCTTGCATGAATGTGGAATCCATCGACAAACAAGTGCACCTTACACACCACAACAAAATGGAGTTGCGGAACGAGCCAATAAGACCATCATGGAGTGCATTAGAAGCATGATTCGTGCACAAGGACTTGACTTGGAGTTTTGGGCCGAAATAATGAACACAGCGATTTACATCAAAAATCGATGCCCAACTAAAGCTCTAGAGTCAAAGACCTCGTAAAAAACATGGATTGGTAGAAAGCCCGATGTATCTCATCTGAAAATTTTCGATTGAAAAGCATTTACGCACATTCTTGATGAAAAGATAAACAAGTTAAAGTCCAAATCCATGCCTTGTGTGTTTTTAGGGTATTGTGAAGAGACCAAAACATATTGCTTGATGTGTGTAAAAACCAAAAGGATCATCAAGAATCGAGATGTTATGTTCCTAGAAGGGACAAAAGAAATAGAAGGTGTTCATGATAATAGACCTCTTTCAAAACAAGTAGAACATGTTGTTGTGGATGAAATCATGAATGATGATGAACTTGTCAAGGATGCTAATCCTATATCTTTGAAGGAGAGACTAACGGAAGATGTGGAAGGTGATGAATCTACATCGAACTTTTCTTCGGAAGAAGAATTTACTACACCACAAAATGAAGGTTTAAATGAACCACAACAAGATGGACGAAGACAAAGGCCCCAAAAACAACGTAAGGAGTGGCCCCATGATTAGTGGGTGGGCACCAAAGAGGTGGAAAAGGCCACCATAGCTTTTTCAGAAAAACCTCAAACCGTGGAAGAGGCGTTGAATGGCAAAAATGCCAATGAGTGGGAGATGGCCATGTAAGAGGAATACAACCCTCTAGTTGTCAACAACATTTGGTCCTTGGTGCCATTCCCCAAGGGTAGGAAGCCCATTTCTTACAAATGGGTGTTCAAAATCAAACATGGGGTTGATGGTGAAGTTGAACGTTACAAGGCCAGATTTGTGGCAAGAGGTTTCACCCAAACATTTGGAGTCAATTACAATGAAACTTTTGCACCTGTTTCAAATTTTGTGTCAATTCGTTGAATCCTTGCACTAATAGCCATTGAAGACATGGAGATTCATCAAATGGACGTCAAAATTGCATTTCTCAATGGTGACCTTGAAAAAGAGATCTACACGGAACAACCCGAAGGATTCACACAAGAAGGTGAACATCTTGTGTGTAAGCTTCACAAGTCATTGTACAGGTTGAAACAATCTCCAAGGGCTTCGAACCAAAAATTAAATGTTTTTTTGAAAAACATCAAGTTTGTGAGGAGTGATGTGGATTTTAATATGTACGTTGTGCAAGTCAAAGATGTCAGATTTTTCATTGTCATCTACGTTGATGATTTCATCTTGGTGTGCAATAATAAGGACAAGCTTTTGCAAGTAAAGGAAGAATTTTTTTGAAAGTTCGAAATGAAAGATCTTGGCGACTTGCATTTCTTCCTTGGCATGGAAGTGGAAAGGGATCGCGCACAACGTTTGTTTTACATCAACCAAATTGGATATCTCAAGGAGATTCTCAAATGTTTTCGTATGGAGGATTGCAAAGCCATTGGAGTGCCATTTGATCCCAAGACAAAGTTGAAGAAAAATGAGAACAAGGATGTTGAGGTGGTGGAGGTTCCTTATCAACAAGCTGTGGGATCCTTGATGTATGCCATGTTGTGTGTTCAACTGAATTTGGCACCCAACTAGTGTGGTGAGTCAACACATGGCCAATCCAAGCCTAACACATTAGATTGCAGTCAAGCGCATTTTTTGATACTTACAAGGCACTTTGCAATTCAAATTATGCTTTCAAGGATTAACACCCCAAGGTTTGGTCGGATCTTATGGATTGGGCTGATGACCTTGAGGATAAAAGATCCACCATAGGGTTTGCATTCATGATGGGAAGTGGAACCATTTCTTGGAGTAGCAAACGACAACCCACAATCACTCTATCAACAACCAAGGTCGAATACATGGTAAGTACACAAGCTACTAAAGAAGCCATATGGATGACAAAGCTCATGAAGGAATTAGAGTACATGAAAGAGAAGAAGGCAATGGTGATTCGATGTGACAACTAAGATGCAATATCATTGACGAAGAATCCCATGCAACATGCTTAAACAAAGCACATTGATGTGTAACATCATTTTGTTCGAGAATGAGTTGAAAATGGCAAAGTTACTTTCAAATATTGTTCAACGGAGGACG
>Ga0116228_10004111_pt1 | contig 12844 bp, 11 predicted proteins | sample S1TSphfallax_2_FD_89694 | JGI IMG/M metagenome (GOLD analysis project Ga0116228, IMG submission 89694) | Host-associated microbial communities from peat moss isolated from Minnesota, USA - S1T2_Fc - Sphagnum fallax MG | ecosystem: Host-associated > Plants > Peat moss > Unclassified | place... | reverse complement strand
TAGTTGCAAGCGGCTTCAAATGCAAACAGTAGTTGTAGATATAACCAACAGTAGTTGTAAATGTCAAATAGTCGCAACTAGTTGCAAATTCGTTGGTTGCAAAATCCCAGATTTCTACTAGTGGTAAACATAATGGAAAAACTTAAGTTAAACTTAGTGGGTAACTCTAATGGTTAAACATATCCGATAAACCTAGGTTATACATAATGTTTATACTTAGTGGTTAAATTTAAGTTATACCTATTGGCAAAATTTAATGGTTTGACTTTAATTAAAACTAGTGCCAAATTTAATGACTAAACATAATGGCTAAACTTAATGGTTAAACTTAATGGCTAAAATTAGGTAGGTCAATGGGTGGATAGGGGAAGTAAATAATATGTTAATAGGTGGGTAAGTAAGTAGGTAGATTGTACGAAAATGAAAAATATAAGTAGGTATATAGGTAGGTAAATAAAAGGTGGATAAGTGGGTGGGTAATAGGTAGGTAAATAATTAACTAAATAAATAGGTGGATGAATAGGTAGGAGGTAGATTCATAATGTCACAACCTTAGTTTTGGGCTCAAGACCAAAGCAAGGGCTAGCAAAGGTGTGAGCAAAGAGCGAAACTTAGGAGTCACATTTCATGATCCCGGGAGTGTAAGAAAGTGTGAGGGAATGAACCCCTGCACTCCCAAGTGAACTCCCACTTTGGGAGTTGGAGTCTCGATGGATTCCTAAATCTTTAGAAAGCGATTAGGGGTCAAAACTCATTGGATTGAATAATTCCCTACACCATTGGAAAGCTTTTAGACGTAGATGTCTAAAATGAGCTTGCACGACCCATTTGGGCACTTAAAACATAAATTATGGCCAAAAAAAGGGCCGGGAGTCATGTTGCCACTTTGACTCCCAACCATTAAAAGTCAGAAATCGCCTTGATTTCCTTGCGTGCATGTGGCATGCCACATAATGTTGGAAAGCTCTCAACAAGAGTTACAATTTTACTGTAGACCTCACCTCAATCGGAGGTTTGCACACAAAGTTACAGGCCTCCAAAGTTACAGGCCTCCAAAGTTGTGGGATTCCCAATTTTAGGAATTTCAAGACTCCAATTTGGGAGTCCTGGGACAAAATGACATTTGGATGTCGACTCGTGGCTAGGCACATAAAATACTAAAATTTTGGTTTGTGGTGAATCTTGTGAGTTTAGGTTTGCCCATGGTTTGTCTGTGCACCAACAGTGCTCCAATTACACACTAACCAACTTGTTGTTTAGTTTGTGCAAGTCCATGTGAGTAATTGACTGCTTGTCACACATCCTAGTCTCCATCTCGGAGCTCTAACACGCCCCTCTACACCAAAGTGTTGTGAGCTAGGGAACATGCCCCAACCCCTAATCCTTCCGCTATTTTCACCTTTTCAACTCACAATTGAGTCCATTAAGGAGCTTAGGGGTGCATCGCATAGGGTAGTAAACCATGTTGTACTTGACTAAAGATCATTAACCATCTTGATTAAATGTTCAATTTTATTAAAGACCATTGGTCATTTTGACTAAAAATCATTGGGCATTTTGACTAAATGTTTAATTTGATTAAAGACCATTGGTCATTTTGACTAAGGTTGTAAAAACTTGACCATGTGTATTTAATCAAATGAACCATTATAATCAAGTTGATCAATCAATAAATACATGTGTCATTCAAGCCCTTAGCCTTTAGTCAAAATGTATGTGTCCATTAGTCAAAATGTAAAGTTAGTTAATTTGAACTTTTTTAAAACCATGAATTATAATAATGATTTCAAGTTTTTTTGTTTGCTTTTGTTCGAGTTGTTAATGTTGAAGATATTGTATTATTTTTAAAGTTTTTTATGAACTTTTGTTAGTAAAAAAAGGTGCAAGTAAGATATTTTGTTCATACTTGTTACCTTGTTTTCTATTTGAAAACACAAAAAAACAAAATTTCAAACTTTAAAACTTCCTTTACCATTTCAAAACAAATGAAACTTTTTTTTTTCATGGGCATTTCTAACCTCCCTCTAGCTTTTAAAAGAAATTTGTCATATCATTTGGACTTGAGAAAATACCCCAAAAGTGTCCCCAAAAGTATCCCCCATTTTTTAAGGGTTGGGGATGATCTTGATTACAATGAAAACAAACTCAATTAACCAAAAATATATATTAAAATGTTCACCACATCATTATTGAGGTGATTGGGAAAAAAACCAAATACTTGCAAAAACATTTCACCTACTTTCAAGTACTTGAACTTTATTTTTCAAATTGTCACAAATTTTAGGTCCAATTCAAATACTTGTAAGTAGTTTTTAAAAACATGATTATAATAATTTAGTTATTGAAATTCATGCAAGCAAAAGTTAAGAAATAATGTACCCAAAAATATATATTATCCCCATAATATCATCTACTTGTTAGTTTTTTTCTTTAAAGGGGCCTTAGTATTTTGTTGCTTACATTACTTTTTGTGTATACTTTACCATGCTTTCACCTAGAAGGTAATGACGATGGCAGCAACTTAGCCCCAAGAAATGATTGTTATATCACCACCACTACCACCAAAGTTGTAGGTATGTTAGAATGGAATACCTATGGTACTCATAGCAAGGGTATGGTGTTTGTTTTTGCTACACAATTCCTCTTTTAGTCATAAATACTACAACCCATACTTGTATGTATTATGTATGTCCCACCTTTTGCAGTTCATTAGCAAGCATGATGTTTATTTGACTTGATTTTTTTAAGGGTTTTGTTATAAAAACATTTTTGTTGCTATGAGTTTTAGGGTTTTTTGAAGAAAAGAAAAAAATGAATTCCATAGGAGTAGGTAGATCAATGAATGATAACATCCCTTGAAACCCAAGTGCAAAAAAAACTTTTAACAAAATTGTGTTTGAATTCTTATGATATTAAGGTTTGAAGACTTCACATGTGTAACATAACACCCAAGGAGAACACCTCTACATAGGGCTCATCAACTTTATTTGTCTTCCATGAATGTAATTGGGAATTCAACCAAAGTTTTTGCAAGGTAATAGTTTTCACCTTTCAAGTTGTCTTTATATGTTTGTCAAGTTTTTTTTGCTTTCTTTTATTTGAGTTATCAATGTTGTAGATATTATTTAAGGTTATTGTATGATTCTTCAAGCTTTTCATGGACTTTTGTATGTTTACAATCTTGATTTGTAGTTTGCAATTGCTTTAGCCTACTTGTATTTCTTCATGTATTTAATCTCATAATCCTTAGCTTGCATAATTAAATAGCACAAAACTTGCCATATAGTGAGGTCTTTTTTACATGTTGGGAACATCATTTTGTTTCACATAATTGTTTCTAATTTCATGTGATATTAGGGTTTGAAGACTTCATGTAACATAAGAGTTAGGGCTCATCTACTTGATTTGTCTTTAGTATATAATTATTACAAAAAAAATTGTTTCCTTTTTATTGCACATATTTTTGTGCACATTGCATGTTTGTAGGTACAAGGTTGAACACGTGTAAGAAAAGCAACTCAACTAATCTATATATAACATGGCACCTCAAAACCAAGGTGATGCAAGGGATGTAAGCTATGGGAGACCTACCAACCAAGCTATAAACCAACTTGCAAAAGATACTAAAATTCGAAAAACAAAATAGAATGAAAAGTAATGCAGATGCTGCTTGAATCAAACACAAAATGACACATGCAAAGATGGAGTGCAGGACAAAATTGCTTAAACAAAGGAAACAATGGATGAACAGTCACAACAAAGATTGGCATCTACCCTTTCAGACTATGTTTCAAATGCCCTTCTTGTTTGTCTTTGACCCCAAGGCAAGAAGCTTGTGTTGTAGAATTTTTTTTCAAACTTAAAAAATTTGTCTTAATTTACCTAATTACATTGTTCCAACAAATATAATTCTTGCACAATAAGAAGTTATTGCAAGAATGAGCAAAACTTTACAAAAGGTCAAAAGTTCTAAGTCCAATCTTGAACTTACTAATAAACATTGTCTCATTTTTTCAATTATTCATGTAGGTCCATCTTCTGCAATGAGTGGAATTGTAAGAGTTGTAGGTCTACACCCTAGAAATATTGCTAATGCATTGGAAAGGCATAGGATAGCCAATAATCCAAGCATCCCCTTATGGTCACTATTAGTTAGGAACCGCAAGATTGATGGTTGCACAATTGATGTCAAGAATGTTGCAATTGCATGGTGGGCATCTAAGACTCGTGCGAGTCCTAATAAAGATGATGTGATGAGAAAATGCTTGTAAGTTAGAGTGTATGATGAGAAGCCTACACATTTCTTAATGGAGACTCAAGTAATGTGTACAAACACCTTATCATTCATCCTATTTTGATTTTATTGTGCTTGAATGCTCCTTAATTAAGTACACATATGACATTGTTGTGGACTAGCAACAAAAGAGTTATGGAAGGATTTCCAACTTGGGAAGTTGTTGGAAAACTAACATACTTATTATGTAATTGTTTCCATTCATCCATGACTTTTGTGGATTATGCTAACACTATTTGGTTTAAATTTGCAAGTTTGTGTACTATGATTGATTAGTATGTAAAGAGTTGTAAACTAATATAGTTGTGTACTACAAAAGTCCAATTAAAGTGTTGCAACAATACCTAATTGTACATTTAAGTCCATAATGGACGTGGTAACATCTCCTATATGTACAACATAAGTACATTTACAATGATGGAATACTACTTAATTGTATAAATGTTTGTCAACAATCCCTATAATGAAGTAATAGTGATTAACTTTGTTATATAAATCCACTATTTTTAAATAAACTAGCAAAAATATTTAATGAAAATGGAGTGTATGATGAGAAGTTCATTACCATAATAAACATGCACATGTACAATGTGTTTAATTTAATGGTCTTCATTTGTTTGTAAATAATGTTTTTTCTTCAATTCAAGGAAGCCAATCCAGTGGCCAATATTGGACAATTGAAATTTGAAAGTTTAAGACCCTTTTATGTGAAGAAAATGAAGGAGAAGAGTACTTGTTGTTACATATACCATGTTGAAATTGACCAACTTTGACTTGGCCTAAATAACATGAGGGTAACATTTGAACTCCATGGAATTAAAAAATGCAATTACACTTGCCCATATATATGTTTAAGGAATGCAAACCAATTCTCTTCTAATGTTATATCTTCTATATAACCAGGCATAACCATGATGTGGCAGATACTAATTTGCCCCCAAAAATATGAAGATGAATGGCATCACAAGAAATGTTTGTATGGACAGTGTAGTGATTATGGCATAAAAAAAATTCCATTATGTCCAATAGAATGCAATGGTTTTAATTTGATTGTGGTTGAGTGGAAAAGATTTGCTATGGATACTACAACATCAAAGGCTAAGCATCATTTGAAGAAGCTAACCTTTGTCTATGAGAAGACCAATAATGAAAAATCCATTGAATATTTCAAACCCAAGCTATAAAAAAAATTCAAGCATAATTTTGTATCGAGGTGGCAAAATAAACAATTCAAAGCTTCTATTGTCTCCTTCCCCAAAAACATAGTTGTTTTTATTGTGGACTTTGTTTTAAATTATTCATTTGAGGTGCAAAATGAAGTGCAATTTATGCATTGGCATCTAATTATTAGATCAAAATATTAGTACACATTATTTATCGCCATAATTTTCATCCCAATTCATTTGACAAAGATTCTTTGATTCTTACATAATACCATTTCTACATTTTAGTTGATTGAAAACATGATTCTAAATTCATTCAACATTGTTTCAAATTACATTGGAACCACATGGTCCAGAATGATTACGCCCCAACATCCCATTGGGTTTGGTCATAGTAGTGACATACGAAATACGAGTATTTTTCGAAGGTGTTCAAAAAGAAGTATTTTCAAGTATTTTAAAAAAATCATTATAAAAATACAAAGGCTTGAAAATTGGCCTTTGTATAAAGTATTTTAAAGTATTTTTTTAAAAGCCCAAAAATACGTAAAATATGCGTATGTTTGAATCGAATTGAGAGTATGTCACTACTATGGGTTTGGTCCAATGGGTGAACCTCCCAATTTAAAAGCACAAAGCCTTGGTTTTTTATGAATAAATACCCAAACATGACTAATGGTTTTAAGACAATGTGGAGTTTCTTTGGTAGTGGGCATGGAAAGGGTTTGCATGATGGTGACGGTGTTGTCATCAAAAGACTCATTCAAAAGGAACAATTTGATGCTAATGGTGCCAAACTACAAAATGCAAAGGAAGTTGTTCAATTTTTGCATGAGCATCTGTCAAAGAGACTAAAGACATCATACTCAAGTGCAAGAAGGCCTTTACAGAAGGTATTTTGGTCAGTGAAAGAGGAAGAGGTACCCAAAAATGCACTCACATTTAGTTGTGATAACATTAAAGGTACAATGAAGTTGCATTCCATTTTGGCTACATCCAAAAATAACTTGATTACTTTGATGGTGAAAGATTTAACTTGTTTTTATACTTTCTCCTTTGATGGAAAGTGGGTTGATTACCAAAATCTATAATGGATAGGTCATTGGGTACCAAGGATCCTACAACTTGTGGACACAAGGTCAGTCCATAATGCAATTCATGATGATTGGGATATAAAGTGGGATTATAGTGTAAATGAGAATGCATTAACAACTATCTTGGAGATTGGTGATAACTTTGTAGTGAATGTTGAAATTGGAAACTTAAAAGGTGTTGATTTTTGGGTTGTTTGTTGTACAAAATTCATGCATACTATAAGAAAGGAATTTGCTAACAAGTGGGGCACATCTTTTACTATAGGCAATGATGTTGTTGCAGGGTTGTACTATCAAAGGTGGGGTAGTAGTGTAGAAGTTTTGTTTTGCTTAAAGATTATCATGTGGTATACATGTTATGTACTGTGGTTTGTGTTGCAAAGTTTCTAATGCCACATGAATACCACATCATTACTTGCAATGATAATGTTTATGAGATGAATGAAAACACATTAAGTGGTATCAATTCTGTCATTGCCACACTTGGAGATGATGAATGAAATGGATATGCAAATTTACTTGTAATTGGTAATTGCTCAAACCACTTGTTATTTTTTGTTTGACCTAACCTTTCATATGTACATTGTTGATATGTTAGAAAGTTAAATGCTACAAAGCTTGAAAATCTTATGGTGATTTGCGGGGAACCCATGATTACAAGTTCACTTGATTCCAAATTGGTCTTGAAAAGGAAAAAGGATAAACTTGATCAAGTCATTACTCATAAGTTGTGTCTAAATTGCCTTTGACATGAAGCTCAAGGATGATTTAACATGCCTAAAGAAAATCATGTATGTGAATCAAGTTTCTTTGCTTTTGTTAGGAACCTTTATATCTTTCACATTAGAAGTTCGTTATGGATTGTTGTAGGTAACAAAGATGAATGTATATGAATGGGATTGCAAGAACCATTGAAGGGTGTTCATCATTATTGGAGCTCATGTGTAAGTTGTATTGATATTTAATACGAAATGTTCCTATGGACAATACATAAAGTCGTGTTGCAGACTTGAGGAGTGAAGCATAATTTGGCAAAGAATATGGGGATTCATTTGATGGCAAGTTACTTGTGAATTGGCATTCCAAGTGGTGGACCAAAACAATGAGACTTGATTAGTTACAAACATGGTTAATATAAAACAATTACCTTCTTTTTGTTGAATGTGTTGAAACCTAATTAATTGTTTAAAATGGAATGATTTGTAATTATTCCAATTTTTTTATGTCATTGTACAAATTAATTTTGATTTGCCTTAAACTATTCAACACTTGGTTATGAACTATAGAACAAACTATTTGATCAATTTATAACTGTTTGGCAAAAGACATTTATGATGTTTTTTTGTTGGGTGTGTTATAACCTACTTATTTATTATCACAACCTAGATGTTCAACCATTAATCCAAAATTTGGGCATCAATATGAAGTATAAGTAAGTTTTGATTCACCTTCCAATACATTGTTGATTGTCTCTATACTTGGTGGTGAACCAAAACAAGAAGACTTTATTAGCTTCAAAATTGGTCACCACAAGACAATTATCCTTTTTCTATTGAATGTGTTGAAAACTAGTTTACATTATTTAAAGTGGAATGTTCAGCCATTATTCCAAAATTTGAACTCCATTATAAAAGTTAATTTTGACTTTACTTTTTGGAACATGTTAAGTTTTTTTGTACTTGGTTGTGAACCAAAACAAGAAAACTTGAACTAGAAAGTTCATGGTTAGCACAAGACAATTTTGTTCAACATCTATTGGACATGTGTTCAAGCCTAATTATTTACCTTTGAAAATGTGATGTTCAATCATTTGGATGTCAATGTTTAACAAGTAAGCTTTCATTCACCTTCTGCTACAATTTGATTGAACTATTTAGAACTAGTTAAAACAAAAGACACTTATGATGCCATTTTTATACTCGATTGTGAATCATCACAAGAAGATTCGATCATAGCTACAACATTAGTTAGTAGGAAGCAAAATTTATCCTCTTTTGTTGAATGTGTTGAAACCTAACTACATTGTTTATTTAGTGGAATCTTCAACCATTATTTCATAAATGAATGCCATTGTATAAGTTAATTTTGATTTGCCTTGAGTTTTTTTTTCATTTGGTTATGGACTAAAAGAAGTTGATTGAGTTGTTTAGGTGTAAGTATAGTTGGGTGGAGCAACTAGGAACAACTTCAAGGAATGGTTAAGGAACAAAAGTTGGCCAAATAATATTCTTGGGTCCTTTTCTTTAATTTAATTCATAATTATAAAAATAATTATTGTGTTTATTCATTGCATGCCAAATTATACGACTAGAAGTTTTCATTACAATAAAAAGGTGGAATTCATTACAAATTTGCATCCCTTATTGATGTGACCCCTTCAAGAATCAAGTTCCTAAACTTTGGAAATTCATAATTAAATCATACCTATTCAAATAATTACCCAATGCAAATATCAAATAGAATACCATTTAAAGTACCTAAGAAAATTATATCCATAAAAAAAAACCCCAAACCTTGTTTGAAAAATGTCCCAACTAAAAAGTTCAAGGAAAACAATGATTGTGACATTCTTGAAACTTTGTGTGAATGTAATGAATAGGAACATCAAAATTCAAAATATTTTTGACATTGTTAAAGTTTCAAAATCTATACAACCTAGTTAATGTATTCAACAAATTTTTTTATTAAAAAGCTTTCTTTATGTGTTTCCTATAATTTTCCAATGTTTGATGGACCCTGGAAAAATGAAGGTGTGAAGCTTTTAGTGGTACCACCCAATTGTACTTACACCCACTTAAAATTGGTTAATAAAAGAAAATTGATGTTTTCTTTGTACTTGGTTGTGAACCAAAATAAGGATATTTGGGTTTAGGGTTTAAGTAAAAGACAATTGATGTTTTATGTGAGCCATGGATTATGACTCAATAATGTGCTGAGCTTTAGTTCCATAATTTTCCTTAGTAATAATGATTTGAATCCTTATAAACCTCCAAGTAGTAATTATTAATCACTGAATTAACTTTTGGATGTTTCCAAGCGTAGAGAAGTTCTTTATTTAGATCAATGCAACATTTAGTTAGTTTTAGGACCTAGTAAACCTTTTAAAGTGCATTATCCTTTCACGTTGTAGAGAGGCGAAAGGGGATGTAGAATTAAATGTGATTTTATTGATATATTGGGAATACAAGCCCATAATTAACATTAACATTTTGCCATGACAATATTAAATTAGTTGTAGAATAATCTTCAAGCACTAATGATGTACTTGTAAGATTTCTAGGATGCAATCATAATACATCCTTATTCAGTTTTCATTTTTATCAAACTCCTAAATGGAATCAAGATCAAATTTACTTATTAACATTTTCACCTCAGTAGCCTCAAATGAATTATAATTTAGTAAACGATTGGAAAGGGATAGATCACAATTGTAAAAAATCTAGGATGCGATGAATAGTGCGAGCGAGGTATTTGGCTCGATGCTCCATGGAAAGGAGTTGATTGGGCCTCGTAGCCAATGATAATGGCCATCACCAAGAACTCAAGTTCGACAATGAAGACGAACATCGTCATCTGCACATTGACACTCTTCAAACCTTTCTGGCGCGGTTCCACGAGCAGGAACAAATTCTAAATAGATCGCTAAGGCGTGTGGGTTAGGAGACAATTGATGATCCCATGCCGAACAATCGACTCAAGTGTGCACCATTCTTTTGGGCGATTCTTCTTCACGCGACCATTGAGAGACATTCACGTCAAGCGGTGTTTTTTCAAATTCTTCCTCTTCTACTAGTGTAACTAGAAGATTCAAGGGCGTAGCAAAATCATCTGCCATAACTAAAATTTCACATGCATTAATAAAAATCGAAGGGTAGCTGAACCAATTTGGCACTTGCATTCGAAGGGGGTCATTACCTTTATTCAAAAAATTAGGGTAGGCGTGAGGCGTGGTAGTGACAGCATAACTTCGTGAAAAGTTGGACATCCTTGTTCCAACAAATTCGTGAAGCCCTAATATTGATGATGGATCTAGAAGTACATGGGAATCCTTGTAATTCCAAATTTCATTCTAATTTACTATGTACTACATAATTAATTAATACATGACAAGGAATAACTAGGGAATATTAAAAGAGTAAATGGTGCACGAGAAGGTTGATTTACTACCATTGAATTGATTTAATCAAATGGGAACTCAAGGATTTTTATTTATTACTACCGATAAATTATCCTAGTAGTTAGTTACTTAGAATAATTAGGATGATGAAATAGGATGTAAAAGTTAAATGGACGAAATTGACAATGATGGAGCTCAAGAATCCCATCAAGATGTCCAAGATAGGGGAAAAGATGAGTCCTCTAATTCCATTGGTCATGAGGATTATCATCCTATTTGATTGAGAATGGAACCTTCTCGGTGTTTCATTGGGCATAAGGATTTCCATTTTAAATTCCATAGGACAGAAAAATCATTTTCAATTCTCATTGGTTCATCATGGATGAGGAGCCCATTGATTGGAAGGAAGGATTTCCAAACTTCCATTGGACAAGGAGAACAAGCTCGAGGGGTCATGGAGGCGGACCAAGAAGGAAGAGTATATTATGTTTTTTTTTTTGGGAGGAAAAGGAGGAGAATGAGTGTGTGAGAAGGGATTAATTTTTATGTGCGAAAAGTGTTGTTTACGGAGAATTGTGTGCAACCCAAGAGCATGGAAGGAAGTTGTGTATAACAAATAGTTGTAGTGGAGTTCATGGGAAGGTTTCCATGACAAAACCTCTGGATTCTTATTTAAAATAATTGTTCCTTTCAAATCCACTGTTAGATTTGTGTCAAATTAAAAAAAAATTAGTTTAGAAGGTGTAGAATGTGCTCTCAAAATTTTAGCATCATCGGGTTTGTTGCAAGGAAGCTACACATGCCTGAAGTAGAGGGGGTTGAAATTGTTTGTTTGTTTTTTCCTCAAATCTAGTCAAAATAGTTTTAGTTCCGAGGCATAACTCTTGATTTGAAATAAATAAATAAATAAAAAGAAAAATTATAAGCTTTTGTAACATTGCTTCTTTTAATATTAACTTTCTTTTTTTTTCAAAAATCCAATGTTTGTTAGATTAGAAGGTTGTATGAGCATGTTATGACGAACGGAACAAAGGGGGGTCAACCCTCAAGCGGAAACATTGAATACACATCAACATAATGTTCTTTCACATTCCATCATGGTGAGTTTTGATTCACCCACAATGTCTTCGTATCTTCTAAGTGGACACAACGCATTAAATTCTTAGTGAACTTCATTACATTGCATTGAACCACTTTAATTTGTTAGAATACAACTACATAGTAGTTCCACCCCCAAGTGGGTTCTATGAGTGCATATCTTTGTGTGGAAGGTGTGCTACAGTTCTTCACATTTTTTTTGTACTTGGTTGTGAACCAAAATAAGGAGATTTGATAAAAGCCACAAAACTAACGAACATAATACAATTATCCTCTTTATGTTGGATGTGTTGAAACCTAATTATAATGTTTCAAGTTTCCAATATGTTGAGCCATTATTCCATAAATGAATCATTTGGTTTAAGCTATTTTACGTTTGGTTATGGACTAGAAGAATCTAATTGAACTACTTAAAACTTGTTAACAAAAGATAATTAATGCTTTTTTATACTTGGTTATGAATTAAAACAAGAAAAATTGTTCAAAATATAATTATCATGTTTATGTTGGATGTGTTGAAACCTAATTGCAATGTTTAAAGATTCCAATATCCAATTACCATTAGTCTAAAAATGAATGATTTGCCACATCAGTTGTTTTACACTTGGTTATGGACTATATGAAGTTGATTGTGCTACTTAAATAGAAATGGTTAACAAAAGACAAATTGATGTTTTTTTGGTACTTGGTTGTGAAATAAAACAATAATATTTTATGAAAGGTACAAAACTGGTGAGCAAAATACAATTACCTTATTTTGGATGTGTTGAAACCTAATTAAAATGTTTTGAAGTTTCCAATGTTTTGCCATTATAGAAATCAATGATTGGCCATGAGTTGTTATGCATTTGGTTATGTTAAATGAGATGTTTAATTAGAATTGGTTAGCAAAAAACAATTGATGTTGTTTCTTGTACTTGGTTATGAACGAAATCAAAAAGATTTCATGTAAGTTATGAAATTGGTGAATAGAAGCATAGTAGTGACATACTCTCAATTCGATTCAAACATACACGTATTTTACGTATTTTTGGGCTTTTAAAAAAATACTTAAAAATACTTTATACAAAGGCCAATT
>Ga0116228_10004110_pt1 | contig 12846 bp, 11 predicted proteins | sample S1TSphfallax_2_FD_89694 | JGI IMG/M metagenome (GOLD analysis project Ga0116228, IMG submission 89694) | Host-associated microbial communities from peat moss isolated from Minnesota, USA - S1T2_Fc - Sphagnum fallax MG | ecosystem: Host-associated > Plants > Peat moss > Unclassified | place... | reverse complement strand
TTTCATTTAATATTTTTTTCAATGCTAGCAAATGTTCAATTCAAGCAAATTTTCCATCTAAACAATTTCCAATATAAATAGCTTTTCAATGCAAGGAATTTTCCAAAAAAAAGAAGCAAATAGTTTTGAATGAATCATTGATTTTATCTTTTTTGAATGTGTTTATGTGGGAACCATGATTTTGTTTATATATCTAGATATCCAATAAATTGAAGTTCATAATAATCGAAACACCAAATGATTAAATCTTGTTGATTAATCATTTCAACATGTATTGCATTCATATGGCCTTCATCTAATTTCAACATACAAATATGAAATAGGCAATTGTTTTTTTATTCTTTATCTTATTTATTAGAATTCATTTATCATCTATGAATTGAGGCAAAATAACATGGCACATTTAAATCAATGTTTATTATTGAATATAGAAAAAACCCAACATTGTCATATTCAATATTTAAATCGAAGTTTGTTGTTTGATTTACATCAAAACATGGTCACAAATGAACATCAATATGTGACAAAAATGACATTAAATGTTAGTATGGGAAGTTTGTGGGGAAATTTCACTATAATATTTTGGATAACAAAATATTTATAAAGACATGTTTTTTAATTTAACAAAAACCAAGGCTTTAGTTATGGCATTAATAGGTAAATTTGCTTTCAATATTGACAATTTAACAATACATTCAACATTGAACATACTTGTCCAACAATCCTTATTTAGTTTACCAAACTTATCATTAGATTCATTAAATAGGCTTACATGTTGATATGAACAATTACAACTTGTTGTGATAGATGAAATATCATTTATTGGTGCTAGAACATTAAATGGTATGGATAATAATCTAAGGTTCATTAAAACACATTCAAAACAATGTTTTTGGTGGGTTTTTTGTTATCATGATAGGTAATTTTTATCAAGCACCCTTTTTGAAAGATAGTTGGGTGAAAACATGGTAAAATATACCAATTGGTGATCCCTACTAATAAGTAAAAGTAGATTTGGAACCTTTTGCATTTTAAACATTTTAGTCATGCCATAAATTTTGAGGTGTACTTATCATATTAAATAAACCATATATGATCGTTCTTAATGTAAATTATTATTTTTACTAATTTATTTATTTATTGAAAGTTTATTACTATGGTTGATATTGCACATTTTCCAAATCAAACAATTCAAATGATGTGTTACTAGTGTTTGAACCATTATGCAACTTGATACACATTTTTTGGAATTTGAATTTTTGGATTATGACAATGTGAAACCCCTCAAAAGTAAGTTTTCCATAAACTTAGGTTTGACATCCAAAACATGTTTTTTGATATGATACTAAAGTGTATTGCATATGTTTGATTCATTAAATCATGCCCCAAACCCTTTCAAAATGCAACATATGAGTGAAATTTCCAAATTAAACTTTTTTGACCTACTTTGAATCTACTTTTTCACAAGAGGACAAATTGGCAAATTTTGCAAAATAGATTAAAAGTAGGTTTAAAAAAAGGTTGATATAACTTTTGAAACTTTCAAAAACTTCAACATATCACATTTGATGCCCTCGTGTAGTTCAAAAGGTCAATATCTTAAGGCATCACCTACTTTTTAATTTACTTGTCACAAATTTGTGTTTTTTTATTTGGGAAGACTATTTTTTTGTTATACTTTAGCATGTTTTCACCTAATTGAAACTTTCAAAATGTCAAAGATAATGTTAATGCACTAGCACCAAATTTTTGGCAAACATATGTCTAATGTTATGAATTAAATAAAGTTTTACGATAGTCTGATATGTTTTTAATACAAACTTTGAACAAATTTTGTTCTATAACAAAAAATACAAAAGTAACTTGTAATTGAAAACCACCCAACAATTTTATTATTCCATATTTATTTTATACAAATAAATTTGTACAAAAACATAATGAAAATGTGTTCACTAACACATTATGTCCCACATTTATTTTCAAAGCAATGGACATCAACCATCAATCATGCCCACCATCTTATAAACTCTGAAATGATTCGAGTAAAATTGTGGGTTTGCATTTTACAATTCATATAAAAAAAGATATCTTGGTTGAATTATGTGCTGGTAAGTATATATGCATTTTTTGATGGTCTTGTGAATGGAGCTAATAACATTTTTAAAGCATCAACAACATATTATGAAAAGAACCATTATATGGATAATGTTTCAAAATTCTAAAATGGGAACACTAATAAGAGAAAAATATAGTCATTATTACGACAACAACATTGAATTAAAATGGACACCAATTGAACCTATCGTCAAAGATATAAAAATTGGTAAATTCTAATCATTTATCATACCAAGGATTCAATTTCCATTTCAATTTGCAACAATAAGAACCATCCATCATTCTTAAGGATAATCACTAGATGAATTGGTTTTTAATCCCACTAACGTTAAAAAACATAAATGAACATATACAACATATCTTGCATTTGAAAAAATAAAAAATGTTAATTCCTTTCCAACATGAAAATTTCTATGTGGATCCAAGAGTACATATAAAAATGAATAGATTGAAAAAAATTGCAATTTGGATACCATTAATTCTTCAATTAAAAATTTACATATTTTTTATGTAATTGTACAAACATTGAATATAACTTTTTTATGCCAACATTATGAAGACATCAATCATGATCATGACCTTCAAATTTTTCATATTTTATGTTTTATAGAAACAAGAATACACCATGCATCAATAGATGTGCACAAATTTATAAATTCATCAAAATATTCATATATTTCAATCCATGATGGTCATGGTTTAATGATGATGTATCACATACACATGCACTTAGATTCTTTCAATATAATAAATAGTGATTGTTTAGAATATATAATAATAACATTTAATATTAATACATGAAAAACAATACATATTGTATGTGTATAAAATTCATTCATGTTCAGAGTTTACATTCTTAAACAATTTTCAAACTATAATTCAACATTCTTTCAAACGTTGTCCAATCATCATTATGGGAGATTTTAATGTTGACATTTAAAAGACAATAACCAAGCAAAAAAGAAGAACCATTAGATCTCATGGATAAATTCCAATTAGAATAACAATTTAATGAAAACACCACAAAAGCTAGATTTCAATTAAACCACATATGGACAAACATTGTCCTTGGAAATGAATGCAAATATGGTGTAACAAAAGCATATTGGTCAAATTTTCATAAATAGATTTATATTGCATTCAAATTACCAAACACATTTCCAATGTATAATAAAAAACCATTAATATCTCCATTTATTTAAAGTGTAACGTTTGTGATTATATGCATGTAAATGTTGCATTTTTCACCTAATTAATTATTCCCAAAATGTTAGCACCTTGTGGCTTGAATTTATATTTTTACATTTTTTTCATGGACCTCATGCAAAAAAAATCATAAATATCAATAACAAGCCAAAAACAATTGGATGATTTTTTTAATCCACACATACACCCATCAAACACCATAACAAAACACCTTTTTATGGAAAACCTAAACCCAAAATGTGACAAAAAATGTAAGAATTGCCAAATTCTCGAACTTAAAAATGAAAATGAAACTAAGAATAAAAATCTTTCCATGTAAATTACATCTATTCAATATTGATGTTTGTTTCAAACATCAAAATACCTCATGCACATTGCTAAAAAATGTTTACATTATCCAAGTTTAGAATATTTGAATTTTCTTAAACAATATAATTATTCACAACTTTATATTCATTTGTATGGTTAAAGAAAAGACAATGAAATTATGGTTTCAATTTCTAAATATCCACAATGAATCCTAAAATGGTTAGAAAATTTTATTTCTTAGTACAAATGTGAAAAAATAAAATTCATGATTTTTTATAAAAGCAAAAAACTTTCATCCAATATAAATTTGAGTTCATATTAAAACATTAAATATAATACCTTACTTTCAAGATAGAGCCTCTTGTGTTAGAGCCACTTGTTTGGGATGCATAGTCACAAAAATCTAAGGAAGCTCATAGCAAAGGTGAACTGAGGACCAAAAAGAAAGCCTAGATTTTGTGAATTTTCAAGAAGTGTCACCTGGAAATCCTACAAATGCTCCACCTCAGCAAACGTCTTAGACACTCTACTTTCGTAATCCCAAAGGCAACCCTTGACCATCTCCAGCAATCACGTTTCCTACTGCTGTGCCAGTCTGTGTGGTTCCACCCTATTAAGCAAAGATCAAGAATTGACAATCCATTAACTTACTATTTTCGAAAAACACATCACACACCAAGAGTAATTCAACTTGCTAACTAGATCAATCAATTAAATAATGATTTAAAGCATCTATCTAGTTAAAACATGTTCTAACAACTTGACAAAATATGCAAGAATCGATTATTTTGAACCATTAAGGAAGGCTCATTTGTTGTATTTTGTAAGGGCATATTATATGTGGTATTGATGTGTTACTGGAGTTTCTTATCAAGCATGACAAAGGTGGACAACAAAGTTACACAAGGGTGAGTATGTTAAAAAAAATGTATTTGAGGGATATTTTGCACTAGCCATTCCATGCACAGATCCATTGTTACCAAACAAAAAAGCTTGATTGACAAGCATACATTATAGGATGTGACAATCCAAAACTGACAAATTACATCAAATTAAAATTAATTTTTTTGCATTATCATATAAATTCTCCAGATCTTAAATTTATATTCATTAAAAGAATCAGTTAGAAAATAATTTGAAATAAAAATATACTTATGTTTGTATGTTCAAGGGTCGCCTCCCAATGCTTTTCTCCTCTCCTCACTAAGCTAATCTAAGTCAGAACCTGAACTAACTTAATCTAACCTAAATTAATCATAAACTTTTCCAACTAAAGTAGATAGGCCTATGAGTGAATAATCCTCTCACATTTTTTGGTCTATTTTTAAAACTCATAGAACTAGGGCTTTCAGCATTGCAAAAATGGCTCAATTCAATATAGGAATGGGGGGAAAACATGGGATGTTTGGTGTACTGGGGTTCAATGCTTGATGATGAGTGAACTAAAACAAATTATAATTTCCAACTTAAAATCTTGGATCATTGCATCTTTGCTTCTGAAATACAAAGAGGTTTTGTAAGGCCATAATTGGCACACCCATCATGTTTTAAATCACTCAAGCATTTAAAAATGAGGAAAATATGGGGCTGAAACAAGAAAGAGAGGTCTAGAGCTATTTAATTTTTAAAAAAAAAGCAAACTATCACTCATCCCTCTTCTTGTGTTTTCTATATTGGTTCTTTACTTTTGACCCTCAAAGAACATTTGTAGGCCTCCAGTTTGCCTGTCAAATGACATAAAAATCACTCAACTTGATTCACAAGGAATATATTGAAAAGTGTTTGATCGTAAAAACTTGTTGACCAATAAGCAATTTTACCTTACCCTGAGAATTGGATTCTGATTCTCTCATAGAACTGGCCCGGTTCTAAAACAATAATTTTAAAAACAAGTAGCCAGTTCTAAAAAATAAATTTTAAAAAAAGTAATTAGTTCTCCATTACCTAATTCTCACTTGGGTAAAAACTGTCAATCTGATTCTGAAATCAATTATCACCAAATGTGACATCAGTATATTCTCATTGTGAGAATCGATCTGAAAATCAAGGATCTCAATAAGAATAATCTTACACTGATCCACACCTGACCCTTATCTGCTGAGTCTTTCCTGGAAATTTTGAGAACCACACTGGTATAATTAGAGTTGTGTGGGTAGTTGATTTTGTTAATAACTGTCTGGTCAGGTCTGGTTTTCAAAATATTTCAGAATCAGAGAACCAGCGGTATTTAAAAAAAAATCAGAATCAAAGAACCACTGCTTAGTGTTATTTTGAAAAACCTCAAAGGAACGCCCAGTTTTATGAAAAAACTAGCAAAGAACTGGAGCTTTTCTGGTAGGTTATTGGAGTTTTTTCAAAATAATTGACAACCATTGTTACATACTAGAACCAGATATTTGAAATTGTTTAGAACCATGGATATGAACCGTAAGAACCTCCCAGATAACCATTGGGCTCTGTTCCTTGGTTTCTAATAGCCAACCAACGCTGGTATGAACTCACAATCACACAGCGTCAAAGCAAACATGAAAGCTAGCTACCCATACGTTATCAGACACGATATTGAGAGCAAGAGTCATCACAAATTGGGTAGAAAATCCAACCCAAATGGAGTAACACACTTGGAGAAACAAATCAATTTAGCTTTTGTGTCATAATTGAACCTTTAGGTAATCCTCCAAGGATGCTCACAAATTTTGCTAACTATAAAATCACCTGGATCTATATACAAGAGTTTTTACAAGCAAGAGGTAGTCAATTGACATGGTTGTAACAGACTGAATCATATGCTTGCAAATTCATTGCAAATTCCACACTCATGAAGAATGAGCAGTGCATTCCATCTTGACTGAAGCTTGTCCTGCACTGCAAATTTCCAGTCCCCAGATGATCAATCCAACAGATCCAAGTAAAATATCCAGGCAAGAAGTCTAGAAACACCTAGAACTTAAGAGTCACATGCACAAAGACTAAATTGGCTTGTGTGCATGATCTTCTGAGTCCCTGAATGCTCAACTGGAGCTCCTTCCATAACAGATGAAAAAATCCCACAGTTTAAACTCCATAGCCTGAGATTCAATCAACATTGTGTGAACGAACTCACAAGATAGTCAATTAGAAGAAGGTGGATATGTGAGACTGCCCATTAATACATCTGTCCATAGTTCACAAACCCTGGAATTAGGGTTTGATTTGATACTCTGTTATCACCAGTAGTTCTAGAGTATGTCCAGGACCTGCTGCTTCTCTCCCTTGTTCCTTCCCTGGAATTTCTTACTTGCTGTTTAATTTGAGTTCTCAATCTCTTAAAATGTAGGTACAGGTTTGAATGTTTCCAGTTTAAGGTGAAAAAGATGAAATTTTTTTAGCAAAGCATGAGCGGCCCAAGTATACATGAGGCAGCACCTTGTGGCTAAAGAAGTGGACAAAAGCAGCAAAGCACTGCATTCTGCTACTAATACTTTGACAGAATGCTCCTGGAGGTGCAACATATTGTTCTTTTGAACTCAGGCCATGATTCTTGTAACATGTGAACAGTGCAATTGTGGGCATATTGGGCTGAATTTGGTATTGGATATCTAGTTCAACAATGCAGTTCTTGAACTGGGGGTAGTGCACCCAAAATAATCTGTATGTATGTGTGTGTATGTTTGTTTTAATTGTGGTAGCTCATGAATGACCAGCCTGTAGCAGGTTGAATAAAGGAGTTGCAATTTCAATGTCTTTGTGGTGGTGAGTTTCCATGTAAGCCAAATGAAGTTTGTGCAGCTTGATTTGCTTCCTGGCACTGATTTTTCAACAGTAAATTCAAAAACACAAATTATATGCGGTGCTTTAAACTACAGCCATGACTCTTACAATTAATATCACAGTTCTGTGCAATGTGTGCAAGAACAGGCTCACTAGGCATAATTTGCAAAATTACTACTACTGGATTTTGTCACAAAATCTACTTCAGAATTTGCAATATTGCAAATCTTGAATGAACAAGTACTGAGTGTTTCTGATTAGATCATCTGCTTATAGAATCTTGTACATACAATTTTTCACCACTAGTTATACCCAGATGATCTGTATAGACGTAAGTTTTACAAAGCTTAAACTTGAGAAGCAGCTGCCAATTAAATTAAGAAGATTTTGCAGCCAATTTAAACTTCTGAATATTGATGCTGCAAAAGGAGTCTGAGTTTGCACAGACAGTGGCCAGTACATGAGCTTAGACTCCTCTCGAGTCTAGACATAACACTACTGACCATGGTCTTGAATACTAGTGTACAAGTACCCGTGAAGAGTACTGCACCCAAGGGCCAAAAGATTGCCCTCCCTAATATTTTCTTCTGACCAAGCTGCTGCACCAATAGACATGAAGTCTTCACAAAACTTCCCATGATCCGACATGCAATTGTGAAACTGCTGTAGTATGTATGTATGTAGGTATGTGTACAACCTTGGTGAAGCAACAGCAAGAGCTAGACTGAACTAGCTTTACGGCTTAAGTGCGCTCAACATCCCAGGTGGTCAATTTTCCCGAGAGATCGTAGTGAAAGCCATGGAGCTGGAGACGTCCATCCTTGACACGCTCCGCAATGTATGGGTAGGTCAGCAAGTTCCTCAGTGAGATATTCACAGCTTCCTGCACCACCATGAGCAGGCAACAACATTAACAAACAGTTAGCTGACAGTACTAGTGGTTAGCTGAGAATCATTAGAAATGTGCACACAACAGTCTTCACGAAAGCCGGAGATCTAAAGATGGGAATTAATTATTGTTGCTTTCAACAAGCAGAAAATGTGAGCTAGCTGAATTTTATCGCCACCTTCTCTGCAAAGCTCTTTTGTTCTTCTTGTGATTTGTGGCCGAGGACTGCGAGCGCCTTCTCCTTGGCTGGAAGTGCAGCCTTTATCCAGGTTCCAATGGAGTCACTGATGACATCACAACCCACCCAAGATCCAAACATCAGTATATTATGCTTCTAGTTCGATTGCCAGGCTGCTTCCTTGCGCAGAATCCGGCCAAATGTTACGATGCGCTGCTGCAGCTTAAAGCTCGCGAACGCACTAGTGCAGAGATTGAGAAAAAGGATTTTTTGCATACGTTGTGAAATCGTCGCGAGCAAAAAGAGCATTGATACCACCGCAGCCGCTATGTCCCGCCACGACAATGTGCTGAATCTGTACAACCGTAAGATCAATTTCCCATGTACTCCGGTTAGTGATGATATTCACGCGGTTGATGATGATCTTGTGAATTAATTCACGATGAAGCTCAGCTTCCAAGTTCGAAGTATTCAGACAGGGACAATATGACTCCTGCTGCCATGGACTGCATTGTCTGTCGTCTAGATGCTAGTTCGAAATTTATCATGAGAGATTGCTGACCTCTGCAGCAGACATGCAAGTACTATCGTTGCATTTAAGGCTGATCTGAGACAAGGGTTTGAAGGCAAAACAGACAACGAGATGAACTCAAGATGGCGGAAGCCATTGCAGACAGATTGTCGACGACCGCGTGCATGGCTTCCTTCAAACACAAGAAACACTGTATGCACGCAATTTCTAGCTGGGCTCCTGCACGACTCACCTTGATAACAGTAACAGCAAACAGTGTAGCGGAGCTTGGTCCGTGATCATGGCCTTCCTGGATTGACAATATCGACACAGGTCAAAAAAAATGGCGTGAATTCGAGATCTTTGTGACCCTGGAGGCAAAACCCCAAGGACCGACTAGGGATCGTATCAAACATGATGTAATATGCATCTATTCAGGATTTCTGATTGCAGGTGTTGAAGAAAGCAATTAGCGACACTGAAATCTTGAGCTGCATCCTTGAGGAGCAATGTTAAAAGTAAAGCTATCGAACGGCCAATTCGGTGGTGGCCGCTTCAACATGAGGAGCTTTCAGTACAACAGAGACTTTATAGGTATGGACTTGGCCAGTCGATAAGAGATGATCATCAGCTTCAGACATGATGAGGAGCTGTACTAGCTAGCTAGTTAGGGGTGATGATCTTGTTCGTGCGGACCTGTCCAGGTTGGTAGGGGTGAACAAAGTTGGCGACGTTGCGCAAGACGAAAGATTCACCGATATCAAGCCCGTAAAGTATTGCCGGGTCGACACGGGAATCGATGCACGTGATGATCAGCACCTGCGCAGGCCTCAAGCAATCAATTCCCGTAAGATCACAATTTGTTTCAAACAAATCTTCTGGAAAATCTAGCAAGCACTTGTGGATCCTTGAAGTTCACTAGCGTAATTTCACACTCTAGATACAGTAGTGCGATTATCATCTTCAATCCGATCATTCCTCACAACAATAATGAATGCGCAGCTGAATCACGGATCTTATGGACGTATAAGTCTGTACAATCACAAGCTACTTAATAGAGTCTGTACCTTTGGCTCCTGTGCCTCTGCGAGTTTCTTGTACTTCTCTGGCTCAGCCCTGCAAACATAACAACCCAATTGGTTTGGAATGTCGCTTGCAGCTGGGTCCCCACTGCAGCAAGCTAGATCTTATCTCATTTGACAACATTGAATGTTCAGCTAGAGACTATAAGAAGTTCTAGAGATCACGACGAGTCATGTCCAGAGCACTGCATTACACAAAAATGCGCGGCGAGGTAGATCATCGCACTCAATGCAGAGCCTACGATCGATGCTGCTGAAATGGGCAGCTTTGCAAATTCAGCATCATGTTGCACTAAATTAGAACACTAAATTACTTACAAGTACTTCTCGATCTTGAATGTCTTGAATCCTTCCTTGAATTTGTCGATGACTCCGTCTCCATCTCCCGCGGGTTCAGGGCTGTAATTCTCGTCCACAACTCTGAGGTTCTTAATCTCTAGACCCTCTGCCAAAAGCTGAGGCTGCTGCTGCTGCTCCGTCACAGCCCACACACAAACAATTTACAAAGTCACTCAAAATTCCCAACTCTGAGCAGCTACTGTAAAACTCAACAACAAAAAAAACCAAGTTAGTTTCCAGGGTCAAATCTAGAGCGACTTCGAATCTTAGAGAGAAAATTATGTCATCAGATCTAACTGTGCATGCGTCAATTAAAAGCCTAGAACCCAAAAACAACACATGAGAATCTTGAATAATATTATAATTTGTCCTCAAGCCGTCGGACATCAATGTCAAACAAATTACTTGAACAAAGAATCAGAATCTTCATGAAGAGCTACAACATATCGACAAAAGGAAAAAATCTATAAAGTTTGTTTCACACACACAAAAAAAAAGAGACACAAGACATTGTATACAAAAAACGTACCACAGTGCTCATTTTGGAGGACTCAAGAAGAAGTCACAGAAAAAAGAAAATTATTGAGAGCTGAGGAATTTTTTTTTGTTTGCTAGAGCCGATCGAGAAGACTTAAAGGGTCGTTGTGAAAGCCCCGCCAGCGCAACCAGCCCACTCAAGTGATGGAAGCTCCGTGGAGGTGGAGATGGGATTTTATAACCCAAAGACTATAGTGCAGGCGAAGATGCGACGCAGGCACAAAAGCACGCGCGCGGCGAGCTCTTCTTCGCCCATTCCACGGTACTACGCTTTGTGACGGATGACGGACGTCGTTTTTTCTTCTTTTCGGGATTTCTTTTCCCAAACCGAAAACCTCACCAATGCTTAAGAAATACTAAGGAAAAAAAAACACACAAGGGATGAAAATTCGCCTATGTGGGATGAGTTTGTTGGCTCTGTGCATTGGTGTAGGATTTGGAGCAATGTTGGGACTGGGAAGGGTCAGTGTAAAATGCACAAATATCCATCATCTAAAACAATGTTAAGTGCCAATTTTGTGGAATTTATGTTTACCTTGCTCCTCTTCTGCTGTAAGTGTAAGTGTTTTCTTTTACACTAACAAAATCCTATGTAAATGTTTTTGGCAAACATAAATGAACAAGGTTTTGAGAAAGAATTCCTATTGGATACATCCAGTGGCTCATATGTGTTATTTGGATTTCTTTTGAAAACCACTAACAAGTGTGCACTGTTTGCAATTGAGAATTAAGCATCAAGTATTTTGAATGCCAACTTCCAACCATAGCCACATCATTAGGACTCTCCTTTTGAACCCATGGTTTATTGAATCTTTTTTTACATCAGTCTATCTCTTCTTCTTTTTTTTCTTTTTTCAAATTTTTTTCTTTTAATTTATTAGGGAAGGTGAATTCAGTGAAATTAAGAAAATTTTCTGTTTCAAATTTATGCATTTTAGTAGATTGTGAACCAAGCAAGAGTTGATTGACAACTTAGATTATTTGAAAGGACAATTTTTTTAATAATTTTATTTGACATGCTTTACACAACAAGCAAACATAAATCATTTACACTTACACATCCAAGGTTAAGCATATACACTTGCACAAATGTGGATAAGAAGTTTTACACTTACATAGAGTGTAGATAAATTGGATACTTGCAATTGCATGACAAGTATGTCTAAAATCATATGCATGCACAAGACTCATTTATATATAAAATGTTGTTAGGAAGACAATATGCATAGATTTAGTATTTGGGAATAAAATTTTGACTTAATCTTGAATCAATGTGATATTTGGCATATTATGTGTGCATATGATGGATGGGCATGTTTCATAAAAGTGCATGCATATAAATGAAAGGTTCTAGATCTAATTTTCAATTTGATCATGCTTGTCATTATGCAGTGAACTATCGTATACATATTAATTAGTTCATGGGTCACTCACACTTTTTCTCTTTTTTTTGTGTGAAGGAGCCACATTGATTGGCCCATCACAAACTTTTTTAGAGCATTGGGCACTTTTCAATAGAAGCAACTCTTTGGACCCCAGTTGCAAAATAGAAACAAATGTGCTCCCCTTTAGCCTACCTTTTTGGGAACTTCTGGCAAACAATACAGAATAAAATTGAGGTGCTATTGGGAATGTCTTTGGGAACCCCATGGGAACTTGATGGGAACACTTTGGGAATAAGGGGAAAAAACAAAAATCTCTCTCCAAATCGACCCACAAGTCCATGTGTGAAGACTTCGAAATCAACTGGCTTGAAATAATACCCAAAACTTTCCACTGGGGCCAGCAACTTTTCAAAGTAAGGTAAACTAAACACATATCAAATCTTTGTATGCGCTGGTTTCACTGGTCCTTGTCTGGGACCATGGGACCTCAAAAAGGTTCTGGGTTCAAACCCACTGGTGTGCAGGTGAAAGTCCCATCCACCCTC
>Ga0116228_10004109_pt1 | contig 12847 bp, 5 predicted proteins | sample S1TSphfallax_2_FD_89694 | JGI IMG/M metagenome (GOLD analysis project Ga0116228, IMG submission 89694) | Host-associated microbial communities from peat moss isolated from Minnesota, USA - S1T2_Fc - Sphagnum fallax MG | ecosystem: Host-associated > Plants > Peat moss > Unclassified | place: USA... | reverse complement strand
GTGGAGGGTAGGCATTGACCACACTTCTAAAGGAGGGACCTAGTTACTACTCAACCAAAGGGAAAATAAGGGTGATCTTGAAGTCCTTTGAAGAAAGTCTACACAAAGGACTAAAGAAGTACATATACTATAGTACAAGGGCAGCTTCAAGACATGTCTATCAATTAATTAATTAATTTTGGTCCAAAATAGAATAATTTTAGAATATTTACAAATATTTTTAAATTTCTTTCACAAGATTTTTTTTTGAAGAAAAGTATTTTTTTGAACACTTTAACATTTCTGAATATAATATAATTAGTGTCAAATTTGCCAAGGTACTACTTTATGTAATGTAACTTAGTTAAGTGTGCATATGTGGAAAGGAAGAAGTCAAAAACTAGTTGATGGCAAATGTTGGATGAACTTTGAAGAGGAGAACAAAGTTCTAGTAGTGGGGGCAACAAGCGTGAATAGAATTGAAATCTTATGGGTCCAATTGTATGTTTGATGTATATGCAAAATGGAAGCTATTTTTATTTTTTATGTACTCGTTGATTCTATTTTCAAGTCATAAGTGGTGCAATGGAATGGTGCTATTGTCGCAAAACATGTACTTGAAGTGGAATGCAATGGTAGGAAGCCACAACTTCATAACAAGGCAAGTTGCTAAATTTATTGAGTCGATCCCAACTAGTTATAAAGAAGCCCAATTGAGTCTCTTTATCCAGTTTACAATTGATTCCAAAACTAGTACCCACCTATGGGTGATCCTACTATATGTTCCTCTAAATGTTTTCATTAAGTTTTGAATTTATTCTTGTATGATTATAGACAATTTTGTCAAGGTTTTTCCATTAGAATTGTGATCTTGTAGTAGAATTTCACAAACTTTTATATTTTGGGTTCTTTTGTACATCCTACTACACTATTGTATGAGTGATAGAATTTTAACATGATGATTACCTTAGTAGCTTACCAAGAATTTTACTAAAATCGTGTGTTATAAAGCTTGTGACATAATGAATCCCAATCAAGAAGTCCATGTGTTCAAGAAGGAGACTTATGTGGACTTGCTAAATGAACCCCATAGGTTAGATCTTTGAAGGATGTAATGAGGTGTCCTTTCCATTATACTAACAATGGTTTATGCATGGTTCATTTAGACAATCCATTTTTTCATCATGTTGAAAATGCAATTTTTTTAAAACATCAAAATTCAAGAAGTTAAATCGATAATAAAATGGTAGATTTTTAAAACAAACAATTCCAATTGGAAGTATTTTAATGAGGACTATAAGGAAATGGTCTTTCACATTCCAATTGGATGTCTTCTAGGAGTTATTTGAAGCTCCAAAATCATGAAACATAAAGATTCATCAATTCAAGAAAGGACAATAAGAATCTAAGGAATTTTTCCATTTCAATGTAGTCCTTAGTCTAACCTATGGCCTTAATCTCAAAAATTCTTGGACCAAGGGTTTGGTAGGCATGGAGGTTGGGTCCCTCCATGCTAAAAAGGTTGAGACCATCAACCATGCATTCACTTCTATGTTCTTTGAATTCCCAAATGTTCTCACTCCCTTTTGCATTTGACTTGTGTGCATGTGTTATCCATGATCCTTATGCTTTCAATGTGTTTTGATTGTTTTTCCCATTATTGTAGCAAAAGTTCAATTATTTCTTTCTTTCTACAGTGAAATTTTTTGTTGTCATTGTTGTTTTTGGTGTGCACAAAGGACCATTTTGTTGTTTTTCTTTGTAGTGCATTTGTGAGCTTCAAATTTGTTGATGTTGGGTACATTCATGAATTTTGGAGTCAAAGGTGCACCCTATGAATCTTGACAATCAATCCTAATGTAATAATAACAAGTTGACATGGCAACTTGGGATTGGCCCAAGAGTGTTTAAATAATTTTGAAATAATAAAATAAACATTGGTTATTGTGCTTAAAAAATGTTTTTGCTATTTTGTATTCATTTGAATATTTGTAAAATTATGCATATTCTACATCAATATACTAAAAACATTGTTATATAAATTTATTACTTGCATTCATGAAACTTTGGAATAAACATGATTTTAATCATATAAACGTAAATGCAAAGGTTACACATCAATCAACTCCTTAATTCATGAATGTACCATGTTGTTATTGGTGTGCATGTGAGATAATTGTGTTGTTGTTATCCTTCTTCTTCTTCTTTGTGACCATCACAAACCTAAATGTTATTGTTATTGTTAGTGGTGGTGGTGGTATTCACATGTGACTTTTGTGTTGTGTTTTGTGTCATGTCTAGCTAGTTTGTTGATTTGTGACCACCACCAACAAATTTATTACAAAGTTAATATTGGCATCCTCTTGTTACTATGGTCATTTTTTTCTATTTTACACAAAAAATACTATAATAAAACACCTTTTTTTTCATTTGAATCAAATGCTCACTCAATTTTTTTTAAAGTTACAACACATCTTAAGAGATATAACCAAGGAAACATGTTATATATCTTTCATTTAAGCCTAAAAATAAGTGTGTTGTGCAAGTAGAAAGCAAGCAAGGAAAAAAAAAACCCAAAAAAGAATGTCATGCATTCAAGCACCATTAGAAATAGACCTATCATGCATCAACATATGTTCAAGATTTGCAACATTTATCTTGTCATGTCTCATTGCCCTTGCAAATTCATTTGACTTCATTTAAGGTATGTTGTCCAATGGTTTCATGTTGTCAATTTATAAGGAATGTTTGCAATTAATTCTAAGTTTAGACACATTGAAGAAATTCTCTTTAGAATATGATTAGAGTCTATCAATCACACTATAAATCAAGGGCATCATAATGTGAAAACACATGGACTTTAAAGTCAATCCAATTGGAGATTAAGTGGCAAGCAACATCATTTTAATTTATTTTTAGTCCTAAAAATACACTTAAAAGACCTAACCCAATTAGAAAGGGAGGTAGATGAAACAAAAAGAAGACACATTGAAAACATTGATTTTGAAACATTGACAAAGCATAAACTTGAACAAAACAATAATCAATCCATAAATAAACATGCATGCCTATCCACCACCTTTTTCCATATTTGATGCAATTGATGAGTTGACCTTTTTGGATAAATTTATCTTAATGAGATTGAAAAGTTCAAGAGTCTATTGTTGGTTTCAAACCACATAATAATTTCATTATTCTATAGATGCTTAAAACACATAATACATCCCAAAATATTAGTATTTTAACAATAATGCATAATTAAAATATATACCAAGACCATGTGTGGGAAAGTCTTAAGCAACCCTAGAACTTAGGAAGGGAACTATAATCAAGCATGCAAAAATTGGAAGTTAAAGAAAATAAAAACAACTAAACCAACTACATTTTGAAAAAATGTTGGTTGATATTTATAACATCACAACAACACATCTTGGGTTTTATGAGCAATTTAAAAAACAACTATTGTCTTTTTTTATTGTGCTTATAACTACTTAGTCACAAAAATTACTATGCAGTTGCAAAGGACATCAAAATGCTACATGGCATCATGGTTTTGCAACTATAGTCAATACGGCAACTGGTTCAATTTTTGGGTAAATTCATTATTATTATTGAATTTATATTAATATATTTGAATGATTTAAAATTAAGAATTCAAACGTATCATTTTCTTTTACAACTAATAGCAATTAATAACGACTCATTTATAATGATGATGATGTGGCATGCCATTTGTCAACAAGGTGTAACAACTAATAATCAATCTCATGATTCATGACATTAATTTCAAAAAAATTGCATTTATTGATTAGCTAAAAACGTTCATAGTGCCAAAACATGTTTTTTACGAATTGTCCTATGCAACTACAATGTCCAACATGATTAAGGAAACAACTAGGAATGTCTTTAGCAACTAGTAGTCAACCTAATGATTCATGACATTAATTTCAATAAAATTACATTTATTGATTGGTCAAAAATGTTCATAATGCCAAAACATGTTTTTTACAACTTGTCCTATGCAACTACAATGTCCAACACGATTAAGAAAATGAATAAAAACATCTTTAGCAATTAATAGTCAACATAATGATTCATGACACTAATTTTAATAAAATTGCATTTACTGATTGGTCAAAAGTGTTCATAATGCCAAAACATGTCTTTTACGACTTGTCCTATGCAATTACAATGTCTAACACGAATAAATAAATGATTAAGAATGTCTTTAACAACTAATAATCAACCTAATAATTTTAGTTGACCTAACTCATCGTAAGTCAACTTAAAGAGGCCTAAGTTAACCTAGGTTAATTTAGTATGTAGTAGGGTCAAGAGACATAAGTCAACCTAGGGTGGCCTAACTTAATTTGAAGTTCAAAGTTTTGATATTTATAATTTTGTGTTTAATAGATTTAATATATAAAAATGTGGTACAATGCAATGGATGAGGACTTGAACCCCAAATTGGAAGTGAAGGGTTCCAATCCTTGTTTTTGCAACTTATGATACCTAGGCCACTTAACCTAGGTTAGGTAACTTAGTCTAGTCTACTTAGGCTAGGAGACTAAGGTTTGTTTTTAACTTAGGCCATTTAACTTAGGTTAGGTAGTGTAGGCTAACTAAGTTAAATTAGTTTTACTTTTGGCTAGGTTAGTTACCTAGGCTAAGTTAGGTTGGCTTTTAGTTATGCTAACTACCTAAGCTACCTAACTTAGGCTAGGTTGACTTTTGCTCGTGTGTGATTATTTATAATTGAACATGTTTTTATATATTTTTGACATATGTCATCCATCTATCAAAGTGTCTTTTGTAACTTTAAATTGAGTAAAATGACTAGGTTGACATGACATGCACTTTACATGTCATACCAAAATCAATGATGACATAAAATTTGAATATTATAAAAAAATAAAAAAATCCTAGTTGATAAGACGATTAAGCTTTGCAACTAAATTGGTGAAACAATATGGGTTTAACAACTCAATACAACAAATGTCCTCTCTAACTAATACATAGTCATGAAAGTTAGTCGCAAAACCCAAAATGTGTTGTTGTGCATGTTGAAACTCATGGAGTAGTTAGTTATGATGCCAAAGGCACATTTATTTTGACATTGGGCAATAGGTAGCATAGTACTTGGGTTGGTTTGGAAACAAGGTGCTTAATAAAAAAAAACTTCATTTACTTTTGATGATAAAAATAAAAATAATTCATGATTAAACACTATACTAAACTTGGATTTTGCATTACCACACATTACCAATGACAATCAACTTTATTTTTCCTCTTTTTATGCTCGCATATGGTTTTCAAAAATTGATCATTATTTATGTCAATAATTGTTGAATCTAATTGGAATTAATGCAAATATCATGGACATGAAAAGACACATGATAATTTGCCTTTTCATCTCCATGTTAGTGGGTTGGGAAAAGGAATTAGGTAGTTATAAGGATAGGAGGTACTTATTAGGAATGAAGCAAGGTAGTTAGGCTTAGATAAAAGGTATTTATGAATTGTCTATGGAATTGTCCAAGGAGGACCGCAAAGGATTATATACTAATGCCTTTTGAAAAATACATGCCTTCAAATTTTTCATCACTAGAATAATCAAATTCATGTGATTGAATGTTTTTTTAAAAATTCTTGACATGATAGGTATGTGTTTTTTTTTCTTAAATGACAAATCCAAAATTAAATAATGAATGCCTAACCAAGCTAGGTACTAGGTCAATATTTAGCTTCTTAAAATTTTCAATTTTTATGGTGATGGTTATGTTATGCTTTAACAAAAAAAACACACAAGTTAATATTGAAAAGAATATTGATCCATTAGTAATGAGGTTTGGTAGGACATTTATAAACTTTATATCAATTTTTAATTTCATGTTTTATTATGGTAGTACTTCAATTCATGACAACTTGTTGAATTTTTATTTGTATTTTCATTTTTAACTTCAATAGATGGGTTTTCGAATTTTGGATTTTTTGACATGTAATAATATTACTAATGAAAGGATAATTTACACCACACATGTATTGATTATTAGTTTAAATTGTGACATAGTTAAAAACTTCAACCTTATGGACTAGGTTCTTTCCATGTTTGAATCTAACAACCAACAATGTGATGGGTTTTAATTGGATTAGGTTTGGGCTCTAGGTGAAAACACACTACGAGTGAGCCACTTTTCAGCACTTTTCACCCAAAAAATGATGTATAACAAGTATGATAGGTATGTAGTAAGTTGAAATTTTGATGACATCTTTTGAAAATCCTAAACATAAGAAAAAAAAACTTTTGAGTGTGTATGACAACATTTTGGAACTTAAAGCTCATTTTGAATCAAAGTTATGCTTGATCCATTGTCTAAATAAAGAGAATTGGATAAAATCAATGTGCATAAAATATAGAACATATATTTTTCAATGACCATAGGGCCTCATGTTTGTGGTTCATAACACATTACCAAACCAAAAAATATAATGCCCATTAAAAGCTCTTCCCTTTTCTTAAAGTAATGGTTTTTCCTCAAAAATATGAGTTTATTGTGCATTTATTGCTCAAAAAGTTCCAAAAAACACATTTTTTGAATGAATTTTCAACCAAATTGTTTAAAACTTATAAATGGTCCTAGATTTAGTTGATGTATATCAATATCATTCACCACCAAAAAAATCACTACAAAACTCCACTTGTAACCTTAATTTTGAAATATATTTGTAATTTTTCATACTTTGTCATGTATTTGTTTTGACGCAAATATACTTCATGTGTTTAGGTTAGTAAATATTTATTGGAGTTTCTTTTTAAATAAATTAGTTTAAGTCTAAAACTAATGCAATATATTTGAAATGAATAAAAATAGTCCAAGATGTGATGTCCACATGTACCAAAAAAACCAAATGTAGAATTATTATGTTTGTGACTACAATTTTTGGGGTCATAATGTGCTTTCACCCTTTAAGATTTTCTTTTGGTCCAATTTATTGAAAATTTTGGCATCTTGGGTTGATTATTTTTTGAATTATGCATGAATGAAAATTATTTAACCATTGTCAAAGTTAATCATCTACTATAGTATTAGGGGTCTTTTTGTAAAAACAAAATGCATTCCTAAAATTAGGTTATTCTACCCTTAAACCATTAAAGCACATATCAACCGTTTTTACCTAATCAATTTTACTATGCAACAGACATTAATAAGAGTAGTGTTGATCAATCTAATGTGATGTTGTGATTTTACATCTCCTTTCACGTGTGCATCATGTCATCAATTAAACATGTAAAACTTTTGATTAAAGCATATGCCTAAATAAGTTTTTCCACAATAATGTTTTAACAATTATGTATATATATTCATTTGAATACAATACAAGGTAATATATAATAATTCAAAGGAAAATACAAAAAAGGTCTGATAGCAATATAAAATTATTGTTATTTAGTTTAATTACGATCATTTGTTATTCCATTTCTTTATATTCACATGTAAAAAATAATTACATTTTATTTTGATTACATTTCAACATGTAATGAATGCATGTAAAATTAAAATTAAAATTCATAGTTTACAATTTCATTTGTAAGTTATTATGGTCCATGTAGAAAATAAATTTAATAGTAATTTTATTTAAATTTTAATTATGTAAATTCTATGTTTAAAATAAGTTCTTTGGTGTATTTTATTTTGTTTTCATTCAATGTTATTTTATGGGTGAATTATTGCTAAATTTCTACTTTCTTAGAGGGTAGCTCCCAATTTCAAAAAAAGATCGCCTACAAATTATATATATATTAAAGAAGGTGTCATCACATTTATGTTGACATGCTGCAATTTAAAAAAATTCTTATAATGTTACCAACTTGATTTTACGGATGTTCACTACCTTAACTTTATCAAGAAATTGAAAAACAAAATAGTTTCGTGCAAAAAATAAATTCTCAATTCATTTGTTATTATTGCACATAAAAGTGTTACAATCGAATGTAAGAAATAAATTTATCAATTTATTTTTCTTTATGGTCAAATGTAAAAATGTTATGATTTCATATTTAAAATGTTATGGTAAATTTACCAAAATTTTATTAATTTGTTTTATTTGTGGTTGCATATAAAATCTTAGAGAAAAATATTAAAAATAAATATTTGATTCATTTTTCTATAGTTTTGTGTATAATTAAATCAATATATTGATGGTTGCATATAAAATTAATTTGGTTGCATGCACATTGGTTATGAACCATGGTCACTTGTGTGTGTGTGTGCATGTGTTGTTGGTGTTTATTGCATGCTTATAATTATTATTATAATGGATTATAAGTTTTTGGTTGCTTCCAATGTATGTGGGTTTTGATTGTATCTTAAGATCATTATTTATATTTTGTATTATGGGTTTCTCAATTTTGGTCACATGCATATGGGTTACAATCAAACTTTTTTTTTTCTTTTTCATATTTTGGTTTTGGTGTCATGTCATTAATGTTTTAGTCAAATATTTGTACAATAACATATGTTGTAGAATTGTTTTTTTGTTTGTTTATTAGTGGCCACAAAAAAAACCAAGATCATACACATTCATTTGGAAAGTTTTTAAAAAAACTATAGGTGAAATTTTTATTTAGTAAGTGTAGGATCTCTTACATGCCATCCATAAAGCAACATGTAACAATTTTAGTAACAAAAACAACTTGAACATTATTTCAAATATGTTACCTTTATATTTTAGTTGTTGCATGGATGAAAAGAACATTGTAGGTCACCCTTTAAGCAAGCTTCAAAATTGGAAGTGATCAGATCCAAATGTTGGACAACCTTGAGAAATTTAATCAAGAATTGTATCCCACATCCTTATAATGTTGAAAATTGAAGTTCTTGAAAATTGTATTATGTTCTAGGAGGAATTCTTTGTGGTAAAAATCTTGGATGTTAACATCATATGTAATGCTGAATTTTTAATTTCAAGTTCAATGTCTTTGAGACCCAAATCATGAACATAGAATAATTGAAGTCTACGACACTATTTTGTAATATTGTAAACATAGTTACATGGGGAATGCTATGTACATACATATGCAAATCCCTAATGAATCCCATTAGTTTGGTAGTAGTTTGATCCACCATAATGAGGTTGTATGGTGCATGTTTTCATTTAAGTAAACCTAAAATGGTCCTCAATTGTTCTATGACAATGTTAACACCTAATCCTCCATCCAATAATACATTGTTTATAATATTTTTTATAATATGTACCTAAATAACCACCATGTGGTTATCTATAACAACTATAGTTGTGCTTATATTTGATACAAATGGAACTACTAGCTTTTCTTGGATTATCTTAGGGCATCATGATGGTTTTTCCAATTTCAAATTTTGCCATAAGTACTTCTTGAAATCAACAAATATTTTAAGCAATTGTCCAAGCTTCAAGTATAATTCATTTTCATCATTTGTTTATTAATATCTTGGAAAATCTCTTCTATGAATATCAATTTGTTTTGAGGAATTAAAAATATTTCTTATGGTTTTGATGTTTTTGTAAATGCTATTGAATTTGACATTTTAGCCAAGCTAGTATTCCATTCTCCTCATGTTGTGCAAGGTACCTCCACATGTGTATCAATAACTTGCATATATTGTATGGTCTCAACCATTAATTTTTTCGTGTGTTCCTCTACTTTCTTTGCTAAACTTTTGTTCTTTCTTGGCTCATGTTCTTTGAACTTTTGTACTTTAATTATTTTGCTCTTAGTGGTTGCTACATGCATATCCACCATATTTGAAAATGCGATTGTAACTTTCACATCAACATGTTTTTTCTTTGTAGTTATATTTCCCTTGTCCTTGAACATGTTATGCATTTCATTAAACTTTGGAAAAGTAGTTAGCTTATGCCCAATGACTTCACAATATGATAAGGATAAATCAACGGCCTAAGCAATTTCGTAGCTTGTCCACTAACTTTTTCCCTTGCCATAATTGGTTATTCTTTCTTCTTACTTCAACACGTCTCTACATTGTGATTGGTGTGATGGTACAATACATACTTTGTTTGCATGTTGTAATTTGACTGACAATTGCTATTATGGTCCTTGATACTTGAGGTACCAAGAGAAAATTATGTGCTTCATGTTTTGAAATCACTTCTTCATATAATAATGCCAACTCCTTATGCTTCCTATTGTTGTTGGAAATGTGACAAAGACTTAGGATGCTTACACAAACCCAACGAAATCCTAGTGAACATAGATAAAACATTATTACAAAACCATGGGTTCTACACTAATAAAATCACCACTAAATTAACTATGTAAACAAGGGTACTAGTCTTCAATTATTGACTAGATTTTCATTTTGTTTGTCATCAAAACTAAGTATATCCATTTTGACTAATTAGATTGTTTATTTAATTAAATCAAACATAATGCTATACACATGAAGATGCAATGCCTACATGGATTTGTATAACATGACAAATGTGACTAAAATAAATCATTCTTGAACTACGGCATATGAATATAATGTTATTTTTATGCTACTTTTTTATTTGCAATATTAAAAATGGGAAAATGATATTATGTAATTATTTCTTGAGCTTAATTATAGAAAAGTGATATTAAAAATGATATTTTCAAATTATTGTTTACAATTATGCTAAAATAAAATAAAATAATGGACACTTGTTTTAAATGACATGAAAAAAATGAATCATTAAACTAAAAAATTGTATTTTTATTGCATGAAATGGAACATAACTAATATATGTGTGAAACTTGAACTATTCATCCATTATAAGCTTTAACTAGTTGAAATTAAAATCTAACAAAAATCATGTAGCTCTAAACCAAATCAAACATTGTTTTGAAGGCTTAGATCAAAAATTTGTATTGTACATAATATGCTTATCATATTGTTAAATTTGTATACAATTACTAATGCAATTTCAAAAGCCTGTGAAATTGTAAAGTTAATTTATAATTATGTACTGTACTTCAGATGTGAAATTAATTTCATTATGAAATAGATATTATATTTTATTAACTGATTTAATCAATATGATTATATAATTACACAATTCTAATGCAAAACATTGCATTGAGATTTTTGGGATGTGTTTTTGAAATAACGTAATGTCTTTATACTTGAAAGTTAAAAATAAATAAAATTACTATAACTATGAAATTAAGGCTATGTAAATCTTTAGTATGTAATTTTAGTTCAATCAAATTCATTTGATTGTGAAATTTTACCAAATTTTTTTGATACAATATTGTACTTGAATTTATGTCCCAAATAATTAGTGTAACTTCTTAACCAATGTTGTTTGGGTTTTTAGTTCCACTTCTCATGCAAGTCACCAAATACTTAGACCACTAGTTTTGAATTTCAAGAAAAATAAATTTGACATTCAAATCAGAGTTGGCCTTTGGCTAAAATCAAACCTAGGCCCAAAACAAATTTTATGCATGTTCTAATTTGGATAAATAAGATGTAATTTTTAGAAATATCTGAATTCTATAAGTGCTATCAAAATTTAAAACATTACATTTGAATTTTTGAACAAAATATTTAAGATTAGGTTAACAAATCTCTATGGTTTGAAACTAATAGACATTACAAATTTCAATGTAATTATGAAACTAAATAATGAACTAAATGAATTAATGAAATTAAAGATTTGTGTGATCAATTTCATTATGGGACTACCTAATTACATAATAAGGATATAATGTGTGAAATTCAAAACATATGCATGTTTATATTTTTCATGATAATTGTTTTTTGTCATTATATTAGGTGGGGTCAAATGGTAAAGACCTTCAATTGTGACCAAGGAGATGAAGGTTCAAATTTTACTAAATGGACATAATATGATCATTATTTAGATGACTAAAAACAATGCAAGAAATAATAATAATTACATATACATGGGCCACAACTTTGGTGATCCATCATAGGTTTGGTGACTTGTCATAGGTTAACAATTTGTTGACAATTAACCAATTTTGTTTTGGGGGCATTGGAATCACAAGTTCAAAGTGACCACTTTTTGGACCCTCCATAGTACAATAAAAAAAAAGAAAACAATTCTAGAAGTTGTGGGTCCAATGCACTACAATGACCGATTAACAATTTATTATTAATATAATATCCTTAATTACAAAATAAAATCATTTTGATTTCTAAGAAATTCATCTTGGAATGGACCAATTAAAAGTTCAATCATTTTAGTCGTCTTTAGTCAACACAAGCTTAATCAAGTTTGTGACATAAATGATTGGTGCATTATGATTGGAACCATTTTTGCCTAGTGTCTAGTATGACTAAAGCTATGACATTTTGTTCAAAAGGAAACCAAAATTTAAACCATGATTTGTACTAATGAAAATTTCCATTTTCAAACTTTGAGAAGGAATTTCAATTAACACATTGTTGATACTTCATTTCTAGGGACTATCTTTATCATCTAGGTAAAGATTGGGTTTGTATTTAAGCCATAAGATACAATAATATCCAACAATCCTTTCCATATTTCAAAAAATCATTTTTTAGAGGTCATTATGTGGAAAAACCTATCACATAACACACATTGTAAGAGAGGATCATAAAATACTATAAGTCTTGTGATGTGTGTTAAATTTTTGCAAACAAGTCAAAGGCATATATGTTCTCAACATCTAATTCCACCATTAACAACATTTTGAAAATGGGGAATTTATATAGTGAAGCCTTTCTTTGTCACCCCAAAAGCCAATAGGTTCTTTGTAGTATGACAATCAATTATAGATAATCAAATGGGCAAAAGTGCAAAAGCGAAGGTATTAAAGACTTCAAGAAAAGAAAGATGTGACATTGTTGAT
>Ga0116228_10004108_pt1 | contig 12849 bp, 9 predicted proteins | sample S1TSphfallax_2_FD_89694 | JGI IMG/M metagenome (GOLD analysis project Ga0116228, IMG submission 89694) | Host-associated microbial communities from peat moss isolated from Minnesota, USA - S1T2_Fc - Sphagnum fallax MG | ecosystem: Host-associated > Plants > Peat moss > Unclassified | place: USA... | reverse complement strand
TTAAGATATTTTTCAATGTAAAATGGCAAAGCCACATTGTGACACACCCCTTGTTGTTAATTACTATAATTTTTTTGGAATAACTAGGAATGGGTGTCCTAACTAAAGTTTAGCAATGACATGGAGAGAGGATTTCAATTCAACAGGTACACACCAAGCAGCTGCCAGTCAGGTGGTGAGCCCCCATAGTTGGGTATTTATAACACAACTGCCAATTCTAGTGGGGATTGGTGGGAGTGTGTTAGTATGAGCTGCCTTAGTAGCTTTTAAAACTGGGCCCAATGTGTAATTGGTTCATCATGGCTAGTAATTGATGAAGTGTGAGATTTTCACCTACATGGCCAAATATCCCAACGTGTCATTTAAAGATGATGATGGGAGTTATAAGTACCTGGTTTTATGAGCTGATTTTTTTTCAGCCTGGATGAATTCCTAGGGTTGGTGAGAGGAAGGGGCATAAATTATAGGTGTTACAAATATTCATCCCTCCCCCAACAGGCCAACAAGGTGGTTATTTTTTCTTAATTTTTTATTTGGTGAATGTGGCAATTTTTTGCTTTAATAAACACATTTTCTATGGAAAAAATATTTTTTTCCTATTTTTTCTGCAAAAGATATTGGAAAATGGCAAAATATTCGCTAGCTAAAAAAATATCTGCCCCCAGCAACTCCTTTTCATCCATTACATATAGCCTACTAGGTATAGTTGCTTTTGCAGTCTAGGATTTATGCTTTGGGGTTATTGGTTTCATCTTTGTTTATTCATCTACTAGTTAGTTGTAGAACCACACTAATAGTTATTTAAGTTTAGTTGGTTTTAACCAGTGTTGGGTGGGCATCTATTTTTAGGGCTAAAAAAAACTTAATGCTTTAATTTCACAGATTAATACCCTGAGAGGGCCGGGTTTGTGACATTTCTAGCACATTAAGGCCCTCTAGGCATGGGCATATACATTTTGATTTTTCACACACATGCATGTAAATATACACATCAATCGGTCAAATGCCCTACAGAGATTAACGTAGGCATGTGCATGGATGAACATATTCTTTACGTTCCATATCTAGGCAAAAACTCATGTATGAACTGCACTCGCCAATCTCAGAATGTCCCCCACGAGTTTTTCTCAAAAAAGGGGAATAGGAAGTTCCTAATATGAATACCAGATCATCCCAGAACATGATCAAAGAGTGCATCAAGTTAAAAACTAACTAGGTAGCTTTGTTGCTTTATGCAATGAATTATTTCCATTTGTTTCCCCCAAAAAACCTAATAAATTACATAGAGCTAGAAAAGAGAGTTCCACCTATTAAAAACAAAATTCCAGAACAAGGAACCAGAGGCTCTCTTAAAAATTTGGTAGGGGACAACATTACTCGTTATGGCTTAACATTAGAGATTGTTTAGTCTCTTATTCTCAGATTTGAACTTGTTTGCATGTGTGCCCTAATCCAGTTTTCTGTAACAAAGATATCAATAGCATTGCAAGGCATCCCATCCTCCCTATCCCAGGTCAGTTATGTCACATAATAACTACATGTATCTCAATCTGTGTGTGAACAAAAAATGATCTGTATCCATTCTGCATATGGATGAAAAATGATTTGCACCCACTTGCTGTGCAGATTATGGATGTAAGGATGCTAGTTATATTGGGTAACTGGCACAATGCCACATGCCTCATCCATAATCCCATTTCCTTTTAGTAAAATTTCAAAGCAGTCTTCCTTTACTTGTGGTTACTGACTCAACTTGCGACACAGTGATTTTGAGTGTCATTAGTTGACCAACAGGTGTAGTTACAGAATTTATCGTCATTATAAGATTCATATATATAGAGGGTTTCATAAAGGGCATCACTTTATTTCCATGATTTTAAAAGTGCACGGTGTATCTATATATTTAATATTTTAGGTGTCTGGCTGTCCGGTCATCCTCCTTGGGGGTAAGGGGGTTAGGGTTAGCACACCTTTCATAAACACGTTCCCCTGGTTACCTTTCCCACCGAACGGACCTCTTCACCTATCTCCCTCCTTCAACACAACAACCCTCATTAAACCAATGAACGAAAAGGAAGAGGAGACCCCTTTGGAGGACTTGTGCATCCATCGGAATCATCTTGCCCGGGAGAGGCATGCTGCTCGATCTAAAGAGCAGCATGCAATGGATGCCAACCGACGAGCAGCTCAAAGAGGTGCATCCAGCGATGCGCAAATTGCAACAAAGAAGCCCTCCTTTGAGGCTGCATGCATCTCCTAAATGGCTCTGCAAGAAACTACATTCATGACATGCCAGCTATTTAAAACAAAATCTTTCTTCGAAATAAATACAGTTTAAAGAAACGGGGGACTTCAGAGTGTCCGAAGGTCACAGGTACCCACTAGTCCAAACATAATATGGATCTTTCCAGTAAGGAGTGTGCCTCTCTTTTCCACAGTAGACGATCAGGAAATCATTTATCCTTTTTTTTCTGCATTTAATTTTTTAGACAACATGTTAATATTGCTCTTTAGCATGCTTTACCTTTATTATAGAGAGAAATATTTGTGTTCAGTAGTGATACTTATTCTAGACCTCCCATTATTATTATTATTAGATCTCACAATTTGCATGCAAGGGTTGTGCGTGAGATAGCTTCCACAAGAGAGACTAGCTCATTCTTTTTTTGTGGATCTTGCAAGTTGTGTGTCTGTTGGCCTTTCTTTGGCCTTCTTTTTTGTCTCCTCTCTGGTGATTCTGACCATCGATCTTTTATTGGATTTTTGTAATAGAGACATTGTTATTTTGAAGAGTCTAGAAGGGCATGATTGAAACTGTTGGTCTCCTCCTCAAACCATTCAGTCCAGAAATGCACCATTTGTTATTGTATAAGTGCCTTTAAAATCTTGATTTTACTGTGGGATGATTTCTATAGTTGAATCATAGAAACCTTCAATATATATGCCTTTGAATTTCATCCCAGTATTATCTTCAAAAAGAATGTGTAGTGTTCAATACATAGTGGGGGGAAGCCTAGCAAAAACGTCATTTGTTTACTTTGCTTGATGGTAGTCCCCAAATACCAACAAGTGCAGAATTCCAATAGGGATTTAGTAGTTTGTTCCTTTATGCAAAATCCCAAAATTGTATGTGAACATGCGTTGTCTCAAACATGGTAAAATTTTAATTCCATAAGCATGTTGAACTTTAGGGCATTGGAGTATGAAGAAAGTGATGAGAAATCAATCAAATGTGTTGATGTTGGAATCAAAACCAAATCATTTCGATTATCTTGGGATTCAAAAACAACTAAGCATTTGCATTTTCTACGCAAAATAGTTCCAATAATGCTGGTTCAAAAGTTCATATAATTCAGATACATGTAAGGTTTCCACTGCACCAAGGCTCAAAGTTTGAAGAATTCTAAGAACTCTTTGTGAAAGTAAATATTCAACGACCAGATAAGTTATTGAACTGGAGCTCCCACTATGATATATTTCATGGTGCACGTGATTCTTGTGTGAATTCCCATTGGGACTGTATATTTGGGTTTTCTAGCAGCAAAACTAGTGGCACGTCTTGCAAGACACTTTTTTTTAATGAAAGGACAACTTGTCGCAAGTGAGGAAAAGTTTTCTTCAATTTTTGTGATGCCTGCTTGTTTGGAAATCCGAGAATTTGGTGAATATTTGCTTGGAGTTTGCAAATTATGAGCAAAGCACGTGATGTGCCAATGTGCCATCTTTTGTGGCAACTCCATTCACATTTGACCTTTTAGATTTTAACTCTTACACAATTTTGAATCCACAATTCTCATAAAAAGCTTTCTGGTGTCGTTTTGGTTCAACACCATATCTGATTCACATTTCCTGAAAGTTTACCCCATGTTTGTTGCCTCCCCCAAAGGGCAGAGATTTCATATCCATTTGGGATATAATCGTGGCTTCAACTTGGAACCAATTTGTGGGTGACAGTTTTTTTCCTAGTTAAGCAAAGCTTGCATTTAACCATTCTTGTATTTTCAAGCAATCGAAGAGTGAAGGAATTCAACAATTCATGACTTTATGCCACACCCTTGTGTTTTGTTGCAGGACACAAAATATCCAATAAAAAACCCATGGCAGGAACCATCACACAGAAGACAAAAGGGAAGGCCAAAAGATGCAGCCCGCACGAACAAAAGAAGGGAGAGAGCTAGTCCCTCTTTTTGCAGGTTTTTCAGGGATGCTACTTTGTACTGCGTAGTTAAATTTGTTCCATTCTGTACCTAATCATAATTCTGGTCTCTAAAGCTCTCCAATTGCATAATGTGGGTATGTATGTATGTTCTAAGGCTTTTTATCTTTGCTCTTACCTAGAGTGTGCATAGTGGGTATTTATTTTCTGAGTTTTGTATGTTTGTTCTTATTTTCCTAGTTGAGCGCTAAGCAGAACTTACATGTTTTTCTCACTTACATTCATTAAAAAAAATAAGAAAGTCCATAGCACCAAAAGCCACGGAGATTACTACTCCCACCCAAGTGCTCTGGGCAAAGATAAAGAGTAGGAAGGGTAGTGGAAGGGTAAGTCTGAAGGTAGGTCTAAACAGCTCCAACAACCAAGGCACTAATGATTTATCATATATTAGATTCATTTTTGCATTGAAATCGCGTAATCATGTTACATAATTGCATCAAATCTCATGATTTTGTTTGAACTCGTCCTAAAGAGCAGAGCCACTTTGTTTGAACTCAGCCTGAAGGGCAAGGCCATTAGGCAATGAGCAGCTTATTTTCCATTATTGCATCTAAAGTTCTGACCCCACAACCATGAAATTCAGACAGCGAGAATGGACTACTTATCTTGATTATTGATGGCTGTGGGACTCTTCAACAGAGTGCTTCAATAGTAGACCCACCCACGAAGTGCCCAATTACTCTTGACCACAAGACGTGCACTAAAGCAAAACCCTGATTGCACAGGTGTCAATCTTTTTCGAGGCTTTTGTAGAATTGACATAACCTTAGTCTAGATTCCTGTGCAAAGAATTCCACATCTTTCCACTGAACTTGAAAATCCCCACAAAACCCATCTCCCCATTTTCCAAAAGTGATACATCAATCAATCAGCACCGCCTGGGAAAAGAAGTCTTCTTGCAGGACAATTTGTCATCATCATCCTTGACCTTTTCTGAAAATGAGGTGTAAGTATCAAGAGACAAATAGCAGAGGTTTTGCAGCATGGAACAGAGTAAACTGTAACAAGACAGCAATAACGGATTTTGTGTTCTTCCAAACCCAAGTAAGTGGTGTGTAGTGCATTTAGTTGAGCTCGGAGAAGGCCAATTGAATATACCAGCAGCAACGGTAGAGAAGCCCATGAGCTTTTCTCTCTACTTACAACAGAAAGAAATCATGTACTCTAAAATTTGAAGTCTATGCAAAGAGGGCTCTTTTCAGTTGCTTCAATTGATTTTATCAAAGGATATCTGGAATTATTTTGCTATTTGCCTTCGTGTACAGAAAGCTTGATAGGGAACAGGAATTCAACTTTTCCATTATCCGAGAACTATATTGACAAGAATATGCAGAATTGCACATCCAGAAGAATAAGATGGTCCATGGTAGAACATGAAAGGAAGAAGAGAACTTCTCTAGTATTGGAAACCATGCACCTGACACTGCCTTCTCATGACAGAATGTATTCGAAGTCTTGCCAAATAAAATCCCCATTGATCTCACTTTTGCTCTTCAACAATCTAGAGCAATAGCTCAATTGAACATCATCCTAACACAAACAGATCCTATGCTTGTAGCAGAAAGTTTCCAGGTCAGAAGAATGTAGCAGAAAAAGTTGGAATGGAATACACTTCGAAAAGTTCATCAGAAAGTTGCACAATGATGTCATGATCCAACCTCTCCAGAGGAAACACAATCCACTTGAACAACCCAATAAAAGCAGTGATCTTCAAATTTGTCTACTGCTTTGTGAATGACTGGGACAGTTTAATCAAGTAAGCCATGCATAAATAACTGTGGCCATGAAAAATGCAGAACTGTTTTACACTGTATCAATGTATGTGTCTAAATATCCTGCAATGTCTCTGAGTAAATTTCCACCTACTTCATAACCTCTTGAGAACTTGACATAAGCAACAAAACTAAGAGGTTCAACAAACTTAAATGTTGTCTGTTCAGGTCAGACCAAAAACGGGAGAATCCATCATATAAAGAGTATTGAGCCATGTGACAATGGCTTCACCTCAAAGTACAGTGCGAGTAACACCCGAACCATCACGGTTCTGTATTGCACAGTACATGAAGTGCCTCTTAACTCAGTGGGAAAGGATCTCAATGTCTCCTAAGAGACTTGTCAGAAGATGGTGTTACACAATAATGTTGGAGTGCATAGATGGTTGGAACTCCAAACTCAAAATGCTGCAAGCATAAATTGATAAAACAGTCAGATTCCTGAAGGCTGGATGGAGTAAGTCACTGTAACTGACCTAAAATTGACCAAACAGCACCTGATATGTTGGGGTGAAGGGCCACAGGGATCCCAGTATCAAAGTTCCCACTGATGGAATACAGAGATGTGGAGCACATTTGGAGCAAAAGGAAAAAGCCACCAGACCTATTGCATCATATCTGGAAGAGGGTTGAATGCCAGAGCTTCCATCAATATCAGCTCCTTGATGTGTTCCTCTGTGAATGAAGGTTGCTCAAAGTCAAACTCAAAGGGAGCTTGACTTGCTGGTTCATCATTGATGTCATGAAGAGTAGCAAGGTAAGGGTGACTTAAAGCCTGTTCCACTGCAAAAATCATCAAAACACACACAGCATACACCTGAGATGGCTGTATCAGGGGTTGATGGAATCATCCATCTAGAATGTGAGGAGATAGGAATCACCATTTCACAACCATGGGCATGTGTACCAACTGCAAATGACCAGATGTAGTATGAAATTTCAATGAAGTGGCCCTGCCAAGAAAAACAGAAGAAACTACTAAGGTTTCCAGGGTGAACCCCTTGAGGGGGGGAGGGGGGCAACAGCCCCTTCACCAGACCACCAACCAAGGTGAGTAAAATACTACAAGCATTCAAAGGAAAACACCCAAGAAGCCAGTGAACCAAATCCTAGGAAGACAGGAGGTCAATCTCATGGAGGAAGAAAATGGGACATGAAGAAGAGAATACAGGAAAAGGAAAACCCCATGTAGAACCCCTATGAGAGGTGGCAACCAAGACACAAGCAAGGATAAGAAGAGTAGTAAACATCCACTATCCCAGCATTGGTCAAATGCTAAGACTTCCAAGGAAATATTAGCAAGTGCAGAAGAAAATGACAAGAGGAATACAAGTGGGCTGAAATAGCAAACAACAAAGAAGATATCTCCATATTTATTGAGAACTCCAATCTTATTGTTTGAATCAATCTGAATAGAATTACCAGTTGAACTGAGAATTAGGTATAGATGGGTTTCAGATCTGACAATATATATCAGCAGAGGATGCCAAAAAAACATAGAAAAAACAAGGAGTGGTGCTAAACAGAAGATGAGAAACAAGGAACACAACAGAACAATATCATAATGTGATGCTTACTCTCCACAACCAGTCAAAAGAACCAACCCTTCATTTGCAGTGGATAGCTATTGCCACTCCCAACAACTTAATCAGTTGCAGACATTGGGTTTTGAGCAAGCAAACCTCTTTTAAGCTTGCAGCAAATGGACTTAGAAACCAAAAACAACATACAAGATGAAAATGTTGAAATACAAAGAAAAGATGAGAAACAAAAGCAATGACTCCCCAATATGGCTGCAACAGATCCCTATGCAAAACCATCACTCTATTTAGCATTGTTGAAGGAAATAGACATCTGAGCAAGCAGAAGTAGAAACAGCAATCATGTTTGACGGAAGGTTCAACAAGAGAAGGAGCATGTATTACATTAATACAACTGTGAACTTCTACATACTTATAATCTAATTCAACCTAAATAGAATTGAGGAATGATCTAAAGGTGATAGAGATTTCAGATACAACAAAATATCAGCAAAAAGAAAAAAAAGGAAACATAACCCTCAAGGAAAGAGAAACCAAAGGCAACATCAATGGTACTGACCAGCTAGCATAACAGACATGACATCACCAGCTCCCTTGGGTGAAGGTCAATGTCATGCATGCACCAACCTACTGAAGTTCTGTCAGAACACCAGGAGTAATGGTTCAATATGAGAAAAAGACTGACCTGTGATTCGCCCAGCAGGATCAAACCTAAGCATGTGTTCAATAAGGTCAACAGCAGCAGGTTGGAGGTTTGGAAACTTTTGAGCTAGAGGTTGTCTTGGAAACCGTGGCAGCTGCCGAATGTAGCGTCTTGCATTATCACTTCGCAAGAATCCAAGGTCACTGTCCTCAGGGGAACCTATCAACTGAAACCACAATGTAAAAGACTTTCATAAGAATCAATCAAATTTCATCAACTAAGGATTCCCATGAACATGTGCTGCTGTCCTGACCAGGGTGAAAACCCTACCACTGACAAAGGAAGCATGCCTTCCACAAAATTTTGCATATGAGCAGAATGACCAAAACTGGAACCCAGTTTTAGATGTACAAATGAAAGCTACAAATTTTGCTTAGAAATTCACTGCAATCTTGTAAAGAGAAAGAATTCTGCAGCTACTGCTATACTACAGTCTTAATAGTCACTGCAACCACTATTTAGATGAGGGAAATGTGAGCTCCTTCACCTCTGTTATGAGACGAAGCTGTTGCACATAGTCTCTCCCAGGGAATAAGGGCTCCCGGTTGAGCAGCTCCATGAATATGCACCCAACTGACCATACATCAATTGCAGCAGTGTACTCTGAACAGTTGAGGAGCAATTCAGGTGCCCGGTACCAGCGAGTAACAACATACTCAGTCATGAAGTCTGTCTCTGATGTGGTACGAGCCAGTCCAAAGTCACAAATCTTCAAATCACAATTTGCATTCAGTAGCAAGTTGCTTGGCTTCAAATCACGATGCAGGACATTTGCTGAGTGAATATACTTCAGCCCCCTCAACAACTGGTACAAGAAATACTGCAACGACAAAGTTACACTGTTAATATACATGGTTACAAGACAAACAGGCAGGACAGATTTCAGTTTCAAACATCAAGTGGATGTCACCACCACTATCTCATCTCTCTTGGCCTCTCCACTTCAAAAAATCAACAAAGTGAACCCATAAGATTGCCTTGTACATGTTTGAGCTAAGTCAAGTGAAAATGACAGACCTGCACACAATGCCTTTGTATGCCAGCATTCGCTTCTGCAACCTTCTATCCATCGTACTTTTTGTGCCTACTACTGAAATCATGCATGGGCTAAAAGAGATCTGTAAAAAGAGGCATAAGCTAAGGGAAAAGTTGCACTACACACCTGACAATGATCTTCTGTCAAAGCCTGGTTGGATCGAATAATCTGATGAAGATCTGTATCCATGAGTTCATATACAATATATACATCATTGAAATTCTCTCGTGTAGGAGGTCTTACAATGTCCTTAATTGCAACCACCTGCTCAAAAAAGAAACCTGTTTCAGCTTGAACACCCTTATTCACAATATTGCTTTCAAAGACCTACAGAGTAGGTCAAACAATGTACAGATATATGCACCCAAATTATCTGAAGGAATATCTATCAAGTACCAGCTAATCACAGAGAAAGTCAACTTATGCAGAGCTTTATGCATACAACTTGTCTCAATGTCTGCCATACAAGTCTATAGCAAAAGAAATGCATTATAACTAAGACAGCCCCACTGAGTTAGAAAGACCTCTATGTCTATTGGTTGCAGTAAGACTTTGGGTACCACAAGATCACCCACAAATTACCAACCCACTCAAGATACAATGAAATCAATACATCACTCTGTGAGAAAGTTGATTGATCTTGTCTATAATGATACCAAGTTGCCCCCAGCTGGAAGAATTGTGGCAATAGCATCAGTCATGAAGATGAGGAAGAAGAAGCCATTATACATACATTCTCATGGTCCATATGTCGCAACAGCTTGATTTCTCGAAGAGTGCGTTTTGCATCAATCCTGTTATCAAATGCATTCCCAATCTTCTTGATTGCAACCTCTTCACCAGTCTCAGAATTGAGCGCCGAGCTTCACACACAAAACAACCAGACCACTATATGAACTTCAATGTCTCATCTCATTCATTTAATACAAGGATCAAATTTTCAGGTCAAAACAGAATTAATATATCTTTCATAAGAATAGAGAAATCTCCATTCTCACAATGAAGAAGAAACAGCAAGGTTAACACTTCCTCAGGAAGCCACAGAAAGAACCAAACTAGGGAAGACAGAAAACAAACGAAAAACGAAATACACACCGGTATGAACAAAAGTGCCAGTCTCACACCTGTTCAGGGACCATCAACAGTAGTATGTATGATAATGACTTAACTATCACAACTTCCCCACTGACTTCATCAGCTCCCTACAGTGGGTAAAGGCCGGTGACAAGCACAAACCTACGAACTGAATTTCTGCTACAATTCTGGAAGCAACAGGAAGACTCAGCCATACTACTGGCTAGCAACAGACCCCACAACAAAGACCAGACAAAGAAACAAATAAAGACAGAAAGGGAAAAGAACAGGGAAAGACTAAGAACAAGTGGACTTGCAGGAAGCTCCCCACTTACAAGACCTGAAGCAAAATCATTCTGAAAATGCCAAAAGTGGAAATTCCGAACAGAATTAAATGCAAGTGAACAATTCTCCCTGGTTGCAGGGCAAGAAGACAGAGATGAGAACCAGCACCATGCCAGGTGCAAAATGATCACATACTTAGGAGAATCAATATCTAATTACAGACTATATCATTGGCAACCGCAAACATCCCAGACATAGTTCCAAGACAAGATTGAACGAAGATCAGTTGATGAAAAAACAGGCACAAAAGACAAATATTATACACAAAGTATTTCCATAAGACTGAGAAGCTTCTCCAAACTTATGATTTAGGTCAACCTAAATACAATTAAGAGTTGTGTTGAAAATATTGTTATATAGATTTCATATCTGATAACATATAATCATTGACAGAAGAAAAAAGGAAACTGAAACTGTAATGGACAGAGAAAGAAGAAATGAAGTGTGGTTTGAACAACAGCAATGAATACACACAAAATAGTAAAGGAGAGACAAGAAGACGAGAGGACAGAACATCTAAGCTCTACTCTCAAGTGTCAAATTCTTGCTCCCAGACTTCTAGGAAGAAAAGGTACAAGGAAAAAATCCCAGAAAGCAGCAGGAGAAGCTAATATTGCACATTTACTAATCATAGGCACCAACACAAAAATGTCTAGCAGACGTTTGCACTTGAGGTAATATAACAGCACAGATTTTGCTTAATTTTACAAAAATACGCAATTAGTCCTAAACTCTTTGTGAAGCAGTAGAAACTATATTTGTGTAATGAGTTCAAGAGCTGCCAATGTCACCAGCTTCAAGCTAACCTGATCAACTGGCAGGCTGGTATAACCCCAATACAAGCAAAAAGGCACCCAGTTCAATACTTTGCTCTAGTTCTAGCTGCCAAAGCTGTACACACGTATGTAGTATGTATATGAGAAACTCCAGCCCTCCAATGTAAATATTCCATCTGAAGGACTAGATAATCGGCAGCATAAACATCTCAAAACATGAATTGTTTTTCCAAAAACACTTAAAAGCACAAAGGAAGTTCCTTCTGAGCGCACATGAGATAACAGAAGCTCCATGGTAAGGAGTTCTAGCTCCCCCCGTCTAGCAGTCTAGCAGTTCCGGTCAACGACAACAACCAAAAAAAACCCCAGTCGAACCTCCCAAAATCGGCATAAAAAGTCAATGAAACCTAGAGCCTGCAGAACACAGGACACAATCTTGTAGAGAAAAAGAAGGGGAATGGAAAGAGTTTGAAAAAGGAAAGCTGGGGCGAAGAGGAGGGGGAAAGAAGGAAGAAGAATACACACCAGACAATGCCGTAAGCGCCCCGGCCGATGGGGCGAATAGGAGGCACATACTTAGCAGAGACTTCAAAAAAGTTGCCGAAGATGTTGTAGTGCATGTAGTGACCATCGTGCGTCGATACTCCTGCTACACAAGCACCACCCTCCGTCAAATCCATCGCACTACTACCTCCTCCTCCTCCTCCTCCTCCTACGTCGTCTCCTTCTACCCTCTCCGCCATAGCCATCTCCTCGTCGCCTTCGTCTCTCTCTCCAGCTCTCTGTGCTCTTCACGCGTTTGTATGTATGGAGCGTTCGCCCGTCATCCATCCATGGATGGCACACCACTGACTATTAACTCAGTATCATCCACGAACAACACGAAAGCCTCTAATAAATCATCTATCATCTACCCACCACTTTCAACGATACTTCTCTTTCGTTCTTTCGCCGATTCGGTACCTTCCGTAACGTTCGGCGCAACTAGGGGGAGCCTTGGATGAAACTATCTATTGTCGGTTCATCCAAGCTCCTTCGCTTATGATATGGAGGAGGACTACAGTGGTGGTTTCAAATTTTATAGAGTGCGGGACTCTTTGTGGATGAAAACTTGTGTCGATTCATCCAAGTGCGTTTGACTATGCTATTATGGAGGACCAGAGTGGTTTCAAACTTTTTGTCAAGTATGTACAGGAGTCTTCATGGATGAAATTATTGTCGGTCCATCCAAGCACGTTTGCTTAGGCTATGGAGGACGACAGAATGGGTTCAAAGTGTGTCCTTTGTGGAGTAACTCAACATTGCCTCTGCTCTCCAGATGGCCTCCCCCTAATTTTGTAGCCTCTCCGGTAGCCCCGGAGGCTGGCTTGTAGAAGGCCTTTTCCA
>Ga0116228_10004107_pt1 | contig 12854 bp, 7 predicted proteins | sample S1TSphfallax_2_FD_89694 | JGI IMG/M metagenome (GOLD analysis project Ga0116228, IMG submission 89694) | Host-associated microbial communities from peat moss isolated from Minnesota, USA - S1T2_Fc - Sphagnum fallax MG | ecosystem: Host-associated > Plants > Peat moss > Unclassified | place: USA... | reverse complement strand
TTTTTTACCGCGGCTCACTTTCCCGCACGAGCAATCGCGCCACTTCCCGCAACGCCGGCAGGCCGTTCTCCAGCATGAAGTACAGCGGGCTGTCGCCATCGAAGGGCGCGCCCTTGTGCGGTGCGTGTACCCACGCCCACGCACGGTCCGCGGGATTGGCGTCCACGGTCAGCGAGTACTGAATGTTGGCGATCAAGGCCGCCCGTTCTTGCTGGGTGGCCGAGAGGCGCGGCGCCTGACCCAGGCGGTAACGCTCCAGCACCTGCGGTGAAGGGATCTTCAGCAAGCGGCACTGCTGCAGCGGGGAGAGCTCCCAGGCATCGGCGATGGCAAAGAAGCGCTTCAGCACGTTGCTGCTGGTGTGCCGCGCCGCGCGGCGCGTCGCGGGCTGCAATACCAATCGCGGTCCTGTACGAGACTTGCTGGACAAGGCGGTTCTCACGGTGATGCACAAAGCATACTCCCTAATGGTAAATTCGCTTGGTATCATGCGCGCGTGCCCACCTTCGCCGAACGGCTCGCACGAGCACATCAAGAGAGCGGCGGCCTGCTTTGCGTCGGCCTCGATCCGGATGCCGACAAACTGCCGCAAGATCTGGCTGCAACCTACGATCCGCTCTTGAGTTTCGGCCGCCGCGTGGTCGATGCCACCTGTGACATCGCCGCCGCCTACAAACCGCAGATCGCGTTTTATTCCGCGCTCGGTGCGGAAGCTGAACTCGCGGCGACCATTGCCTACATCCGCGCCAAGGCGCCGCACGCGCTCGTCATCTTGGACGCCAAGCGCGGCGACATCGGCAACACCGCGGTGGCCTATGCGCGTGAAGCCTTCGAGCGCTACGCGGCGGACGCCGTCACCGTCAATCCCTACATGGGCGAGGATTCGGTGCTGCCGTTTCTCGCGCGCCCGGACCGCGGCGCCATTTTGCTGTGCCGCACCTCTAATCCGGGCGCGCACGACTTCCAAGATTTGCTCATCGACGGCCTGCCTTTATACCGGCACGTCGCCGCGCGCGCCGCGGACGCATGGAACGCGCACGGCAATCTCATGCTGGTGGTGGGCGCCACCTTCCCCGCTGAAATGGCGGAACTTCGCCGCGCGCATCCGCATCTCACGTTCCTGGTGCCCGGCATCGGCGCACAAGGGGGCGATCTGGACGCCATTTTGCAAGGCGGGCTCGATGCCTCCGGACGCGGACTGCTCATCAGCGCCTCGCGCAGCATCATTTACGCGGGCGGTGCCGATGCCATGCGGGCGGCTGCGCAGGAATTGCATGGCGCGATCAATCGGGGGCGCCCGGCGGGATAGCAAGCTAGGCGGGCACGAAAAGCCGCAGTGCCCGCCTAGCTTGCTATCCCGCCGGGCTGAAACCAGGTCTATCAACATCACGTACGGGAGCGCAGAGGCTGTCCCGGGCGTTGGTGCACGCGATGTCAGGCGGCTTGTATCGACGCCTGGACTGAACATTTTCAAAGGAGATTTCTCATCGACCCCACACAAATGCCGATCCGCAGCTGGCTGTTCACACCGGCCACGCGGCCCGATCGCTTTCCCAATGCCGCCGCCAACGGCGCCGACGTGCTCATCATCGATCTCGAGGATTCGGTGGCTGCTGGCGACAAGATGGCAGCGCGCACCAGCGCGCTCGACTTCGTGCCGCGCCTTGCCTGGCGCCCCGGTGCGGCCGCACCCTCGGTAATTTGCGCACTGCGGATCAATGGACTCGACACCCGCCCGGGATTGGCGGACCTATACACCCTGCTCGGCTGCGCCGCGGATCCGATGTACCTCGTGGTGCCGAAAATCGATTCGCCGGGCCATTTGCACGTCATCGACCGGCTGCTGGCCAGCGCCGGCAAGAGTGCGCGGCTGATCGCGCAAATCGAAAGCGCGCAAGGTCTGGCGCAGGCCGAAGCCATTGCGGCCGCCACGCCGCGCCTGGCCGGGCTCATGTTCGGCACCGCCGACATGGCCGCGGATCTCGGCTCCGACATGACTTGGAATTCTCTGCTGTACGCGCGCTCGCGCGTCATCGCCGCTGCCGCGCTGCGCGGCCTGTTCGCCATCGATGCACCGTTCTTCGCCATCAAGGACATCCCACGACTGGTGACCGAAACCGCCAACGCGGTGGCGCTGGGCTTTTCCGGCAAGTGCGCCATTCATCCCTCGCAGGTGGCGGTGATCAACGCGGCGTGGGTTCCGTCCGGCGCGGAGATCTCGAATGCGCGTGCAGTGCTCGAGGAGAACAACAAGGGCGTGGGCGTGGTCAACGGCATCATGGTGGATGAAGCGGTTGCGCGACGGGCGCGCCGCGTGCTGGCGCGGGCACGGCCGTAGCCTCAAGGATTATACGGCCGGATCGGCTGCACCGGGACAAGCACTCGCGCAGGTCCCGACCAGCCATGCCGAATGTAGAATTCGAGGGTCGTCGGGTGATAGTAGTTGGTTCGATCGATGGCCAGCATCGCGCCGATGACGAGTCCATACGCGACCCGCTTCTCGGCGGCGAGGAACGCCGAATAGCCGAGTGCATTCTCGTGCGATGACGCGAAATCAGGACTGCTGTAGCCGGGTGGCAGCGGCGTATGCGCCGCCGCAGCTTGCAAGGCCGCATCGTCTGGATAGAAGGGGCTTTGATTCTCGCTGCTGACGCTATAGGAGAGTGCGAGCCGCGAGCGGTAGCTCCATGAACGCCACACACCGTTCACCTCCAGCGGCAGCGCCAGGCTCACGTAGGATTGTGGGCTGTAGTAGCCACCGCTGCCGAACGTGTAGTTCGACAAGTTGTGCTGGTAATTCCAGTAATCGAGCGTCGCGCCCGTGGAGGCGGACAAATCCGCGCCCCGCAATACCTTCCAATCGGCGGCCAGATGCACGCTCGCAAAGGTATTGTTCTCGACATGTGTGCCGGTCAGTTCCGACACCTGCAGCCCACCCGACAAACCATAGCGATCCCGATACAGCGCGATGCCGGCGAACGGCCCCGTTTGCACCACGCCGCCCCACTCCGCGCCCGTGATCGGATCGCGCAGTCCCGCATAGGAGAGTTCGCTGTTGGTGACCGGGCGCCGCGCAACCCCGACGTCGAGATTGGCCGAGTTCCACGAGGGCGTCCAGGTCACGCCGCCGACGAAGTTGGAGCGCTCGAAGCCGAGGGGCGAGGTGCCCACGTCCGCGGCCAAGGTGGTGTCCGCATAGCCCAAACCCCAGCTTACGCCGCTCTCGCGGCCGTTGCTGTAGCGCGGCACCTGACCCGGAGCGGCCACCTGCAGGGTACCGAGCAGAGTGGTACGCGAATCCGCGGCGCGGCCGGCATCCAGCGTCACTGCATCGGCGCGCGCCGTCAGCCGTTCGTCGTAATTCAAGGGCACGACCCAGGCGCTCGGCAGCGTCACGATGTCGAGCTGCGTCATGCCGGCATCGCCCGGCTGATGGCGCACCAAGGCACCCGCCGTCACGCGCGACTGCAGACGCGCCTCCAGTTCATCGAGCTCACGAGTCGCCGCGAGCGCCGTCTCGCCGTCCCCCGCCAGCTCGGCACGCGCGAAATACTCGCGCGCCGCGTCCAAATTGCGCAGCAAGACGTCGGCGCGGGCCGCGAGCATGAGCACGTCGGCGCGCGGCTCAGGCGCCGCGAGCGCCGCCTGCAGACTGGCGAGCGCAGCGCCCGCCTCGCCCAGGGCGAGTTGCCGCCGTGCCAGATTGATGCGCAATTCCGGCGGTTCCGCCGGCACCTTGCCCGCCATGGTATGCAGCACCGCCCGCGCCCGCTTCGAATCGCCGCTCTCGGTCAGCGCCCGCACATAGTTCAACTGGGTTTCGATGTCGTCCGGCTGTTCGGCGACCAGCCGCGCGTACACGTCACGCGCCTGCCGCGGCCGACCCATCGTCAAATACAGCTCGGCACGCGCGCTGCGCAGCGCCCGATCCGTCGGGTCCGCAAGCAGCAGCGCATCGAGCTTGCGCGCGGCTTCTGCATCGCGCCCCTCGTGCAGCAACCCGCGCACCACCCGCAGATCGAGCGCCCGCTGCAGCCGCGCCACTTCTGCGCGGGTTGCGGTGTCCAGCGCCGGCAAGGCGCGCAATCGATCGAGCGCCTCGCTCAAGCGCGCGCCGTCCTCGGCGCTGTTCAGCACCTGCGCCCAGGTGAGCAGCACGGTGGGCTGCGCAGCGCCAGCGCCCCTCACGTACGGCCTCACCAAGCTCACACCGTGTTCGGCCGAGCCGATCTTGATCCACGTATAGGCAAGCTGGGCGGCGCGGTTCAAGTCGCCGACGGCAAGAGCCTCGACCGCCAACAGCGCGGCGCCCGCGCCCGGCACGTCGCCTGCGCGCTCGAGCGCAAGTGCGGTATCGCATGCCAGGTTCACACGGACCCGATCGCGCAGCGCGTCGATGTCAGGACCGCGATGCGCGGCATCGATGTGATCGAGCGCTTCGAGGGCGGCCGCATCGTCGCCCAGATTCGCCAGGTACAGTCCCTGAGCGTAGCGCATATCCCGATCATCCCCCGCCAGACGCGCGCCTTCGCTCATGACCGCACGGCCGCGCTCCGGCTCTTTACGCGTGCCATACAGCATCGCCAACCGATACCGCAACCAAGCGTCGCGCTGCCGCAGCGTGATGGCGGACTCAAGATCGCGCTCCGCCGTATCAAGGGTACCGGCCGTGATCTCCTCGTTGGCACGCTGCGCGAAGCCTTCCGCCAACAACCCGTTGCGGATCGCGGCAGTGAAGCGGCCGCCGGGGGGACGATCCTGCAGCAGCGCCAGTGCCTCGCCGGCGCGGCCATGACCGATCAACCAGCGCGTCCAGGTTTCGAGCAGCCACGCAGACCCGGGCGCCAGCGTGGCCGCCGCGCCCAGGAGTTCGCCCGTCTCGTCGGTCAGACCCTGCGCCTCCAGTTCCTGCGCGACGGCAATCTCATCCTCGAAGCGTTTGTGGCCGAAGCCGAGTGCTGCGCGCAGTTCCGCCGCGGCGCGCCGCTCGTGCCGTGCACTGAAAGCGGTGCGACTGCGCGAAAGCCACAGTTCGGCTTGGGCGTTGGCCGCGCTCGCGGGGCTCGCGGCCAACTCACGCGCGAGACGCGACTGCAGATCGCCCAAAACCTCGCCCCCATACTGCGCTGAGGACAGCAACCGCTCCTCGCGCGCAAGCTCGAGCTGCTGACGCAGTTCGAGCATCCCCGGATCTGAAGGATGGCGCTGCAAATAGGCCTGCAGCGGAGCCTCCGGCGCTCGCGCCACCCCGAGTTCCCGCAGCGCGGTGGCCACGAGCGCATCGACCTCCCCCGCGCGCACGTCGTCCGAGTCGACCAGCGGCAACAGCAGGTTCAGCGCCGCCATCCGGTAGGCGGGCTCGACCAGCATGTGCCGCGCCAGTTCCAGCTGATAGCGGGAATCGTTTGGATGACTCTGCGCCAGGCGGCTGAGTCCCAGATATGAGGGCTGCCACCCGCCGGGCATTCGCGCGATCAGTTCGAAGTAATCGATGCCGAGAGCATCTTGAGGTGCGCCATCCGGGAAGAGCCGGTCGAGCGCCGCGCGCGCTTCGGCAAAGCGCTTGAGTGCAATCAGTTGCGACACTGCTGCAAATTGCACATGCTCGCGTACACCGATACGGTACTCGAGCGCGAAACTGCGAAAGCTCGCGCTCTTCGGGAAGCGGCGCTCGAGCAGCCTGAGGACCTCGAGCGCATCCGCAAAATCACTGATGCGCAGGTCGAGCTCGCCCAGCTCCACCAAGACTTGCGGCAGATCCGGACGTGACTCCACCAGTTTACGCAGGGCCGCCTGCGCAAGATCGCCGCGATCGTGCGCCTCCCACGCGTGCGCACTGTGCAGCAGCGCGCGATTGGCCGGCGGCCACAACGCCGGTGACTCAGCAGGTGACTCTGAGCGAGACACCGCGCGGGGCGCCGCCGGCGAGCGCGCGGGGGCAGCCTGCGTCATGGCCGCCGGCGCCAGCAGCAGCGACAGCACCGCCAATTTGGTCGCATCGTGGCCCATCATGCGCGTTCGCCGCAGTCCCGGCCGCGATCAATCCGCGGCGCGCGGTCGCGGCTCCAAGCGCCGCGCGGCCAGCCGCTGCAGCCAGCCGTAGATCAACAGCGCGGCGATGATCGCGGTCGCGAGACACACCAGCGTCAGGAGCAAAGCATGCTGCGAGAAGTGAAACCACAACCACTGCCACCAGGACAGCGAGCCAACGTAGAAAAGCTTCGTGCTCTTGAAGCTCTCGAGATCGCCGCCGCGCAGGATGGTAAGGCCGCCGCGAATCAGCGGCACTTTGCTTTCATCGCCAAGCGCTCCCATCAGCGCATCGGCGCCCTCCGCGTCGGTGGCGAGCAGAGCCACCACGGTGCGGCCCGCGCTCAACGGTGACTCGAAGCTCATGAAGCTGCCGAGCGCGCCGCTCGCGTGCACTTGCACGGCGCCGGCCTGCGGATTGTCGCGCGCTGCAGCCGTCCAATCGACTCTGGCGGCGGGCGCAGGCTCGCCGTCGTGATAACGGCGCTGCGTCGCATCGAAGGTCAGCGGCAAGGCCTGCCCCCAGTGCGCCACCAGATCGTTGGAACGCGCGCCGCTCAAGATGAGGAGGTCAAGATCCTTGGCCTTGAGCGCTTGCTCGGCGTCCAACAGCCGATAGTCGAGCGCCACCGCGCCGGTCTGCCGTCCCATGCGCCCGAGCACGAACAGCAGCTGCTCCACCTGCAGCCGGTCGCCGGCATCCGGCAGCACGATGCCGGTTTCCGCAAGGTCCGCGTAGCGCGTGAAGGGATAGCCGGCGTTCGCAAACAAAGTCAGATCCGGCAGCGCGGCGTAATGCGGAAAGCCGGAGATGTCGATGGTCGAATCGGGATCGATGGTCTCGCGGCTCGAGTCCGTGAACACGTCCTGGCACAGGCCGCCACGGTGATAGCTCAGCGCGAACCGGAACTGCATCTGATTGCTGCTCCCGAGCTGGAACGCCGGAATCAACAAACCGCGGCTCTGCCGCGATGCATCCGTCTGCAACAGCGGCACGGCGAAGTGGCCGTCGCCGGAGGTGTCCGTCTCGGGCGAGAGCCGGTAGGAGCGCAACAGCTGGTTGTTGACGCTGACGGTGAGCAGCGAGTTGTCCTGCATGGCCGGCGCCGTGTATCGATAGTGCAAATCGAAGGGTGCGCCGGCACGGTTCCAGGTGAACAGATCCGGCGGCAGGCGCAGGTTCACATTGATCGGGGGCGGCGCGATGCCGAATGCCTGCAGCTGGCCGGGCGAATCCACGAGCTCGCCGATTTTCACGGCGCGATCCGTGCGCAGCCAGCGCGGCGCGTCGTACGCGCCGCGGCGCGCGTGGGCCACGGCAGCGATGGAAGCGCTGGTGCCGGTGAGCACCGCATTGCCCAATGCCAGACCCTCGACTGCCTGGCGCAGTTGCGCATCGTCGCGTCCTTGAAATACCAGCAGCTTCACGAGGCGATTCGCCGGATGATCGATGACGCGCACCGTCGGCACATCGACCGCGGACAGCCCCAAGCCCCGCGGCAGCGAATCGTTGGTGGCGAACACCAGCGAATGCTGCGGCGGCGGCACATCGATGGCGACCGGAAAGCGCGCGCCGCGATAATCCGCGAGCACGCCGAACCAGGAGGCGGCGACGCCCGCGGAACGCACCACATCGCGCGAAGCATGCGCGGCCAGCACCACCGGCAGGGTGAGCGTGCGTCCATCGCGGCGGTCGAAGAATGGCGCCGGCAGCAAGGCGAGGTCGTCGCGCAGTTCGATGGGCCGCACCTGAAGCTGCAAACTGCTCAAGGGACTGATGGTCAGCCACAGCGAGGAGTGCTGGGGATCTTCGCACTCGAGCGAATAGTGGCCGATCAAATCGAAGCGGATCTGGTTGTAGTCGCTGAAGTAGACGGCATCGAGCGGCAGTTCGCGCTCGACCTCGCGTCCCGCATCCGCCTTCGGCAGCGCCAGCGCCGCCACCACCTGACCATTGATGCTGACACGCAGATGCGAGAGCTCCGGCAGCATCGAGGGCGAGTAGGTGAAGCGCAGGTGCAGCCGGGCACCGACCACCGCCTCATCGCCGCGCGTGCCCAAGTTTATTTGCGCCGAGGACTGCACCCCCTGCAGCGCGAGCGCACCGCCCGCAAGATCGGCGAAGCTGATGCGGCTCTCGCGCACGGCATCGGCGGCCGGCACCGGCACAGGTGCCTGGTCGGCGGCCGCGATGGCGGCGTGCACCGTGCACGCGCACAGCAACAGCCAGGCCGGCCACCTCGTCGAGAACCACTTGCGCGATCGTTGCATCGTCAAAAGACCTCGATCACGGAGTGATCTCAATAATGCGAAAGAGCCGCACTCGGAGCGACAGGCATTTATCGGCCAACTTGTTCCAGTAACAAGTACTTATCAAGAACTATTGGAGCGGTTCGGAGGGACTTATTTCTGAAACTGTTAAGTTCGCCACACTTCCGGTCGCTCGCGGTGGCGCCTGCCGTCGCAGAATTGGACCCATGCTCAATCCGAATGAGACCATCCAGTTTCGGCGCATCCCCATGCTCACGCGCCCCGGCCGTCCCCTCGAGGTCGGCTGGGGGCAAGAGTTCGGCCGCTGGTTGTGGCAGCTGTTCGTATTGCGTCCCGATCAAGCTAGCCCGTGGCCGCGGTGGGTCCGCCGCTATGTGGCACCAGCGTTGTCCAGGCTAGCGGCGGAGCTCGGTGTGCCCAATACGCGCAGCGTGCGCGCCTGGGTGCTGCATCTGCTCTTGATCGATCCACCCCGCGGCCGATGGTCCGATGCCGAGGGCTATCTCGCGGCGGGTCGCCGCCCTACCGCACTCAGCAGTTTGTTCAAGCAAGCGGCCGCGCCTTACATCGAGCCCATCGCCTACGGGCTCGCATCGAGAATCGAGTCCTACTCCGCGGCCCTCAGCCGCGCCTATGCCGACGCGCATATCGCGGTGCGCATCGCCGTGCAGGTCATCATTGTCGTACTGCTGATCGCCGCCGCCTGCACGCCCTTGACGGTCGCTGAACAATTGACCTTGCTGTCCGCCATGTGGGCCCTCACGCTGGTGGCGCGCCAGCTCACCGGCTATGGGCCGGGCGTGATCATGATTCTGTTCTCGGTGGTCGCCTCGTCACGATACATCTGGTGGCGGCTCACGCAGACCACGAATTTCGCCAGCGTGCCTGAGTGGCTGTTCGGCGCCGGACTGATCGCCGCCGAGTGCTACACCTGGCTCATCATGGTGATGGGTTACGTGCAAAATGCCCGGCCGCTGCGCCGCAAGCCTGTGGCCTTGAGCGAGGATCGGGAGTCCTGGCCGACGGTGGACGTATTCGTACCGAGCTACAACGAATCCTTGTCGGTGGTGAAGCCCACCGTGCTCGCGGCGCTCAGCTTGGATTGGCCCGCGGAGAAACTCAAAGTTTACATTCTCGATGACGGCAAGCGCGCGGAGTTCCGCGAATTCGCCGCGAGCTGCGGTTCGGGCTACATCATCCGCAACAACAATGCACATGCCAAGGCCGGCAACCTGAACCACGCCCTCGGGATCACGCAAGGTGAGTTCGTGGCGATTTTCGATTGCGACCACATCCCGGTGCGCACCTTTCTCACCACCACCATGGGCTGGTTCACCCGCGATGCGAAGTGCGCGATGATGCAGACGCCGCACCACTTCTTCTCGCCCGATCCGTTCGAACGCAACTTAGGCACCTTCAGAAAGATACCGAACGAGGGCAACCTCTTTTACGGCCTGATTCAAGACGGCAATGATTTGTGGAATTCGACCTTCTTCTGCGGCTCTTGCGCGGTGCTGCGCCGTGGCCCGTTGCTGGAGGTGGGCGGCATCGCCACCGAAACCGTCACCGAGGATGCCCATACCGCGCTCAAATTGCATCGCCGCGGCTACACTACCGCTTACTTGCGCCAGGTGCTGGCGGGCGGCCTTGCGACCGAAAGCCTCTCCGGGCACATAGGCCAGCGCATCCGCTGGGCACGCGGCATGGCGCAGATCTTCCGCCTGGACAATCCGCTCACCGGCCGGGGTCTCAACGTGTTGCAGCGGCTTTGCTACTCGAACGCCATGCTGCACTTTTTTTCCGGCGTGCCGCGCCTCGTGTTCCTGACCGCGCCGCTCGCCTACCTCTATTTCCAGCTTCGCATCATCAATGCCGCCGCCGCCTCGATCGCGCTGTACGCCGTGCCGCACCTGGTGCAATCGAGCCTCGCGAACTCGCATCTGCAAGGACGCTTCCGCCATTCCTTCTGGAACGAAGCGTATGAGGCGGTGCTCGCCTGGTACATCGCGCTGCCGACCACCATGGCGCTCATCAATCCGCGCTTGGGCAAGTTCAACGTCACCGCCAAGGGCGGCCTCGTCAAGGATGAATTCTTCGATTGGCGCATCTCCGCGCCCTACCTGGTGCTGGTGGGGCTCAATGTCATCGGCGTGTTGCTGGCGATTCCGCGGCTGCTCTTCTGGAACACATTCGAAGCTGGCACCGTGGCGATCAACTTGATCTGGACGCTGTTCAATCTGACGCTGCTCGGCGCAGTGCTCGGCGTCGCCGCCGAAACGCGTCAAGTACGCACCGCACCGCGCGTACCGAAGAACATGCCCGCGACATTGCTGCTCGAGGATGGCCGCCGGATCTTCTGCCGCACGACGGACTTCTCCATGCACGGTCTGGGTCTCATGACCAAGACACCGCTGGCACTCAGGCGCGGCGAGCGGCTGCGCGTCTGCTTGAACTCGGAGGAGCGCGAATATTCATTTCCGTGCGAGGTGGCGCTGGCGCGCGACCTGCACATCGGCGTTTTGCTCAAGGACATGGCGGTGGGCGAAGAACGCGACTATGTACGCTGTACCTTCGGCTCGCCGCAGGCATGGAGCGACTGGGACAGCGGCGTCGCCGTGGATCATCCACTCGCGAGCTTTGCCGAAGTATTCTCCTTCGGCGCCACCGGCTACGTGCGCTTGCTGGAGAGCATCTACAACGGCATGGCCACGTGGTGGAACGGCCGCGCGAAGCCGGTGCAGGCGGGCTGAGGCACAATGGGGCTTTGGAGCGCCTATTTTCTCGTCAAGATCCTGCTGTTCGCGCGCGGCGATCTCGACTTCGATCCGTGGCTGAATCTGCTGCTGGCCGCTTTCACCGCCCTGCCGGCCGGCAACATCCGCCAGCGCTTTGCCAAGAACGTCGCCGCCATACCCGCCGCCCTCGTGCTGCTCTACCACGATTCCTCCCTGCCGCCGATCACGCGCTTGATGCCGGCGTTGCACGCGATCACGGCTGGCGATATTTGGGCGCATGTGTCTCAGTCGCTCAGCTGGAACCTGTGCGGTGAAATGATCGCCCTGCTCTTCATCTACGGCATTTTGCGGCGCAAGCTGCGCATCAGCACCTTCGTGTTCATCACCATCATCGCGATCGCCGTCGCGCCGAATGTGCACCGCTTGCCGGCACTGGAGGGAGCGCGCGCCGCGGCGCTCGTGAGCCGCACCCCACAAGCGCCAAGTTTCGATGCGCCGGGTCCCGTGACACCGGGCGCCGTCACGCGGGGCGTCCTTGCCCCAGGCGTCGCCGGGCCGGACAGCGTCGTACACGCCCCGCGATCCCAAGTGCCGGGGACCGCGGCGCTGGAGACGCAGCTCGCCGATTTCTACGCCGACCAACAATCGCGGCAGGTACGCTTCACCCACGCTGCCGAGGATGGCGCACCGTTCGACATCATTCTCCTGCAGATCGCGGCGCTTTCCTGGGATGACCTGCGGCTGCTCAACCGCACGCAGGACCCCCTGTTCGCCCGCTTCGACATCGTGTTGTCGCATTTCAACTCGGCGGCCAGCTACGACGCACCGGCGGCGTTGCGTTTGCTACGCGGCGCCTGTGGACAGACGCCGGAGAAGAACTTGTATGATGCGGCCAGCCGCGACTGCTCCACCCTCGAAGGCCTGCGCAGCGGCGGCTTCGAGCCGCAGTGGCTCATGAATTACGATCCGCAGGGTGAGGGCATGGCGAGCACGCTGCGCAACCTCGATGCAGCGGCAGCGATCACCGAAGAGCATGGCGCCGCGCGCGCCGTACTGCGCAGCGCGGCCGGCGCACCGATTTATGACGACTATTCGGTTCTGTCGCGCTGGTGGTCGAGGCGCCTCGCCGACCCCAAGGCGCGGGTGGCGCTTTATTACAACAGCATCAGCCTGCGCGACGGCAATCGCCCCGCCGTCGATGCCTCGGGAAATGCCTCGTACGGCGCGCGCGTGTCGCAGCTCTTCAACGGCATCAATCGCTTTCTCGATGACCTGCAGCATTCGGGGCGCCACGCGATCGTGATCTTCATGGCCGCCGATGGCGCGGCCCTGCGCGGTGACCGTCGCCAGCCGCCGGGATTGCGCGAAATTCCGACATCCGCCATCGTCGAGGTGCCGGTGGGCATCGCCTTCGTGAACGCGCCGTATTCGGCGCTCACGGCGCAGCTTAAAGTGGAGGCGCCGCTCAGCTATCTCGCGCTCGACGAATTGCTGTCCCGCTTCATCGCCTACAATCCGTTCGACTCGGGCACGCTGCGTTTGGAGACCTACACCCAAAACCTCGCGCAAACGGAATTCGTTGCGGAAAACAACGGCATCACGGTGGTGCGTGTCGGGGATCAGAACATGATGCGCACGCCCGACGGGTCATGGTCGCGGCTGCAGTGATCACGGTCGACTTCGAACCCATCAAGCCTGCTTAAAACGCGCTCTTGACCGTCCCACCATCCGCGCGCAGCGCGGCGCCGGTGGTGGCCGCCGAGCGCGGGCTTGCCACATACGTCACCATCGCAGCCACCTCCGCGGGCGTGGTGAAGC
>Ga0116228_10004106_pt1 | contig 12854 bp, 8 predicted proteins | sample S1TSphfallax_2_FD_89694 | JGI IMG/M metagenome (GOLD analysis project Ga0116228, IMG submission 89694) | Host-associated microbial communities from peat moss isolated from Minnesota, USA - S1T2_Fc - Sphagnum fallax MG | ecosystem: Host-associated > Plants > Peat moss > Unclassified | place: USA... | reverse complement strand
GCTCAATGAAACCACATAAACAAGATCTTTGTCACCTAATTCATATAAGCATTGGCCATTGAAGTGTCTAGAGCTTTTGTCCATGTTATTGAGCCTGTCTTCTTCTCTTCAACAGTGACAATTCTTTTGCCATCAGTCTACAGCAAATCAATTGAGGTTTACACGTCTGGAAATTGTGGAACTTTAGTATGACCACATACACGGACACATAATTTGAAATTGCATGGAGTTAGCTCCACAGAATCGCACTGCGGTGATTGGGGTAAGAGCCATCTACATCCTAAGAATTTGTACAGAATCAGAAGTTCCACCTTTTTTGCTTGAGATTGGCAGAATACTAATCACAAAATATTAGTTGGAAATCGCTGAATTTAAGCATGAAAGATAGATTAGTGATTCAGGCCACATGATTCCTCTCTCTCTCATAAATAATTCTACCAGATTATGAAGTTAGAATCAATGAGCTGAAAACATACCCAACCAAATGACCAAATGCAAATGAATTCAGCTGCATGAAAACTGTACCAGACCTAGTACCCTTAGGTTCACTACAGCAGCTTAGCCATAGCTTCCAGGCCTCAATTTGATACAGAACTCCAGTGTTCTTTTTAGGAATTTCTGGTTGAAGCTCTGGTGGCAATCATCCCTAGTCAAGTCTGGCTATAAACCAGAAATTAAAAATACAAATCTTTAATCATTCTTCTGTATGTTTGGCTATGCAATGAAAATCACATATATGAATCTGGCAATTTTTTGAAAAAAAATTTCTCACTTTTGGTGACTAAAAATCTCCGAGAACAGTTTTTTTCTATTTAAAAAAGAAATCTTCTTCTAGCAAATATAGCAAGAAAAAAAAGGCTTACAGTTCCTGTCTCAAGAAATGCAAGGGTGGCAAGCTTGCATGGAATACCTTCCTCCAGCAATTCCTTCTTCTAGGGAAACTGTGATTTTGGGTAGGTTCCAACCGTTAAAAGTCTCATGATCTGATGGCTCAGATGTTTTCAGAACTTTATTATTATTAGATTGGATGGCCAAGAGGAGGAAAAATCAACCTGACCCTAGGGTTGAGAATGCTTGACCATTGGTTGGATCAAAGGTTAGGGTTCGTGAATTTTAGGGCTTGGTTAGGGCTAAAGACCACATTCCATCAGCTGGTGGTCATGGGTTCTATCTTGCCAGTAGCTGTTCCAGATTAACATAGCCAATGTTGGTGGCCAGTTCCAGGGATTATTTGGGTCACAATAGTGTTCTCCTCCTGCCATAGCTCATGTGAATTCTTGCCACAAGTGAATAAAACTGAGCCTTACTTTTAGGATCTTTGGCCAGGAGTATAAGCTTGGTTTTTTATAAATAATTTAGGTAAGTATTTTGAGTTAGAGATAGTTAGAAATGAATTGTAGAAACTTGAACATGAATTTAATTAATTTGGATTAAAATATTTAGTTTTGAACTTACTTCAAACATGACAACCTAGCAGCCATCAAATTCAAATAATTTTGAATAAAACTAATAAAATTATTGTCATTTTTTATATTTGTTTATAATGTTATGTGCTACATCTTACTAAGTTTAAGGACTTGAACTATATATGTTTATGTCAACCAAAATATAATCACATATATAATTGAAAACATCATCAATATACAATCTTGATCTAATATAAATATTCATCTACAAAAAGAAACCAAATACACACTAATGACCAAAAACTTGCTATCTTTAAATTTTGACATTTCAAATCAATCTTTAAAATTTTGAGTACTCGGTGGTCACCTAGTACAACTTGTAAAAGCTTCAATTTATCAAAACATTAACAAATATACAATTCGAACTTAATAAAATAAAATGACTAAAAGGGCTAGTGGGCACTAGGTTGTCATTATATATCAAATAAAATAAAATTATGAAAGCCTACAAGTTGGATAGGTCCATATTAATATGACATAATCAACATACTAAAAATAAACATAAACTAATTTCAATAACAACAAAACTTTTTACTCTACACTGCATTTAAAAAATAATGAATAGAATTCAAAATAATGATTACACATTCATAGTTTTATTAGATGTGTCAAGGTTTTGTTTGGCCTTGGTTGCATAATTAACATTAATTTTTATAATGCTATTGGTTATGACATTATTTCTAGTAGGAAATGAGAATATAATTGACGAAATGTCAACCCATTGTTTTGGATCTACCAAATTGCACTTCCATTTGTTCTCCCAACAATCTTGATACAATTTTCTATCATTCCTTGCTCATATTCTATCATCATTGAAAACATTTTACATTATAGGGAGGGCCCAAGTCTCAAAACATAATGTAAATAAATGTCTTCAATGATGGTCGCAGGTTTTTAAAACCATAATGTGAAATGATAATTTGGTCTTCAAAATCAACAAAGTACAACCTAGGATTGTGTTGCCAAAGACTCTTTCCCTAATTCATGTGATTTTGATTAAGGAATATTCAGGTCAGAAATGATCTCCTGCAACAAAGCCAAAACACATTGGTCTTCTTTTGTTTCTTACAAATACTAGTTTTTTATATAAAATTTGGTGATTTGCACCATGTCAAGAATAAACAATGATAACATTAATTCAACAAGTTCAGAGGTATTAGCTAGAAAATATAGTGATTGATTGTTTTATTTATTTCAAATCCAAACATCTTAAAATTACATCACCTGGAAGGTGTTACTAGTTATGGTGTTTAAGCACATAGTATGAAACATGCCTTGCAAAAAGATGGATTCACTACAAAGAATCATGTCTATTCCAACCCATGCATTTGCAACTTTTGTCAAAATCAACCATTTTTGTCACTTTAGATATGATTGTCCTTCATGGCACTTGGTAAAAATGATTAGTACTCACATAAATGATTACAAAGTGGTTTGTAATTGCATATGCAACTTATAATTGCGACTAATGTCAATTTAAATGAAAATGAAAATACACTTATATCATCCATTTTTAATGGCATCCCAAAATAGATGAAAATGTAGCTATTTTTATGATTTGGAAGGTGGTTGAAGGGCCATTAGACTCCATGTGGCATCTTTTCAAGTTGATTTGTGACTATAAATCTTAGTTGCAAACACACATGTAATTAAACATGAAACAACATAAATTGGCCAATGAAATTGTTGGATTTAGCAATCTAATTATTTTCCTTTAACTTTTTTCAATGAATTAACCATTAAATGTGTAGTAAAGTTTGGTGGGTTTGTGAAAATTTCAAAAACCCATGGCAATTAATGGTAGAAATAGGGTTAATTAATAGGTAATATGTATGTGGTTAAAATAATAGATATTTTATCACATTGATATATGTCATAGTGTTTTTTAATTAAGTAGGCTAGGTAATTAATCAATTATTAAGTTACAAATTGTAAGGTCATAAATATTACACAATATGTATGTGGGTTAAGTAGCAAATATTTTATCATGTTGATATGTGATAATGCTCTTGTATTAATTATTTAATCAATTAAATTATGTAATTTATTTATTTAAACAGGTTATGGTTTAAGTACTAAATGTAATTAATTAATTAGGTAGGCTATGCAATTAATCTATTCAATAGGCAATAAGTAGGATATAAGTAATAAGTAGCAAGTAACAAGTAGGTCATATGTATGTGGGTTAAGTAATAAGTACTTTATCATGTTGATATATGTGATTTTTTAAAATTAATTACTATATTAAATAGGCAATGTAATTTATTTATTGAATATGTTAGGTAGTAGGAGTCATTTATGACCCATTTAATATCATATATCTAAATTACTTTTATATTATGATCTATTATAAGCAAAATTGTATAGTATAATTTCTTAAATCAAATAGATATTTGAGATGTGAAAAAACATAATTTATTTCTACATAAATTTTTTATTATATTTTTAAGTTAAATCTAAGATATTATTTGTGCAAACATAATCAAATTTATAGTTCCATAAGATCAATTAATTATATGGCATTAATTAGTATTTAAAATTAAAATTGATTATATAGATTTTTATATCAGAAATAATATTAATTAATAAAAAAAAATTTATTATATTTCTATTAGAAAGTATTTATGATCCAATTATAAATACTATATGTGAATAAATTACATATCACACATTTTATTAAATTATATTTGTAAAATTATGATATTTCAAAAGAAAAGTTGTATAATATAATTTTTAGAATCAAATGAAGGTTTAAGATATGAAATTTATTTATGTATTTATGATTATATCATCCATTTATAAATCATGTGATTGAACTTTTGTTTTTCCATGGAATGGTCATTGAAATTGTATTGAATAATGAAATTCAAATATTTTTCATTTCAAATCAATTTATATTTTTAAAAGGAAAAAGAATATTTATGTACAATATTGGAAAAACTTTAAGTTTAAATTCTAATCTTGTCATTTGGACAAAATTGTAATAAGATATCAAAGTTCAAAATGATGTTTCGTGTAATGTTTTAAATGAAGTATGTTAGATAAAGTGCACATTATTTTTTTGCCACAAGTGGGGTGGCTTGGTGGTAAAGAGGTTGATTTTCATCTTTGGGGTTCAAAATCAATCCCAAAAATGACATGGGTTGTGGCCAACATTGGAATGTTGATTGAATATTCCATACCTATGTAGCCAACATAGGCTAAGTGCCTATTGGATGACCATAGCCACTTGACATGGATAAATTCATATTTTGTTTTAATTTTTTAATAATGAATTTAATATGTGTGTTTTACAATCTTGAATGAAAACATTGCCCTCATTTGAATTGGAGTAGGGATGTTAGGATTAGGGAACATTTGTTAGTTTGGGATGGCATTTGAGATAACAACAATCATAATGGTTCAAAGGTTCAAAAAAACATTTGAAAGATTAGTTTAGTCTTCAATAATTCAAAAATAGACCAAAATTAAAAGGGGAAATGTATTTTATTGATTTGAAAAGAAAAAGTAAATTTTATAAAAGGAAATTTAAAATGTCTATTCATTCCAAGGAAATGGTGGCTAAAAGGGACAAAATAAAATATCCACCCCCAAGGCATGTTTGGAGGCGATTCAATCTATTAAAAGATTATTAGTCTAATATATATCACTTCACACAATGTCGCACAATGTCATAAAATTGATAAAAAATTTGGCATGGACCTAGACAAAACTTGTCAACTTAAATGATAAAATGTTATGATGTAAATAACACATTGGTGCATGATTAATATATTCATAACATTTTCAAATTTTCTTCAATACTTGAAATTAATGTGGTACAAAGTTTTTTGTCAACTTCAATACAATGCATTTTTAATGTAGAATAATTGATAAATTTTTTTTAAAAATCATGTGAAGAATTTTAGTCATCCTTGAATATTCCAAAATTCTATGTCCATTTTTTTGTTATTAAAAACAAATCTGAATTTTATTTCTTTTACAAATAATATAATTAGTGTCAAAGATGCCAAGGTACTACTACAATAATAATAAAGAAAATGTAAATATTAAAATGACATCCATGTACAATAAATTTTGCAATAAACAAAATGGTTTGTTAAATTCTAAATATGATGTCATGATATTTGCATATTAAGAGACATTGATGTTGAGGATCAAAAAATAAGTTTAAAAAGAGATACAAAGCCAATTTTGATATGATTCATCAAATTAACATGCAAGTCAATGTTTTATGACAACACTTTCATCTTCTATCATCATATTAATATTCAACAATTAGTATGTCAATATTAATAGTTTTATGGATTTTCATAAGTAGCAAGGATATTAGTATTTTAGATCTAAATAATAGGAAATCACTAAATTTTTTTATATTATAACTTTATTAGGATTTTTCATTGATAAGGAAATTTTGAATGACAAATTTTGTAATGATAATTTTTTTGCTCATCTACCCATATATTAAATCATGATGATTCAAATTGAATTTTTCATTAATGAAAAAATTTCTCCAAAAAAGACTAATGAAAACATCTAACTTGAACTTAATAATTGATCATGAATACATAGGAGGATTCATTCACTTTTTAATTAGCAGAAGATTCATGCAATTTAAATCTTTTTGTATATTAAATATGATAGGGAAATTTGGATTATTAAACAATGTGTCATTTAAATTCCAATATATTATTAGTAACCATGATCAATTTTTATCACAAGACATGCACAAAATTATTTGAATTTATTTAAATATCATGTTAAAGTTTGACCCCATTTGGACAATCTTGGAAGGATCGAACATTGGGTAGGATTTAGGGTTTAAGGTTGGAAAATCGTTAACCTTTAATGTCACCCCCAAGTAGGGTGTCACAATTGAAGGGACTCCCAAAGTTTGACCCCATTTGGACATTGGAAGGATCAAACATCAAGTAAGGTTTAGGGTTGGACATAAGGTTTAGGGTTCTAATAATCACAAAAAACTGGTCTAGTTTAAAATGGTTTTCAATGATAGTATTACTGAATATTTTGAAGAAATAATATCTAAAAATAAAATTAATGTGAAGAAAAAAATAGTTTGGAAAAATTTGACCCCTTAACAAACATTGGTACATTTGTAACTTGGTTTATTTAGAAAAAAAAATTAAATTGATGACATCATATGACATCATCTCTGTGGAAAAAAAACCAAAATGACACAAGGCATTAATGGTTTTGGTGTTTCAAAATTTTGACATCATGGAAATCATGTAGGGTTTCTCATTCTTTGTTTTTCTTACAAAGTGCATGTTTTCTTCTTCGTTTTCTTGTAGACCGCTCTCTTCTTCGTCTCTTTTACATAGAGCTTGACTTAGATGTTTTGCTTACATAGAATTTGACTAAGTTACAACCTTTAATGCTTAGGTTTAGCATTTTGGTTTTTGAACAAAAAATAATTTTAACATGGTAGAGAGTTCCAAATCGGATTTTTTTTTCGAAAATTCAAGCAATTATGTTCTTTTGCAAAGACACTCCAAATTCAAACACAAGGACAACAAAGAGGGTAAGGTTTCCTCTTTCTTCTTATTTTCAAGTTTTTTCTTTCCTATTTCATTTTAGGTTTGTCCTTGACTTATAAGAAGTTTCTTTAGCTATGCATCTAATGCCTTGTTTTAAAATACAACTACCAAGATGAAAGTTCCATCTTTGAAGTCAATGCATTCTATTGTTGCTTTTGTATGTGAGGCCAGAAAGTAGTTGAAAGTTGAAATTGCAATTTCATATTTGATCGCAAGTCTTTCGTTTCATCTTTCCCACATCACGATTGTGCTTCAGTTAATTGTGAGGAGTTCATTGAGTAACCCTTAACAATTTACAATGACCTAATCAATTTATGACATGTAAATAAATTCAAATTCTTTCATCAATGTTGCATTAGCATGCCTTTAGGATGCACCTACTACAAAATTATAACACTTTGTACCATTATTTTTTTGCTTTTGTTTTGTCTTTATGATTTCCCCCCGGGTGAATCTAGTGTTTCTTTGTTTCAATAGTACACTATAGAAGACCTATTTCTTCTATTGTGACTACAAGATTTATCCAAGTTAAAGTTTATGGTACTAGAACTTTATCTAAGGTTTTATGTCTAGATTTAACATCAATTTGTTGCACGTTTCAAAATTCTTATGTTTCACTTCTAAACTATGCAACATACTTAATTAAAACGAGATAAACGTTTCATGTTGTAGATTATGTTCACTCTTGATCATTTCTAAGCATTAAATCTCACAGTTCAATCTGAAAAACTCATAGAATTTTGCATTGCTCAATTGTAGATCATTTCAAATCATTTGTAGAATAATCCAAATCATTTTTCATAAAAATCATCTAAATTTGCTCGTGCTCACTCCTTGATTTCTCCTATTCATTAACCATCCAATGTGTTTCATGCTTCTTGCAAGACAAGTTGAGTCTAAACAACAAGTCAAAAACTCACCCATAATATAAAAAACCTCACCCTCTACATATGCAATGTTTAGTTTAGAAGTTTATTTCTAATCAATGAAGAGAAAAGAAGGGCACATGGTGTCGCTAGGTGCCATTCTTGTCGATGACGAGGGAAAAACAAGCATGTGGTGGCCACCAAGTGCTCTTCGAGTCAAACATGAGGACAAAAAGAACCTAGTGGCCACTAGGTGCCCTAAAATTCCAAAAAGACGAAAAAAAATGCACTTGGTGGCAACCAAGTGTAATTTATGTCAATGACAAATAAACCATAGCACTTGGTGGCCAACATGTTCCCTTCAAATAGAGAAATAGGAAAAAAAGACAATTGCTTCCTGGTGATGCAACTGACTCCATCTGGATGGGTCCAAGCTCTGTATGGTATTTTTAATCATAGAAAGAGTATTTTTCTGGGGCACTTATTTTGGGAACAACCCTTCACCTGGAAAGACATCAGATCTGCATTGGATCTGCATTGGATCTGCCTGCTTCTTTTTTCCCCTGACTGCCCATTTGCCCATCTCATGTCTGGAGATGCCCAGACATGTTTTGGTGCTGCCCATTACACACTTTGGGTCCTGGCCCTACTGGGTGTGGTGTAATGGATAGCACCAAAATATGTCTGGGCATCATCCATCTTTTTTGAAAAAAAAAATGAATCGGGCTAAAGGGCAAACAAGGAAAAAAAATATGGACCCAAATGTGAATTATTGTCTTCGGTGTAACCCTAATCATAAAACCCTAAGCATAATTTTTCCTCCACTTGTTTGGGAAGAGTTTCAAAAAAACAAAATGCCCATATTCCCCTCCAATGTGGGCATCAATTCCTTTCATTTATTCCTCATGATACCCGCCGGATACCAGGGGGAACCCTGACACAAATTAGGGCAGGTCTTTATGTTGCCAAAGACCTCAGCCCTGGACTTCACTGAAATTGGGCCATGCTCAGCTCGGCCTCAAACGGGCCCTTACTATCATAAAGCCCAAGGCCATGGCCGTTACCCTACTTAAAACATGTCCATGGATGCAATAAGGTAGAGACAGGAGAAACTTGCATATCACGGATTTGCATGTATGAATAATGAATGCAATGGAAAAAGATGTGGATTTTTTGTTACAGTTTAATAGTGATTTTATTTTCTTGGTGGCAACTTTATGCCATTTTGTGAAAAATATTTTGAAGTAGGAAAATTCTGTCTGAAATTCTGTCTTGTTTTGAAGGGAAAAAATTTCCAATTTCTTTTTAATTAATTTTTTGCCAAAAATTGCTTCAACTGCCTATGATATGGAAGGGTGCTTAAGAACTTTCTAGTTTCATATCTTCAATATCACCAAATTTGGCTAAAAGTACTTATGGATGATCCCCACCTGACCAACATCACAAAATTGAAAAGAAAAAAAAAAAGAGAAAAAAAAACACTGCAATGTACTGTAATACCTTTACCATTCCAACATCTTCTTCATAATTTTTTTTTTTTTCATTTTTTTCAATTTGGTAGTCAAAATAAAAATATCCTGAAATTCATCCAGTTTGAGATGGCTAAAAAGAATGCCAAGTAATTTTGCACTTGCTTGGGGACAGTACCACAACACCAAAGCTTCTAGGGCAGGCAGTCAATAGAAATGGAACACAAATTTCTAGAACTCTTTAGGCATTGTGAGGCAGCTATTATGAGAAAAATCTGCATTTATTGAAAGTAAATCTAATTACTACTGGAATGGTGAAGGTGATATACAGTGTGCTGTGTATGTAAGCATATGCCATGGAAAACAAGGGCCTTGCCATTTACATTGGAAAAGTATCTTAAGGCAAATGAAGAATTATGGAAAATTCAATTATTTCACCATGCAAAAAATATAATCTTCAGAAGAAAATCCCTCTAAAAGAAATCAAAATCCTTCAAGGTATCATAACTCTATAACTAATCTCAAGTTTTAACAAAAATCCTCATATAAAGATGGAGCTACTACCTAAGGGCCAAAATCCCTTAAGCTACTATACTCTATAATGAATCTAAACACAATATCCAGGCCAACAAAATTTCAGAATTGCAACATGGGTCCCAAGCACCATCATGTGATGGATTAAGTAAGGAGGAAGATATTGGGTACTCGATCTCAGTGCAGCATTTCTGAAGAATCTGACTGACTGCATTTCAGAGTGCAATTTCAAGATGCCCCAGTTTCTCTGAATGCAGATCTTTCTCTTATAGGTCAAAATGCAAACACTGAAAGCAAGAAAAGAAAAGAAAGAAGGAGAACGAGAAGAAGATTTTCCTTGATCTGGTGCTACGAGGAATGTGAAACTACAGCTTGGAATATAATGCACGGTTTTGTTTTGGAAAGCATTTGCACTAGGTGAGTACGCGAGGAGTGCAGAAGAAGGAGAAGGAGAAAGAAGAACAAGAACAAGAACAAGTTGGTGAAGTCTATAGAAGCTCTGCACTGGGATCCGGAGCAATGAAGAGTAGTGTGTTGGGGATCAGGGACTTCAAGCCCTCGGGTTGCTTGTACTGGGCTTTGGCTAACAAGCTTGTGACAGTGCTCACCTTGATGATCCCCGTCCTCTTGCTCGTGGTCTTCTTCCGTCCCTTCCGGTAAGTAAGTTGTTGTTACAACAGCTCATGCATGGCAACTACCTATTTGGTTTTTTTGTGGAAGTTGTGGAGCACAGCTCAAGATCCAGCTTACTAGCTTGTTGGGGCTCGTTACAGTCCAGCATCAGCAGATCTTTTGGGTAGTACCCATGATAGCCAGATTGTAGAAGAAGAAGAGCTTTTGAACTTGGGGATTTCTTGAGGAGGTTTATGACATGGGTCTTTTGCTGCGGGATCACATCAGGGTTGAGGACTTGGGTAGTGCATTGTCTGCACCTAGTGGTCTTCCCTGCAACAGCAACAACATCAACAACAGTGAGCTTGCTCTAAAACCTTCCAGCTTTTGCATCTCGCATTTGAAGTTCTTCTGAAACCTTTTCTGGAGCCAAAGTTTTAAGATCTTTTTTTTTTTGGAACGGGACCAATGACAGATGAGAACTTGGGTGGTGACAAGCATGGTGGAATGGTGGATGTGCTTCTCTCTGCTCTGCAAACAGATGGGAACCCACATATCAGATTCTACCAAACACAAACCGTCCCCACATTTCCCATGTTTGTATGTGAGAATTGCAAGTGTGACGTTTGTGATGGAGTTGTTGGGCTTGGCTACTTTGCTCCAGTAGAAACGAGCATCTTCCGCAATATCCTTGGTGGCAATGGTGGCTGCCATCATGATGATGCAGGAGGAGGAGCTCATCATCATCTCCAGCAGCAACAGCAGCTTGTGGTGGATGTGGGTGCAAATGTAGGCTACTTCTCAGCTTATGCTACTGCACTCGGCTGTCGAGTGGCATCCTTTGAACCAAACAGGAATCCTAGACACTACCTCGAAGCTTCTGCTGCACTCCAAGACCCACAACACCACACTTGGAAAATCTATCCTCTGGCAATTGGCAAGGAGGTACAAAAAGAACACATGACCTCCTCTCCTTGCAGCATGCAGTCCTTCATGCCAGAATCCTCAAAATCTAGTTGCAAGTATCTAAGTTTGATGCCTGCCAGGCTGATGAAAAAATTGTTGTTGCAACTGATGATGATGTGAGGTGCATTGTCATGTGGCTGGTTGAAGATTGTTTGTTGAAGTCATGTTTGCTTGTTGTTTCTGGTGTTTTCACAGGAGAAAAGAGTGAATTTCACAGAAGAAGAGTCATGGGGTGTAAGCCACATTACAAAACGCAAGCTCATGGAGGTTGCTGACCAAGAAGTGGAAGTGGTTCTACTTGACACTATAGTGAAGGAAGATGTTCTTCTTCTCAAGGTTGACACTGAGGGTTATGAGGCCATGGTAATTGGCGGATCTCACAATGTACTGAAGAATCACAATGTGCAGAATGTGGTTGTGGAGGTGAAGAACTTCAATGAGCATGATGTGCGAGATTTTCTGTTTGACTTGAAAGACAGTGGTCACTTCACGCATGTTTACAATTACTTGGAAGAGTACTTTAAACCAATGGATCTTTCTGTATTCAGCCTTGATCAGGCAACCATGTATGATGTCACTGATATTGTAGCAAACAAAAGATATGAAGAAGAGTTGAAGCATGAGGATTTTTGGTTTCGTAAGGAACCCTTTAAATCCCTCAATGTCTGAAGCTTCTTATTCTTCTGCTCTATTTTTTTTCTTCTTGGTTTATTGCAGCATTGAATTCCGACACTTTTCTTTCATGCTTTGGCAGTGCAGTTCAGTAGCAGCTTAGTGGTAACAACAAACAAGAACCCACATTGAGGTAAAACTTGACAGAATTGGATCACAGTTATTGGGTTAATTGCTAGACACATCCTGTATAGATCATAGAGAGAGTCAGTCAAACTTCCACTTCTTTTTGGGCAGAATATCACAAAACTGGAAAGTGCTGAATAGCATGAAAGATGAGCAAGTCCAGATTACTAGTGACTTCCTGTGATGATTATTCCCTCTGTCATGATTCCACCAAATTATGAGCTAGAATCCATGACCTCAAAACGTTCATGAGCTCAACATATAATCAAACCAAATGATGCAATTCACATGAATTCAGCTGCATGAGAAATGTGTTACCCTTAGCTTCACTGAAGCTTAGCTGCAGCTACCAAAGCTCAATTCTGTACAGTTCCTCTTTCAGAGAAAATGGGTAATAAAAAAATTCCAACAATGTATTAAACCAATGGTTGGTGGAGCAAGATGAACTCCTGAAACTGAGCACTCTGCAAGAAGCTCTCTCTCTCTCTCAGCTTCTTCGTACACGCACAGCTACCGACTCATAAATTACATGGATACAAAACTTGGAAATTTTTCTTTCTATTGTTGGCATCAAGACCGCCTCAG
>Ga0116228_10004105_pt1 | contig 12858 bp, 6 predicted proteins | sample S1TSphfallax_2_FD_89694 | JGI IMG/M metagenome (GOLD analysis project Ga0116228, IMG submission 89694) | Host-associated microbial communities from peat moss isolated from Minnesota, USA - S1T2_Fc - Sphagnum fallax MG | ecosystem: Host-associated > Plants > Peat moss > Unclassified | place: USA... | reverse complement strand
TAAGTTACAATCCCTCGCCCCCAAGAGATGCCTTCCTTTGTGTAAAGATCAGACAATGAAAGAATTCATAAAAACTATCTCATCTTCAACAACAACAGGTGGAATGAGGTCAAGCTCTGGAATGTCAACAACAACAGGTGGCATGCGGTCAAGCTCTGGAATGTCATGTGGGAAGGGCTGATTGACTATGGGAATCTTGCATGGCAACATGTGTTGCAGCAAATTTAAAAGAATCCTGACAGTGAGAATAAAACTTCAGAGGCCTTAAATGTGATCTGGGGTTTGTATCCTTGCTATTTGTTTGCATGATGGTTGGGAACGTTAGATGGTGCTATCAACCACCTTTGAGTGGTAATATATCTTGGTAAACTTTGGGGCTTTAGTTGACTTGGGTTTGTCTTCCACCAGCCTCTGCCCTTTCTCTTTGGTGTCTTTCTTTGCAATGGATTTTTCCATTAGTTTTCAACAAAAAAAAATAAAAAAAGAACTCATATATCATAAAAGCCTTGTTGGATTTATCATGTATTAGGAAGGCATGCTACTAGGCATAATTTTGCCAAAAATGAAGGACAGTGCTTCTTCAAAAATTGCAATGTTTGTCCTTTGGATATTTCATTTTTTGTAACACCCATTTTTATCTTTATGTTTTTTCCATTGGGTATCACTGGAAAAATATGAATAAAGACTAAACATTCAATAGGTCTTTACACACAATAAGGCCTTCGGCCATGGGCTTTACTGGAATTAGGCCAACACTTGGCTCTACCATGCACAAAACCTTATCCCAGTAACTGAGTTTAACTTTAGAGTTCTTATGGAACCTTACTAAATTAATTTTCAGTTTTATAATTAATTTTGAAAGGAAAAAAAAAAGTCCAAATGCAATTTTTTTTGCTTTGGTGGTTCAAAAATTGCAGAACAACAAATGTGCACATTGTCTCACCTAGGGTTTTCTGACAGCACCAAAAGTGGGGCAAGGAGCCACACAGGTTTGAGAGGGTTATGAGTTATGACGCGGTCACATCCAAACAAACAAACAAACACTTCTTGAATATTGAGATGGTTTGATAGATAGGTGAGACTAGGTATACATTCTTGTTTGGGGTTTTTGCCCAAAGAGTGGTAATGGTGCCCCTTAAGTATTAAGAGGAAGGTGCCTTATCTTTAGACCCTTCCAAGATTTGAGGTGCCTATAGCAAGTTGAGCCATAAGAATCTAAAATTTTAATCATGATCTTTAATGCTGTATTCTAACAGATTTACTACTTTTTTTTATTTGGTGATAACTTAGTCTTCAATTTTCTATGTTGGATCACATTTCAAACATTGCTCTTGAATTAGTGTTTTTTCCTCCAATGTTTTGATATAGTGAAAGTGATAATTATCCATAAGTTGATTTAGCTAAATTGAGTCATAAATCCCTCTTTTTAAAGAAAAAATTGCTAAGTTGTCAGGAAAACAACTGTTTAAAAGAATAAATTTCATCACATTTCAACACAGGGTTCAGTTTTTGGGCAGCTTTTTTTTAGCTCAGTTTCCTACAGTTTTGAAAGTTGTGTCCAAACATGTCATCAACTAATGCTAAATCTTTTTTTGTGATGATTACATGATGCCACATCAAAACACTGAGAAAAAAAAAACAATAAGTACAACCTTCTGCTGTAAAACCAAACTAAAAGATAACTAAAGAATATTTGGAGGACCTTCTTTATGGTTCCTAATTGGACATGCAAAAAAATAATTCCATGCGGGTTTCCTAAAGTCCAGGTGAAGATGCTTACCAAATTGTTTGTGGTATTGTGATACTGATCTTCACCTCTTAAGGCCACCCAGTGAACTACCAGGTTTTGAAAGGAATAAAATAATAAAATAAAAAATAAAATTTTCTTATTTTTCTTAAGTAAGCAAAAAGCATTAACACAAAAGGGATTGTCAAATCTTAATAAGACAAACTCATAATTTTTTAATAGAAACAAACCTGAAGCAAAATACAAGGAAGAACACTCTACGTACAACTAGATAGAATAATCACAACATATAAAAAAAAATAACACATAGAATTCAACATTAAAAGTATGGTAGGAAATAGTTGATTTTACTTAGAAAAATATTCCTGTGCACAATCCTCAAACATATAAAGACTTAATTACCTCCCCCAAAAAAAAAAAACAGTGGAAAAGAGAGTTAGCCAATCCCAAAAAAATTGGTCTTAAATATAACTCAATCTAAAGTAAAAACCATCTTGCCTTGGCAAGTTCAAATCCATTGGGGCATGCTCAACATAATGGGAAATTGAATTTGGGTTGTCCATAACCCACATTTACAGACTCATTGGATCCTTGGGGGTGTTTCTGCCATATTTCATCTATTCTTTTCCTTGATAAATTTTTGACATCAGAAGGTAGAACAAATGTGCCTCATGTTATGGGCTCATTTTTCAAAACCTTTTTTTTCACATATTCCTTGTGATGAGCCATGACTTGTGTCGGAGACAACCCTTGCCAAAGGAGCCTCATCAAATGAATTTTCATATTTTTTTTGACAAATATGAACCAAGGGCATGTCAATATCCAACAAGTTTACCTGGCACACCTCACCTTGTTTGTTTTTACATTCTGGATTGAGGTATATCAATTGACATAGGCTTGGGTTTAAGTATGGTTATAAGTTTGTTATGAAAAACCTTTGACAATCGTGTTTGATTGACATACCAGCCAATGTCTTGGAGATTCTAATGCTCATTTTTGCACCTTGGTTGGATTTTGGGAACTCCAACAAAACGTTTTTCCCCTTTTTCCTTTTCAATGTTCCGTTTGCTTGTGGTGTTTCCGCATCTATTATGTGGACAACAACAATTTCTGCATATCTTGGGGAATCATTCGTGTTCTATCTTCTAGTCAGAAGTTACAATTGAACTAGAAGACCATAGACATTAAATGTGAGGTTAAAACTTAGAGATTGACACTAATTTGCTAAATTGTGGTCAAGAATGGGTGGGGTATGCATGTCATTTGTGAACTTGTACACATTATTTGCTTGAGGGTGTGTAAAAGTGTTCGGGGCGGAGGATTGAACATGATTTTCATTCTATTGAACTTGCATGGGAAATTCTCATTGTCCTGTTCACCATCCACAAAAATCTTACAAATGGTCCCACATAATCACTACTATTTCACTATGGGTGTACAAGCCTCTTCCATGTGTTACATGAGGCAACCATTGTATGTCAAACTTCTAAAATGGCCCAAGAGGAGGTTGCTACATATATAGTTTATTTCAACGCCTCAAACAAGTCCCTTTCGCGACTAGCAACATAAGTTTCCTGCCCCATGTCTATGAGTCCTAAACCAATTAACATAATTGTAAGATCATGGCTTGGGAAATGAAAAATCATTCCCAGCAGAACAAGGGATGAAGGTGGTGGTCTACAAGGTGGGTTTAAAAGACTTTGACCACCACTATATTACATATAAACATCAAAATACAAGTAACCAAAAGCTTACATGTATGTTCATAGGTTGAAAGTCCAAGGTTGGTACTTGTGTTTTGTACATCATCCACAAGAGATTTGTCTTCTTGGCTTGCCATAGCCACAATTATCCAAATTTAGAGCAACTAAGAATTTGTAATGTTCTTTACAAAATTGGAGAAGACAACCTTGGCTAAACACACATTTCATACCAATAACACCTTTGCATGTTAGTTCAAATGCAACTAACAAAGACACATGAGGTGAATGGCAAGGTTTGGGAAAATTGACCCACGAAACATAAACTTTTCTAAATCGGCTATACATTTTAGATAATGGAAAAATAGTAGTAAAGTGCCCTAAATGAAATGCATGTGAGGAAGAAACCATCTTCTCAGATTTCAAAAATATCTTGTTAAAACTGAAAACAACAAAACAATGTAGTTTTATCTACAATTGTTACTTGAAGAAGGAAACATGTGAATCTTGAAGTTGATGTCTACATTGAATGCAAGGCTCCAACATGGTTGGTTATGGTTGTTTCACAAACCTCATCTAGAAATCGGCTATTTTTAGCCAATTTTCAAATTTGCTCTTGTGCTCTAGAGTGTAGAAACCTGGAGAGATGCAGTCACCAGTGCCTAGTTTACATGTTTTGTCAATAGTGATAGGAAGTGGGCCCGGATGTGCCGTGTGGCAACTCCAATGGTGGGGTTTGTGCATTGAAAGGGCATTGGACAAAGCTCATTAAGGGGTGATTAGCACCCCGCATTTAGGCAAGTGGAATTCTCAGCAAGATGCTAAATACCCTGCATTCAGCACTATCCAATGCCCTTTTTAAGCCTGACAGTGCAACCCCATGGAAAACCATGTGGTTCTACCACATTGTTTAACTTTTTGATTGTAGGAGTTATGTAAATAAAAAAGAAATCGAACTTCCACAGTGCCTAACTCTATGCCAATGGTTGGTAACATATTCTATGCTTGGGAGGTTCTGATTTCAAATGCTAAACTACAATAATTCACGCAAAATTAAAATATGAAGAACATTGACAATTTCTTTTGCTGAATAAAAGAACATGTAGAACCATGTTATAAGGTTTTATGCAAAACCATGCAAGGCTGAAAAACATGTGCAAGAAGACAAGAAAAACATGCGCTGGACAAAGCTCGAGGGGGGGTATTTAGTGTCTCATCAATTCTCATGTTCATGTCAAGAGAATAACTTTTTGCTATGCATGGTTTGCTATCCAAAACCAAATTTCAAAACCAGCACCTTTCCACCATTGGGAATGAGGATACCAACCATTAGCATGATGAAACCCTACCAATCATAAATAAACCAAAGCACCCAAAAGACGGGCAATTCAAAGAACAAAATGGAAGGACCCAGGTCCAAGAAGACAAAAGAACCACCTAAGAGGTGGAACCACAAGAAAACAATGTATGGTAATAACAACACTGATTAAAAACAATGTTGTTTCCTTATTTCACCTATAAATGAGGTCCAACCAATCAAACCCTACATTAAAACAATGTGACTTTACACAATGTGCTGCGTTCCCATCCATACAAAGCTCATTGGGCGGGTATTCAGTGTCTTTCATTGTTTGGTAGACTATGGACCAATGTTGGTCAGTTAATGAATCCACATATGACGAGAGGATAACGAGAGGATATAATGTCATCAAACATGGACCAATCATTGTGGTTGATCAACTTGAAACAATCTTTTCCTTTTTCAAAATCTTTCGACACCCACAATATCTTACATGTCCTTAAAAGAATTGAAATCATTTTCACACCTGTGTGGTATAAATGTGAAAATGCTAAAAACAACCTTGAAATAAGTGGGTATTATTGAACCAGGTCCAGCAATTTCAGTACGTGCTACTATTGACCCTATAGTTAAAGGGTGACTTTGTGTGTACATTAGTTTCTGCTCGCGATGTTCTTCTTTTCCTCAAGGTCAGGGATTGTGAAAATCACCCACTTGTACAAAAATGTTGGGAAAGTTCACCTCCTAGCAAGCTGGGGGATGTTCATGAACTTGGGCCCCGGGAAGGTACAATGATTTTTCTAAGAGAGATACATGGAGCAACAAATAAAACTGGTCCCAGCTTTCAACCCTTTTTCCCTCTGTCAAGGAATTGAAAACATGATTTGGACTTCTGGCATCAAATCTTGATGGTTGGTTCTAGAGACTTACTTTGAAAGAACTGGGATAGAATTGGCATCCCTGGATCTGGGAAAAAAAAACAGAAAAAGGAAAAAGCAAGAAAACTCCCTTTTAACTCTCTTCAGGGTTTTAGAAAAAATTTTATTGCAGGATACAAAATGGAGACATTGCAAGATGTCTCATTTTCCAGGAAAACATGCTTGCTGTCGGTAGGATTTATGATTCATATACCCTTAGAAGCAACAATCTGGCTCTGGAGCAATCTTCCTTGAAAGTTGCTTGAGTTTTGTGAGTTTTGAGCATCTGAAAGAGAAAACTGCTGAGTCGGTCACTAAGTCATTATTTTTTTCTGTTCTGTAAGTGATGATAAACAAACCATGGTCATCTTCTGAACTGGACAATGAAAAGGTGTGTCATTGCACTGTAGATATTATCTGGCAATAATCCATAATACAGTTTAGCCAAATTTCACTACAAATAGGATATGAAAATAAAAGAAGTTCAAGGTTCCTTCATAAATTTGGATACATGCTAGAACCCAGTAGAGAAATTGTGAAATACTTCAGAAAATTACTGTTAAATGTGATGACTAGAAAACCAAAAAAATGCATATTTTGAGCCATTTGGAAATTTCTCTTAGCCAAATTGCTAAATTTAGCCAGAAAAAAAATGGTTGACTCTCTGTGTGTAGTGTAGGGTTACATTATAAAAAGATCCCTGTCCTTTCACATTTGGTGATCTTGGCCAATGTCTATTTGTGGTCCTAGACAACGTAAAGGAATGCTGGTGGGGCTAAAAACCATACCCAACTTTAACTTTGTGAGCTAACATCACCTCATCAATTGTTGTGCCTTGTGATACGGAGAAATTCCATAAGACTTTTTACCTCATAAGAAGGGATTCAGCCCAAAAAGGATGGGACTTTTACTTTGTATTGGTGGTAACTTTGTGTCCAACAGCCATGGCCCATGATCACCTCATTTCAAAGCTTGTAAGTATTTGTGATAGCCAAGAATTTTGGAAAGAGCTTTTGAGTGTTAAAATGGTGTCCCAAGGCCAGCCCAAAAGGAATGGCACGTCTGTTTTTATTGGTGACATTGCCTCCAAGAGCCAACCCACTCAAGAGACCAAAAACTACACTAGTGCAATGACTTAAATGTAACTTGGTCTCCAATGCAAGTTTGGGAATGCATGTTATTATTGATAATCAGTGTTCTTTTAGTATTCAGTATTTTATATACCAGTCTGGTCCTGATATATGGGTCTTGCAAAAGAGAAATATCAGTCCAATTTTAGTACCACAGAATTTTCAAAAAGCAAGTCACAACCTGGTATACCTAATGCTTACACTAGGAGTTGGCGATGCAATGGTATCAATAATCATATATTTATAATTGTGCCAGCTACAATATGCAATGATGGCATAGCATATTGAATTTTCTTAATACCAATTCCTTCAACTCAGTTTCAACAATAGTTAAATAGTTCAAAGGAGGTTGAATCCTCACACAGTGTTCCTCTGCTTTTCAAGCTCAAAGAACATTCGTAGCTCTCCACCTAGAGCTTCCAACACCACAAAAATAAAGGAATGAGGAAGATATGGGGTGTTTGGTGTAAGGGGGTTTAGTGTTTGGTTATGGGTAAGTTAAAATAAATTTGACCTAAGATTTCGAGCTTAAAATCTTTGATAACTGCATTTTGTCTTTATAGTACAAAGAAGTTTTGTAAAGCCATAGTTGGTGCACCCATTAAGCTTTAAATCACTCAAAATAGACTAAAAATGAGGAAGAACTAAAGAATCATCTAAAGTTATTTTTTCAGAAGATTTGAAGTGAATTATCATTCATCCTCTTCCTGTGTTTTCTATGTTGTTCTTTTATTTCAAACATTCAAATTGTTTTTGTAAAATCCTCCAATTTTCAAGTCCAATGACACAAAAATTACTCAATTTGGTGAAAGAATGAGGAAAATACTGAAAAATGTTTAGTGATGGGTATGTGTTTGGTGATGGGTAGTTCTATCCTAGCTTTATGACAAAGTGATAATTCAAACACAATATGAAATCAAAGACAAAACTTTATTTTTAACATCATAGATTCAACAAAAAAATGTGTGCAAGAATTTCTTTCATTGTAATTTTATGAAATACCTGTGTTGTTCCCCTTTGTTTAAATGTTTGCAAAATTTGATGGTGTTGAATTGTCATCTTACAACTCTTTGTGTTGTTGAAGGCTTCAATTACTTTCATTTGATTGATTCATTTTTGTTTTAGTATACGGTTTAGGGTTTTGGTAGTCATGGTAATTTGACATTGCCAATCGTGATGAAAATGATGATTTGACATTTTATAACTCACTTTCAAAAGGTTAAAATTGCATTCATTATCATGTAACCTTTTGGGTTGTTGGAGATATTTTTTGTGATTTCATGGATCTATAACCGGTCATGCTCAATCCACCCAAGTTTGAACATGTAGTGTGTTTGTTGAAAACATAGGATTCAACCTTGCCCTAAATGTAGAAATTGTTAGTGTGATTTAAAATCAAGTCATGTTGAATTTGATGTTTTTTGTTCAATTGTAGGCATAAATTTGAAAAATGGGATCACTATGAAAAGTAATGTTGATGAACTTGAATTGGCTAAATAGTAATGGAAAGAGGATTTTTTTTTCTTTCAATGTTCTGTTAGGACCAAAATTTGCATCATTGATGCTTACAACCTATTATGCCAAGATCTATGTCTCTTATGGTCCTAAATGTGAACAAGTACCCTAATTAATCACAAAGCCAAATTCATGTTTTTCTTGGATGATGTAGCGAAATGAAGAGGTTAACTTATAACTACATTTATGGGCATTTTGTTGAGGCTAGATTCTTATGTTTCAAGGAGTTAGTTTCCATAAATTTTTTATATTTTATTTTAGGCTCAATAAACTTTTTAGTGGCATAGAAACCCTAAATCCACACATACACAGTCAATAGTTACATCACATTTAACCAAACAAAAGATTGAATGTAGGTCCTTGTCATTGAGTTAGTTTTCACCAGTGATAACATTTTGTTATCTACATTGTGGGGTTGAATGCAAAATTGTTTGCAAAGGCTTTTAAGTTCTCATGATCTTGAAGGTGTAATGTGTGGTGGTTTTGGTTTGGGATAATGGTTGTGAAGAGCAAACTTTGTTCTTTTTTTTTGTTCACATTTTACATTTTTACATTTGTGCTATGGGTTTACGTGTGGTAAAACACTGCAACTTTCAAGGTCTCTTAATTGAAAAGGTGTTTTACTATTTGCATTTTCATTCCATTTTTGGTTTGTGATAGTGTTTGTGAAGAACCAACCTTACTCCTTATTCTTTTGAGTTGCATATCAACTATTAGTTTTGATTATCACCTTTAGTTTTACCTTAAATACTAGGCTATGGAGCTAATGGTGGTCGAAGTTGAAAATGCATTTTGAACTAGTAATATTTAAGGTGTGTTGTTTATGCTTTGCATGGACTTTTTTCAAAGTTGGTTGTTATGTTACCATTATGTTGATTTGCAATATTTGTAGCTAGGACTTGCATTATAATTTGTTATGTAATGCATTTTGACAAATTTGGGTTACACACTATGGCTATCACTTTTTCTTAACTTTTATTTTTAACTTTAATAATGATGAAATGTAGGTTTGGATGTCTATCCAAGGCATTTGTGTTTGATACTAGTGCACATAAAGGGGCTATGTGGGCAAAAGGAAGGTGATACAAGATGGTTACCATTGTTTGTTTTTTCATTATATACTTTTGGGGAAATATTATGGTTATTCTTCCTTTTGTTTGTTGTTAAATTCCAATGCATAGTGAGGTTTAGGGTTTGAGAGGTGACCTCTTGGTATGTAGGGGATGAAAATTTGTTTTGCCCATTTTCTTTCTGGATTGTGCCATGTTGAAAGCTTATAATATTGGATTATTGTGCCATGTTGAAAACTTACATTGGACTATTGTTTTGAACTTGGTGTTAACCAACTTAGATGCCTAAGTATGAATGGAAATGTTTAGACTATTGAAGTTCTTGTCATTACTTATAAATGTTTAATGATGATTGTAGTTTTCTTTAATTATAAGTAAACCAAAAGAAAGCGGAATGTTGTTTCTTGTAATTTTTTGTTTTGTTTAACTTATGTTTTATGATTACTACCAACATTACAAAAGGCATTGGTTTTTTCAACCATTTTAAGTTTAGTAGTTACTACCAACAACACAAAAGACATTGATGCTTTCAGTTTTGTATTTTGAAGTGGCTACCAACACCACAAAAGGTAAAAAGTTCTTAATTAGTTTCTACTTTTAAGGTTCCAAATGCAATGGGTTGAGCTAGTTGAACTTGGTAGTAAGTTAAAACAATTAAATTGTGGTCCATATGTGTATTTTGTGTATGGGTGTGTTGATATTTTTGTTTATTACTTTCAAATGTATAGTGATGATTATAAGTTCATATAATTGGTAGCAAGTTAGACTTGGAAATTGTTAAAAATTTCGAATGATATTTTTTTATGTTGGTAGGGTGAAGCAAACTGTAATAAGCAATGTTTTAGTGTAGATTTTAGACATTCATCTAGATTGACTTTATAGCAACTTGCCTAGAAACTTACATATTCAATGTAAGTGTTCCCATTTGACCAATTCATGGGCGTCTTTTAAATTTAGATTTAAGTTCAATTTTATAAAATGAACATTGACATTTGATTTATGATGATACTTTTATAGATTAGGTCATTCTTTTGACCACATTAAGTGTTTTCATTTTGGTCATGATCATATAATGTGTTATAGTAATGACTTAAATCTTTGTTGAATATTATAGCATGAAAGGGGTTGAATCCGCATCATCAAATTCATTTAGGGACACAAAGGCAAGCTTCCTATGAGGTTGAAGAATCTGAAAAATCAAAGTCAAAATCTTTATCAAACAAATCAAATTTTTTTTCCCACACCTATCAAAAGCTTGGTGGCTAAATTTGCTAGAAAAAAAAGGTAAAAAATTGGAAGTTGATCTATGATAACTTTGTCATGTGTAGCCCAAGAAAAAAAATCCAAGCACACTAAAAGGCATAGCAAGGAAGGGGATGCCTTTCAAGTGCCAACATGATGCATGTTTGGTCCTCACGGATCCTAGGCCCCATATTCACTATTTGTAAAGGAAAAGGTCAGGGTAGGATACATGCACGTGATGATGAAGGGCTACATATGCGAAAAAAAAGTTCTAGTGATGATAGAAAGGCATGGTAAAGAGCTAAAAAAACACAAGAGGAAAAAAAGGAGACACAAAAAAAATTTGGGAAAAAAAGGGAAATCATAAAAACTATCAAGCATGGTGTTGTTCATGGGGTCTTAGATGCCATAACATTATTTGATGAGATGATTTAAACCCTTAGCAATAGATTTTTAAATTATTCAATTATAGACATCAATAAACAAAACCCAAAAAACATTAAGTAATACATTTTTGGATTATTCAATTATAGACATCAATGAGCAAAGTCTAAAAAACATTGAACATATTAGAGAAACCTTTAACAACGAGTTTGAATGGGATGGGCCTCTCATGGCTTTCCAGGAGTTGAAAACATGACTAGCCTCTTGCATGAAATGAAAAAGGTCAAAACTAAAGAAATCATGTGGGTTTTATGATCCCCTACATGTGCCTCCCACATATATCAAGACTTGTGAATGGGAAAATTGGAAGCTTGTTCAGTCAACTAATAAGAAGTCCATTGAAAAAACTTCAATGAGTTCTTTGCCACCTTTCATATACAAGTTTTGTTGTTTGTTGGGGTGCAACTACCCATTTTCAAGAGTGTTAATTCTTATTTCATGACTTGGGTGGTGTGCTTTGTGGGAAGTGAATGACTTAAGCTCGAGACCTTGTCCATCACGCTAATAGGCATGTGAAACGTGGATATGCCCTAGGACTTTCATAAAATTGGTATGTATATTTTATTCAATAGGTATATTTGACAATTTTCAAATGAGCACATGGGTTGAACAGGCAATAATTAAAACTTTTGCAGAGGGAGGGAAAAACACAGCCACCATCACTGACTGAAATGGTAAAAAGTGAAACATTTGACTTAAAATCAATTTGTTTCATCCTCCTAGTGTTAGAAGCATATTTTTAAATAGATGGCCTTGATTGTCTTTTTCACACTTCTTCTTGTCTCTTTCACATTGTAGAAAGGGTCAAGCATGAAAATCACATAGCCAAAACCAATGTCGAGTCTGTGCTTACATTGATTTATAATTAGAATTGGTGAATTCAAATGTGCAAACAAACGGATGCTGTCCATTTTTTCCCAAAAAAAATTGAAACAAACAAATGTGCCCTATTATAGTACTCAAGGGTGCATGTTGGCTAAATTCACATGTAAAGCATGTGCTTCATCTTGATTCATACCATGTTCAGACTCAGATGTGTGTTCTGCGGTTCTTCCTTTTTATGCTCAACAAATCAATGCTACATGAAAGTGCAACAATATAAAGTGAGAGGCAATTTGAACCGACTAATTGATGTTTTCCTCCCCTCTCCACTACCGACATGCTTCTTGCGACTGGAGGGGGGTTGAATACTTGACTTTTTTTCCACACCTCTTTCTTGGGTCCCTGGTTGTGGGTTTCTGTTTTCTGGCCCGGTCACCAGTCCTTTCCTTTCCTTCTTTGTTCTCCCTCTCCTTAAATGATTTATGTGATGTGCCACACTTATTAGACAATCTGGGGGCAGTTAAATTTTTGTTGCCATCTCGATAGTTTAAATTATTTTATTTTATTTCATTTTGGTACTATGATTTGATTTTCATAGCACAGAGAAACTTGGTCCACCCAATCTTGATTTTTTTAAAAAATCCTAAACCATCAATATGGTGGCCAATATTTAGTCATCACATGTTGATTTTTAAAAAATTTATTATTATTATTTTTTTTTTGTGATTGAATTTTGGGTCACCATATGAAACGTTTTTTTAAACCATTGATCAAAGTTCTTGTCTATGTATAGTCCAACACTAAACAACATGACATGGGGATGATCTCAAATGAAAAATGCTAAACACCCCAACAAGCTTTGTCCCATGCATTTTTTGGCCAACAATGCTCAATCCTACACAAAACCATGTGGTTGGATTGTAGGGTTTGATTGGTTTGAGTTTACTTTTACATTTCTAAATTTTAATTTT
>Ga0116228_10004104_pt1 | contig 12859 bp, 16 predicted proteins | sample S1TSphfallax_2_FD_89694 | JGI IMG/M metagenome (GOLD analysis project Ga0116228, IMG submission 89694) | Host-associated microbial communities from peat moss isolated from Minnesota, USA - S1T2_Fc - Sphagnum fallax MG | ecosystem: Host-associated > Plants > Peat moss > Unclassified | place... | reverse complement strand
TCCACTTAACCAAAACCCTAAACCTTCATCTCACATAACCCTAACCAAAAACCCTAGACTTTAATTCTGATAGAAGAAATTAAATTGATAATTAAAACCAACCCAAAACCAAAACCAACCAACATTAGTTCTAACATGCCCAACCAAGTAATGTGTTGAATCTAGTTTACCCAACTAAGTAATTAAACATTGTTCCAATTCCAACCCCACAATAACAGATTTGATTCAAAATCTACTAATTTTAAGTACCAAACCTTAAACCTCAAAACCTTAAACCTAAGGTAATTAACCACATTACCATGTTTTCTTCTTCTTATGTTCCCTTGTGGTAACTATGGTTTGTTTTGGTTTGTTAGTGGGCCTCATATCCAAGGTTCAAAGCCTTTAGTTATTGTTCCTTGGTGACATCATTTAAACCCATGCTATTGGTTCCTTCCTTGTCTTTGTTTCACAATTGTAATTCCCATACAATTGTTAATGTCATCAGATGACATAGTCGGTGCATGGCTTGGTGGAATTCCAACAATTTAGACAATATCTTGCCATGAAAGGAGACCCATCCCCTTGGCTTTGAAGGAATTAGCTACCTATAATTTTAATTATCTACAAGCTATCAACATGACAATCCTACTCCAAGACAAAGATGTGCATTAAGTTGCCACACTAATGTCATCATGAACTTCTTTACCTATGATGTAAAGAAAACATTTAGAAGGCTAGTTGAACTTCTACCACATTTTTTCAGTACCAATACCAATATTACCACAACTATTACAATTATTCTTGACTCATGTGCAAGTGAACAATTCTACCATGCATTCTAGAAGTAAAGAAAAGGTTTTAGTTATTAACAAAACCCCAACATATCATTTGACCACCATTTGTTTAACTTCATGCTTTCTGGTTCATGAAACAAACAAGTTCAAAAAAGTGGGATATTAAAATATTTTACCTCTATAAAAAACAAGATGAAGATAATTAAAAGTCTTATTAGAACCCAACTGAATTCAAAAAAAGAAAAGTCTAGGCTAGTCGGAAACAAATCCAAATGTTCCATGAAGTTCCCCAGAAAATAAATTCACAATTCATACTAACATCAAATGATTTTTTTTCAAAATGTGAGATAAAATGAAAATTACATCTTTCCATAATTTCTCCACCTTACTTACAAACAAAACCAATAAGTTAAAAAAAGTGCAAAGTTATTTAGCAACTCAAACAAAGCCAACATACAATCCATCCACATAATAATATACATTAAAGGAAAAAAAACCCCACCCAATTCCATATATCTTTCCTCATCAATTTGAGGAATTCAATGACATTTTCAAATGTTTTTGTGGTAATTCATCTATTTTCCTTGACAAATTGTTAAAACATCATGTTATATAGCCATGTATTGGAGTTGTTACCATGGGCATTTTTTTTTGGTTCATTATCAATTTTCTTTTTACATGAAGTTTTGATGTTTTTTTTGGGTGATTTGCTCATGGTCTTTTTCTTTTTGTTGTTCAAAATCATGTTTCTTTGTACCTCAAGTTTTGATGCATTTTCTTTCATGATTTGTCCTTGGCTTTGTTAATTTAACAATCACTCATAGAAAAAGCCATAGAAAAAGGAAAGATTTGTCTCCCTAATTATATAGATTAATTATTGAAGGAATCCTAATCCCATTAGAAACCACAAAAGGAGAACTAAGTTTTCTCAATCAATCACTTCAAAATACACACAAGTACCTAATAAATTGATTCATGATGAAACCTTATCAAACTTCATAACACAAAACAATCATTAGAAGGGGAAATGAAAGAACAAAGAGAAAGGACCCAAGTCTGAACTATAATAGCAAAACTCAAAGTGGGTCACTAAAGGCAAATGAACAAATCATGTTTCAAAACCCCCACAAGTTGCAAGAAGCATATAAAAAAGAAAGAGAGGTGAGAAACTTGAAAAAAAACAAGCAACTTAAAAGAACTTTCATTTGTAATGACAACATGCTTCAAATTAGAGATGACATGAGCTCTTTGCAAAGCTATCAACACCCTTTGTGTACAAAAAATACATAAACCTTGAACCTATATTTGTTTTTCAATTAAGGTATTTCCATAATCCCTTCAAGTGACATGACACTTCCAAGTTACTCAAGTAAATATTTACCATTTATTAAGTAATCCATTATAATCATCCTCAATTGATGGAAGTTGATATTTAATAAAAATTGTAGAAAACAATAGTAGGTAGTTGATTGAGTTCAAAATGTAGGGTGAAGGTCTAGGGTGGCCACAATCTAGAATTTAAATAACAAGGAGCTTAGGACAAAGGGGGTAATCCAATCCCATCTTGCATTTTAAAAACATTCTCACCCTTACTTAGGCTATACCCAAACATATCAACTTTATCATAAACCCAAACATAAGAAAAGAAGGAAGGTTCTATGTTTTGACCAATGTTGTGCCATTATTTGAATTTTTAAAGAATCATCCATTTTAGTTCCAATTATTTGAAAGATATTTAGAATCAAAGAATTGTCAATCCCAATTATTTAAAAAACCTCAAAGAATCAACAATTTCACGAAATGATTAGCAATGAACTAGAGGTTTTAATGCTTAGTTATTTGATTTTTCAAAAAAAATTAAGAACCATGGTTACTAAAATTACATCTTTGATTTGTTTGAGAATTGTGATTATGAATCCTAAATGCCACTTTGATAACAATTGGGGTTTGAACCTCTTTATAATAACTGCCCAACATTGATTCTTACACCTATTCCATGACAATGAAAGAGATCTCACACTTACATGTAGGTTTAATTTTCCTCCTTTTAATGAAGAGTAGGGTTGAACCTTTTGATTTCTAGTAGGGAAATTCATGAACATATAGGCGCCCTCCAAATACACTAAGAAATTTTTCCAAGTGTTTATGTGTAAGCTAAAACATAGGATGAATCATCACAATAAGAGCCTTCCTAAGGTGGGACTTGGGGAGGTCTTGCATTCTAGTAATTCCTTCATCCAAGGGCTTTACTTGACATAAAAGAAGTGGGTTAAATTTTCTTACACCAAGCAAACAAGGCAATGATGTCACAACACATGGCTATGAGCAATGGGTTGAGTAGGAATGGGAGTGACTAATTACATCACGAAAAAAACCAAAAGATTATCCCCAAAAAAAATTTAAACTAAGTTGCCAAAAAACTACATGAAAAAGCTTGATGGTCAATTGCATCATGAGGAAAATCACAAGATTATACCCACAAAAAAACACTTGTCAAAAAATTGCTTGCACAATTGGGTTGTTGAAATTTCTTTTTATTGGTCTTTTAGAAACCTATGTACATATTATCACTTCAATTGAAGCTCGAAGAATAAGACTTTGACAAGTTGACAAATTTGGAGAGTAGTTAGATCAAAGCTTTTAGCCAAGTTATTAACTATTTGCAAATGAATGGACAAAGTTGAAAAAACAGGCTTTGAGAAAAAAAAAAAATCTTGTTTGTATACAAACAAGATTTATAATATTAGTCTATTATAAAGGGTGTTGAAAGGAACTTTACGTAAATATTTGGTAAAGAGGCTTCTGTGTACCTATAAAGAAAAACTTGTTGGTGGGCCAATGAAATTGTTGGATTTGGCAGTCTAAATTTGTTTTTCTTAATTATCTTTAGTGAAGTAAGAGTGTAATAAGTTTTGGTAGTAGGTTTGTAAGAATTTTAAAGGATTGATGAAAAAAGGGAAAAGGGGATCATTATTTTCAATGTTAGCACAATAGGGTTATGTGTAAACTTAAATTGTTTTTAGGCCAATAGGATTGTTGGATTTGGTGGTTTTTTAGCCCCTTCTAAAATTACATGAAATTGTCCATTAAGGATTCACTTTTTGGTGAATGGGAGTGGGGGAAGGGAATTGTGAATTTTTTTCTTTTTAGTCATCTTGAGTGAATTTGCAATTCAATAAAATTATTCACAAAGTACTCCACACAAAAGATGGAATTGTTCATTAAGGGTTCAAAATAGGTTGAAATGATTAGATGAACATTAAATTGTTTAACTAATTTGCATTGGATGCCATAGTCAAAATCAAACTATTTTTTTGCACCTTCACAAGTGCTAATAGGATCTTGAGATAGGCAGCCAAAGGATGGTTATTAAGATAATTACAAAGGGGGTGACAAAATGAAGAAGGTAAACAAAAATGGCTACACTGGATATGATTTAAAAACTAACTTTAATGAATGATAACTTTGTACAAGGTTCTTGCATATTACTTGTGCACTTTGTTTTCTAAACAAATATTAGTATACATGGTTGTATGGAACCTACTCTTATGGAATGGAGCCAACTAATAGACAAATACCCATAAAAATGACTATTTGATGAGCTTATAAAAACATACATGTTTTCACCACAATAGCATAAATATGCTTATATGAATCTCCATATTATTTTTTAAAAATTCCCATTCATGTAACTTTTTTAAATGACCAACCATTTTGCACTTTGCTTTGATATTTCAACATCCCAACCAATGTTTTTATTTTTGGCGATTTGTCGCCAAAATGCAATTGCTAAAAAGGTGCTATGATGTGGACTTTGTTTAGTTTGAATTTATTTTAAATAAAATCACCTAAAAGCCCCCTTCTTGCCACCTATTGTCACCATGTGTACTTCCATGATCATCTTTCATCACTTGGAAAAAGCAAGCCACTACTTTCTACCATCGCCATCATCACATAAAGTTGTAAGGCACATCGCCTTTATAGCCACATCTCCATCATTGGGTAACCCAATCATGCTACCCCATAAATCTCTAATTGCCAATCTCATTATTGAATAAATTTCAACTTGCTAACCATGTTGTTCAATAAACTTTCATTCGCCATACACCTACCTTAAAATGGGATTTAGATTGTTAATCCCCATTGTTGAATAAAATTGAAATTGCCAAGTCCAATTCCCACCGTTGGACGGGGTTGTTCACCAACTACATTACTTTTGTGTTAAAACCCCATGTTTTCAAGGCTCTTTATTCTTTGTTGATAGGGGTTTAGTGCACATATCTTTTTTGAACCATGTTTTGTGTGTAGATTTTTTTCTCTTGTTGGCGGCATTAGTTTAAGGCCAAGATAGTTGTTGTTGTGTTCATAGTGGTGTAGCTTGAACATAATGGGAGGGCGCAATAGGCAAGAATGTTGCCAATTTATTCAGTATTATGTTTGTTGTAAGCTAGAAGTGTGCGCAAAATGATTACAAGCTACATGCAAATGCTTAAATCAAAATGCACGACATATGAACAAGTTCTCTTCCTTCCTCTCATCCTTGCCATTGTCTAGTTCTTTATGTTTCTTTGTGTTATATTTGTATTCTACATTCATTATAGGGTTTCTTGAAGCCATGGCTTCCTTTTAAGTGCCAAAGAATTTTAAGTTTAAGTTATTTTTAGCAGTGAACCAGACGAGACCTCAAATTCATTGCCCCATGTTGCATCTAATGTACAAGCGACTTCTAGTAATACTATAAGCCTTAATTCAAGTAGCAATCCTGAAAGCAAGAAAAATGGAAAGGAACCTGTTGAGTATGTTGAGCCTCTTGAAAAGCAACCACGAAGGTCTTATGAAAAGACTCATGTGTTTCAAGATACATGGACTTGTCGTTTTCCATGGGCTAAAACACTTGTTGGGGAGGATGGTTTGGTGCATAGGTCCAATGTAAAAATTGCGGCAATATTGAAGGAAAGCCAAAGTTGTTAGCTCCCAAGCTTAACACACTTCATAAACATGCCAGGCATTGTAAGGCAACGATACCTAGTTTGGGCATAGTTGTTGGGGATTACTTCTATTGTAAGGATGTTGCACATGCCAAGAATGAGATGATTTATTTTGTGTAGAACTCAAAGTCTGTCATGACCTTAATACAATCAAGGATTCATTTGGGTGCTCGAAAGAAGTTCATATAGTTTGTTATAGTCTTGCATATTCTCCTACATGGCAGGCCAATGTTGGAATATGAGTAGTTGAAGGAGTTATTTTTGTTGCTAAAGGTCAAAAACACCCCACTGAAACATTGCTTAGATAGTAATGGTTGGCAAATTGCGGAAGCCATGCATGATGTGGTCTTCTCCAAGACATTATCTATGATCTCAAAAGCTCATTTTGTTACTATCAGTGCAGATGAAATGACCACTATTGATGTGCAATAGTGGATTAATATCCATGGGTATGTGATGTAAAATTTGAACGTGTTCCTATTTTATTGACCCTTGAGAAGGTTGAAATGGGTGCAAGTTCAGACAACATTAAAGGTGTGATTTTGGATGTAATGGGTAGATGTGAAGGCCTTACAAATTTTGACATGGCTTCCAAGTGGATCTACCTTGGATGTGACGGTGATTCAGTCTTTGAAGGCATTCAGTATGGGGTGATTACTCAAACAAAGGAACAAATTACCCCATTTTTCATTGGTGTGCACTATGTGGCACATCAAACCAATGTGGCTATCTTGGTTTTGAGCAAGTTATCATTGGTTATGCACATTGAAAGTATGCTACAATCCTTGTATGCCTTTTTTTCACATAGTCCATAAAAGGTGCTGAAATTGTGAACCTTGCAAAGACACTAGAAATAAAGGCCTTGAAGTTGTTGCATAATATAAAAACTTGTTGGATGTCAATGTTGAGCCTTCTGAAATGTGTGTTAGGAGAGTACAAATCACTTGTTGTGAAGATGCACTAAAAAGCAAGCTTGTTCGAGAGAATGTAGATATATTGTGTGATTTGGAGTTGGTTCTCAGTTAGCCATGCATCCTTCTAATGTTGGAAGTGGTGCACACATTGATTAAATATGCTCAAAGGCAAGATATTTTTATTTGTGAGTTCATTGATGCTGTGAAATCAATAGAGGCCAAACTACACCAACTTTATGTTGATTTTTTTGTGAGTATGGCGATTGTGCTATTAACAAGTTCACTGTTATTTGTGAACATTGTAGTGAGCTACTACCCTTCACTTGGGTTTCACATGAGTTTGATGTTGTTCTGTACTTATTGCCATACATGGCATTCAACATTGTTGGCCACAATTGCATACTCCATCATTGTGGAGGTTCTAATGGTGCTTATGTTCATGTGAATATGAGGGACTAGTCTACCATGATTGAATCAGTGAAGGTTGCATGTTTAGAAGTTGCCACAACATTGTGTGTTGAGTTATTTTGTAGATTCCTTGATGCGGAAATCATGTCAGCTCTTGGCATTGTGTACTCGTAATATTGGTCATGTGAAGAAAATGCTACTAGAAACTTCCTCCCACATTTGGATAAGATCAAGGTTGCATTCTATGTTGGCAAGAAAATTAAGGGTGGTGTTATAGTTGCTAGGCTTTTGGATTCATGATAGTTTGATGTGCAAGCTTTTTATTTCATATTCACCATGAGTCATAATGTTGAGGTGGTGATGTAGGAGCCATTAGATATGAACCCAATCACTCGAATGTGGTTGAAGATCCAATCTTCTCCACTTATTATTTAGTGAATACATAAAGGTTGTTGAAATAACTACTGTGCAAGTTTTAGGTTCAATTGAAGATGAAAGGACTTTCAACAACTTAGCTTTCATGAATAGTAAGTTGTGTAATATACTAACCACATGTCTTGACTTGTGTGCGCATGTTCATTCAAATTTTTTACAATATTAATAATTTTTTGTATGACGCAACCATTGCATCATGGAATGAAGTTTACATTAGATACCATGTAGACTGTTAGGTTTTTTATTTTTAGTTGCCATTGGCATCTTGTAAGTTGAGAGGGCAAAGGTTTCTTTTGAAGTATTTGTTTGTTTTTCGATAAATTCAAGTACGATTCTTATATGCATTTTGTGGATGTAGGTGAAAGTTGTAGTTCTAGGTATGAAGATTGTCCACTTTCCAAGTTGTGTGGGTGTTGGGTTGGATGTTTGAAAGTTGGGATTTTTTTGTTGGATGTTTATGTGGGTGCAAGACTCCTCTATTGCCCGCATGGGCATGACCTTTCAAGGTCGGGGTTCAATTCCCCTAGAGGAGATGTTTATGTGTTTTATGTTTTTAAATTTAGTTTATCTGTGTGTTTCTCACTTGTCTCAAACACCTAAAGCCAATTTTGGTACCTTCTTGAAAATACCATAACCAAATATGTTATCATACACCCTAAACCATAGCCAAATATGCTACCCTACACCTGCAAACCATAGCCAAATATGCTATCATTGGAAAATATCATAGGTTTGATTCCATAAAAAAATGTCATATATAGCCAATAAATTAGTCCATAAAAATTTGATTATCGCAAAATGAACCCCATTCTCATTTTTAAAAAATAGGCATTATGGCAACTAAGGGATCTTGAAAAAAAAAAACATTGATCCCAACATGGAAAATTATGATGGCCAATTGCAGTATGGAAAAAAAATCCAAAGATTGTCAAAAATACTTACACATGACGTTAGTATTACTCTAAATATTTAGACTTGTTAGGCACTAATTAATTACTTGTGAAATTGTGGAAATTTTTGGAAACATACCTACTTGCCATGCCCAAAAATTCTGCACATTAGTTTCATTATTTTGTATAATGTCTAATTATAATTAACTTTACTGCCAAATATAAATGATATATATATATATATATATATATATAAACACCTTGTTGAATGAGCCCAAGTATTATGGTACCTACTTACCCATTCCATTTCACATTGAAACTAAAGGATGTTCCAATGAAATCAACACTTTAGTTTTGTGCTCCCACTATTAATGGGTAAGAACTAGTAGTGTTTGGTCAGGGTACCCAGATTGCTGGGTAGCTAGGAACTAATGCTTCTGAATAATATTAGATACCCTGGAACCTACTCAGACCCGCCGGGTTCACTTTTGGGAACTGGGTAGAGAACTAGAACTGGGAGATTTCATTGAGGTTTTTGGAATTGGGGGTTAAAACAAACGCTCAGTTTTATAAAGGTTTTTAAAAATTGGGAATCAAACTTGTGGTTCCACACACAATTCGAACTTGTGATTTTTAACTGGGATTTGAATTGAGTTTTTTTATAAGGTTTTTCAGGGTTGGCAAATCCTGTCCTGGGGGTCCGGTTCTTTAAAAAACCCTCTTTTTTTTAATGTTTTTTGGTTCTGGGTTTTTGTAAATCAGATCCAGTTCTCACTGGTTACGCTATATGCTTGCAGTTCTCAGCTCCCAAACATGGTGGCCTATTTATGTCCAAGAAAGCAACATCTACAAAGGATGTGTTGCATCTCTCACCTAGCACAGCACCGCTGCAAGCTGGTATAGAACCCGTACCTTTTCAACAGACTTGAAGCATTTTGCATTAGCTTCGATGCCAAGGATCTCCACCAGTACCACTTGATTTGCGTGGAGTCGCATTTGTCCAAGATTTGGACTTCCTGACAGGAACCCAGCTCACAGATTCTGTCACTGCCACCGCGAACTGGTCGCACAATCAGAGGTTTCCCAACAGAACATTTTCCTTCTGCCTTGTATCCTGCATGTACCCAACACCATAGAGATGATTTGTGTGGATTCAATCACTCGAAAACTAGCAAACGTTTGTCTGAGTTGGATTCTATACAAGGCTCATCATATAAGCAGGTGAACCTGTTATTCTGACAACGGCAGTAAGAGTCCCAACTGACTTATGAACCTCCATGCAACTCTTTGACCTGTTTTAGATCATGGTTCTGACTTCTACCACAAAAACTTTTGAAACAATCTTTACCTGAAATAGGCTTGTGGATTCCCGCATGGGGAGATGGCACCTTCAGCAGGTGCATGCATGCCCCCAACTCCATCTTCAGACCCTCGTTTTCCCTCGTCACCTGCAATACACCATACAATACGTTCAGGGCAAGGATTTCCAGAACAGGAAACTGACTTCCTTAGAGAAACAGAAAGTGCAATCAGATCCCAAAACCTTCTAGGACTCACTGAATGTCTCTCTAGCTGTGCCATAGCCAATCTCCGTCACCTTGGCTACCTCCTATTATCCTATGCACAAAGAAGGTACACTCAAAAGACACTGGACAGATTCACCAGTAAGCGTCTGGAACCTTGTCAAGCTGCTCTGTAAGATCTTCCAGAGAATTCTGCAAGATGACAATTGTTCTGATGATGTTGTCATCTGGCAGCTCCTGTTTACCACCATTGACTCCTTTTTCAGTTGTCAAAATATCAGAGTTCAAGCTGGGAAGATCCAGTATGATGTCACCCGTGGAGAACTCAGGGAAGTAATTAGCATTGCCTGTTCCTAAGAGGCCTTCCTTAACGAAGATTTCCTGGAGAGCAGCAATTACTTCATCCAACCGTGGGGGCATCTTTTTGGACAACATTGCTCTCAGCTGCTCATAAACAACCATATCAGAAGTTTCAGCATCCGGACCAGCTACAAATGTAGCACAAACCATAATGTGGACACACTACAAGATTGAACACTTGCTAGTGTTGTTTTTCTCCTTACAAACCATTTACTCTCATGCTCTGTCCAAACAGCACTTGACTCTATGGCCAAGATGCTCAAGCAGGCCTTTTTGGTGCTTTCCTAAAACTTAGCTTGCCATTGTTGAACCCCATTGCAACTTCCATCCTGCCTCACAGCTTCAAGTCACCATACAACAACAACAGCAACAGTAAAATATTTATCTCACTCCAGACCATTTTGATTTGATGGATGATGGATTTGAAGGCAACAAACCTACCTGATGTTGTAGGCTGATGCAGTTCTCTGGAACAGCCTGCACAGTGACCCTGGGCTCCAAAGGATTCCCTGGTGTGGCAGATAAATTACTAGGTGTCAGAATTCTGCTTGAATCTCAACCATAAATGTCCAGAGTACAAATTGCCCAAAATAACTTCCAATATGAAGAGGAGGGTAGACCAGCCATTCAGAATGAGTCATATGTGCACTTACAATGGGAACCATATATTCTCCAACTCCCAGCATACTGTTCTATATTTTGAATGTGGCAATGACAACCCAAGCAGGTGACAGAACCTTGCAGGCACTTATTACCTTCTGTGACTGATTGTAGACGTGCATTTAAGATAAGAACTTGTCCCCTCAGTTGCTCACATTCATATTCTGACTTCTGCAGAAGCTGTTCTAATTCATGGCGCCCTCTTTCAGCATTGACTTTGGGTTTGTTCCTTATCTGCTTTGCCCTGCAAAATGCAGTCGAGTGAGAACAACAGGTTTGGAAATCAGGAGGATCTTCATGGACACAGGATTTCTAGACAATGCAGAAAGGTAGCATAGGCACTGGAGCCCAAAGGCAAGATTTACTACTATTGCAAACTTAAAGTCTATAGGAGGTCAAAAGATATGCCAACAGCAGGTGGTAAGCATCTTATCACACATGCTGGGTATGATTGTGCAGATTGCTTACCTGCTCCCAAAGCGTAGAGTTGATAATGTCTCTGAAACATGTAAAGAGCTAGGAGAACAGCAACAAAGTAGGGTTGTCCTTGAGTTGCCACCCTGTTGAGAGAATAACATTCTCAGGCAATTTCATTATGGAAAAACTCTCAGTTCTTTCATTCTAATAACTCCAAAAGATCAAGAAATTACAGCTATTCTCAAGGTTGCTAATTGTACAAAGAACCCAACTAAAGCAGAATATACTGATCATGAATCTACTCACCAGTGATTCTTGCAGTATACGAGTCAATTTTGAGTCACGGTAAGGTACATGGGATCCTGTCTCTGCAACAAGTTAACAATAGGTGGCCAATTGAGTCGATGGGCACACTGGATCTGTGCATCTGTGCAACAGACAAGTCACTGACAGGCACAAGAGTTTTATCTGTAATTGACTTTAGTCCAAAGATAAGATAATGCCCTGAAAATGGCAGGCGACCTTACCTGAAGTAAGGGCATTGATGACATTGCCAAGAGCAGAGAGGGACTTGTTGATCATTTTAGCTTCAGAGAGAAGTTTTCCCTCTGCTCCTGTTCTTTCAACTTTTTCAGATCCTGCCAGATCAACAAGATAGACTTTCCCTGTCTTCATGCTTCATGATCATGCCATCACATTTCACGTGTCAGATGCAAGTTTCTTGGAAAATGGATCTCTTTGCTGAGAACCAAGCACTAAGATATGGCCATATGCAAATGAAACATCAACAATTCTTGTCTTCAGTGCAAGACTCAAAAAACTTGAGTTTTAAGAACTTCAGCTTGCCAAGTTTCTTGCTGTACATACAGCATTGTGGATGAATTTTGCCTACCTTCGATCCTCACTGTTTGTCTGCTGTATAGTGAAAAGAAAGACACAGTGACTCCTGCTACTTTCAGCATTCATTTCTGGTAAAGTGGCTCAGAAAGATTGGGCACAGATGACTTGAATTATACATCAAACTGTTGTCTCCACAATGCAATCACATTAATTTCTAGGCAAGGGACATTGAACAGTGCAGAAAGATGGGATGGCCATTCATAATTGTGTGGAAAGAAGAACTTAAGGCTATCATCATGTCGTGTCACCCATGAGTATATTAAGTGCACAGTAGGAACATATGCCCTCATCCAAAAACTATCAATAACTTCAACAAACAACAGATTGATCAAAGTGGATACGAGTTGCTCCCACCGCTCTGTTTGCTAACCCAACCTGCAAGAAAGACAATTGTTACTACATCACATTATCTAATTGTATAAAACATCACAAGTCAGCATTTGAACTGGGCAGATTACCACAAATACATGTGATGCATATGTTCTTGCAGAACTAACAAAACATCATTTCCAGTGTAAGGAAAATCAATGCACCTGAAGGATCTGGAGCAACTCTTTCTCCGTTTGGACATATCTCTGTCAGGTGAAT